>Ga0247735_1000346_pt1 | contig 18718 bp, 21 predicted proteins | sample UWRJL178409R2_FD_180934 | JGI IMG/M metagenome (GOLD analysis project Ga0247735, IMG submission 180934) | Plant litter microbial communities from Arlington Agricultural Research Station in Wisconsin, United States - UWRJ-L178-409R-2 | ecosystem: Environmental > Terrestrial > Plant litter >... | reverse complement strand
AGTCCAACCGGCTTAACTCTTAAAAGCTACCGTATGGGCAGATGGGATCAGGATTACTAAACTAACATAAACATTTACATCAAAATTCCCAATTTGAAATTAAATAAATAGCAGGACTTACAAAAAACGAGTAGTTTTGATAATCCAAGTTAAGTACCCCAACTACTCATGATAAAATCTACTCCGTTTTACACCAAGCTGGCTCATATAACCATCAGCATACTTGCTTTAGGCTACATTGCCATTATAGGCAAAACCATACTGGCACCACTTATAATTGCGCTACTTTTTGCCATGTTGCTTATACCGTTTGCCAACTTTATGGAACGTAAAATGAAGTTCCCCAGGGCAATGTCATCTTTCGTGGTACTTATACTACTTGTTGGGGTTATTAGTGGGGTTATGGTACTTTTAGGTAGCCAATTATCTGAATTCACCCAGGATATCCCCGCTTTCCAGAAACAGCTTATGGAATCACTTGAAGCTTTGCAAACATGGATTGCCCACTCATTTCATATAGATAACGACAAGCAGGCCGAATATATAAACAACACCACATCTGAAGCTTTAGGCCGTGGAACAGCCCTTGTAGGCGCAACGTTACTATCGTTGTCTTCTTCGTTGCTTTTTATGGTGTTTATATTTTTATACACCTTTTTCCTGCTTATGCACCGCAGCCTGTTACTGCGTTTTATACTGGCTTTATTTCATGACAATCATAGCGTCGTGGTGCGCGAAGTTGTAGACCGTATACAATACATCATCCGAAAATACATTGTGGGACTACTGCTGCAAATGGTTATTGTGGCAACACTTAGCTGCATTACCTTTACCATATTGGGTATTAAATATGCTTTTTTATTAGGGATCCTTACAGGTATACTTAACGTAATACCTTATGTAGGTATTTTTATATCGCTTCTGCTATCGGTACTTGTAACCTTTGCCACTGCCGATGCAAGCCATGTACTTTTTGTGGTTATAGCCCTTATAATGATACACCTGGTTGATGGCAATTACATTATGCCGAAAATAGTAGGGTCTAAGGTAAAACTAAACACCCTTACTGCCGTATTAGGCCTGGTGGTAGGCGAAATGATATGGGGCATTACCGGTATGTTTCTCGCCATCCCGGTTATTGCCATTGCTAAAGTGATCTTCGACCGTGTAGAAGGCCTCAAGCCGTGGGGTATGGTGCTTGGCGAAGACGACCTCGCCGAAACCCAGAGTAAGATCCCTGCTGATGAAGAATTGCCGCCGCTGGAGGAATAGCTTTTACCATTTCGACGAGGAGAAATCTCAATAATTAAATAAAAGATTTCTCAACTGCGCTTCGCTACGTTCGAAATGGAAAATCCACCACAAAAGACACAAACTGATAGTATCAAATGATACTATCAACCATAAAAAAATCGCCCGGAATATAACTCCCGGGCGATTTGCATTTAACTTCAAGCGTAAATTACTTTACAGCTTTAAGTTTCGATTTATAATTCTTTTTAAGCTTATCCATTTTGGGTGCAATAACCATACGGCAATAAGGCTCATTACCGTTTAGTGCAAAGTAATCCTGGTGGTAGTCTTCGGCAGTATAAAACTTGCCTGCAGATGATATTTTGGTTACTATCTTTTTACCCTCAAAAATATTTTGGTCGGTAAGCAGTTTAATAAAATTTTCTGCCGATGCCTTTTGTGCAGGCGTGGTGTAAAATATTTCGCTGCGGTATTGCGTACCCTCGTCATTACCCTGCCTGTTTAAGGTTGTAGGGTCATGTGTGGCAAAAAATATCTCTAACAAGTCTTCATACGCCACTTCGTTAGGGTTGTAAGTAATTTCAATAGCCTCGGCATGACCTGTCGCGCCAGATGATACCTGCCTGTAAGTAGGGTTCGCAACAGTACCGCCTATATAGCCGGATACTACTTTTTCTACCCCCTTAAGGTCGGTAAAAAATGCCTCGGTACACCAAAAACACCCACCGGCAAATATGGCCGTTTCTGTTTTGGCATTGTCCTTTTTTATATCTCCTTTTTTTACTTCATCAGTAACTTTTGCCAATGCTTTAGGGTTGGCATCTGGTGCGCCCTGGCATGATATCGCAAACATTGCCAGTAATACGGCTGCTATTTTTTTCATATATCTCTAAAAATTAATTGTTGGGTTTGCCCATAATGGGTTTGTTAACTAAACTTTACAAGTATACATACGAAATATTGTGCCAAAAAAGATTTATTATGTTTTAAAATGTTTGTTTCTTTGTGCAAAACCGCACTAATGATAGAAGCCAAAAATATACATAAATATTATGACGACCTGCATGTATTAAAAGGGGTAGATCTTTTTATCCCTAAAGGCGAAATAGTATCTATAGTTGGCGCATCTGGTGCCGGTAAGACGACACTTTTGCAAATACTGGGCACACTTGATAAAGCCGACCCTAAAGCAGATACCTCTCTTACCATAGACGGGCAGGATGTACTGCACATGAAAGATAAGGCACTCTCTAATTTTCGTAACCTTAAACTGGGCTTTATATTCCAGTTTCATCAGTTAATGCCAGAGTTTTCGGCACTCGAAAATGTGTGTATCCCTGCTTACATTGCAAATAAACCCAAAGCTGAAACCGAAAAAGAGGCTAAAAGGCTTTTGGATTATTTAGGCTTATCGCACCGCATTAACCATAAACCCGGAGAATTATCGGGTGGTGAGCAACAGCGTGTATCTGTAGCGCGATCACTTATAAATAACCCGGCTGTAATTTTTGCCGATGAACCATCGGGCAACCTAGACACGGCTTCGGCAGAGAACCTGCATAAGTTATTCTTTAAACTGCGTGACGAAATGGGGCAAACCTTTGTAATTGTTACCCACAACACAGAACTTGCCGATATGGCCGACCGTAAACTCGTAATGAGCGACGGGTATATATTACCCTAATGATACTTATAGCGGCATACTGGCTTTTCTTATTTATACTCACACTTCCGTTAGGTATTGTTGCTGTTAATACTTTTAAACTTACTGCTCAAAATCCGGTTATTACAGTATTGCTTGGCGTTGTGCTATTAACCTGTGGCTTTACACTAACGGCATTTTTATTTCCGTTAGGCTTTACGAGCCTTTTAGTATGGTCGTTAATGAGTATGCTTTCAGGTTTTTATTATAAAGCACAGTTAAAACAACAACTATTAGCCTTTAGGAAAAGCATTATAGAGCTTCCCAGCTATTTAAAAATAATTACCGGTATATTTACCTTTGCCGCATTGCTAAAAAGTGCACAATATCCTTTTATTTTAGACAACGAGAGTTACTATATTCAAACCATAAAATGGCTTAACGAGTATGGCTTTGTAAAAGGACTGGCAAACCTGCATATTTTTTTTGCACAAAATTCGGCATGGCATGTCTTGCAGGCAGGAACTAACTTTAGCTTTATAACCAATAAGATAAATGACATTAATGGTTTTGTTTTTACACTATGCACCATATACTACTTAACGGAAGGAATAGCTTTTAGCACCGGTAAAAAAGTATACTGGCTTAGTTTTATGCCTGTGTTAAGCACATTCCCTTTCTTGTTTTTAGATGTTCCGTCGCCTGATTTGCCATTGCTTTTAATAACACCCATAATACTGCATCTTTTTATTGAGTACAGTAATAGCAATAGCAATTTTAAAATTGCGCTGCTGCTGTTTATATTTTTAGTATTTATAAAGATTACTATTGCCCCGTTAGGAATCCTTTTTCTTGCCGGGCTGATAAAAAAAGAGAATATAAAATTTGCATTAATTACAGCACTACCCATAGCACTATTATGGATTGCAAAAAACATTATAATATCCGGCCTGCCTTTATATCCTTTCCCCTACCTAAGCCAGGCTACCAATTGGGCCATTCCTAAAAGCCTGCTTGATTTAACAACATATCAAACATCTGGTTACGGTTACAAGCGCCACGGGAAATTATTACCTGAAGGTACTGCTATGACTGTAAAATTACTACACTGGATAAAACAGGATCAACTGGCAGGTATTATAAATAAACTTACTCTCGTTGTTCTACTCACTATGCCTTTTGTCATACTTAAAAACAACAGGTATCGCTTGGTTTACATAGCATTGGTTGCAAATTTTTTAGCAATACTATTCACCTCGCCACAATTCAGGTATTTTTTACACATAACCCTTGCAGCTTCTTTATTTGTTATTTCAGCATTATACAACTACGCACAGACAAGTAGTACTCTTTATAAAGCTATAACAATTATGGGTTGCATAATTATATTTACTAGCTTTTTAAATTCTGGTTTGCCTGGTCTCACTTCAAATAAGCATCACCAGGCACAAAGCAAAATAAGAATGCAACAGTTATTAATACCCGAGGGAATTACAAAATTTCCTGACATGCAGTTTACACCCCTTAAGCTTGGCAATTTAAACTACTATTCTCCTAAAGATAATTTTTTTAGGTATGGTACAAGTAATGGCCCTTTGCCCTGTGTAAACAGCGCCCAGATTAAATATATGAAATATAAACTTGCTATCATCCCTCAACAAAGAACGGGCAATATTAAGGACGGTTTTTACTCGGCTAAAGCAGCTAAAAAATAATGTATTGCATTTTTGTATCTTTGCACCATGCAAGAGACAATGGATGTTTTAGAATTAAAATCGTTTCTGGACGATAAGGTACTACAATACAATAACCCTGATTTTATAGATTCAGACCCTGTTCAGATTCCGCATCTTTTTACATTGAAAGAAGACCGCGAAATTGCCGGTTTCCTGGCTGCCACCATTGCCTGGGGTAACCGCAAAATGATTATTAACAATGCAAAAAAAATGGTGGTACTTATGGGCAGCAGCCCCTATGATTTTGTTATGAACCATAACGAAAAACATTTAGAACCACTGGCAACTTTTGTGCACCGCACTTTTAACGGAGGCGATTTTACCACTTTTATTACCGCATTAAAAAATATTTATACCTATCACAACGGGCTTGAGGGTGTTTTTACTATCCACCAAAACACCGATAGCCTTCAACCAGCCATCAATCAGTTTAAAAAAGTTTTCTTTGAGGTTGAGCATCAAAACCGTACGCAAAAACATGTTAGCGACCCACTGGCAGGCTCTGCTGCAAAACGGATAAATATGTATTTAAGGTGGATGATTAGAAACGACAACGCCGGTGTAGACCTTGGCCTATGGAAGAATATTTCGCCTGCCCTGCTTTCCTGCCCACTCGATGTACATAGCGGCAATGTTGCCCGAAAACTCGGACTGCTTACGCGAAAACAAAATGACGCCAAAGCTTTAGCCGAGCTTGATACCCAACTACGCAGTCTTGATAAAACCGACCCCGTAAAATATGATTTTGCCCTGTTTGGATTAGGAGTATTTGAGGGGTTTTAAAATATGAATCTTTTTATCTATTTTTGAAACAAATAAACAACTCATGAAGTTTTTAAAATTTATACTTATAGCTTTTGTAACATTGCTTTGCAGCAATACAGTTATAGCACAACAAAAAACAACACAGACAGCAACTATTAAAACCGCTATTTACTGCGATCATTGTAAAAACTGCGAAACCTGTGGCGATAAATTTAACCGTACTTTACTAAAAGAAAAAGGCGTACAAATGGTGGTACTCAACGAAAAGGCCATGACCATTAAAGTAACTTACAATTCTAAAAAAACGGACCTTACTAAAATAAAACTGGCCATAAGCAAGCTTGGCTATGATGCAGATGATGTTAAAGCCGAAGAAGTTGCCTATGCAGGTCTTGACGACTGTTGCAAAAAGCAATAATCACTCAAATTTTAATGATTTCAAACCCTACCTAAAATATCATTGAGGAATAATTAATGACTGTAAAGTCTGGATTTTTAAAATTTTCTGTTAGATTTGGAATAGATTAAATCACATCTGATCCATAATAGTTAATGAAAAAAATATCTGTTGCACTTTTAGCTGTCGGAGCCCTTATTGTAATTTTTATGGCTTGTAATTTTTTGGGCCTGTACTCATTTTATAAATCAAGTTCAGCCTCAAACGAACCTGGCTTAAAAACTAATAAATGGATAGCTGTAACTAATCTTAAACAGCCTAAAACCGGCGATTTTATTGCATATAATTGTGATACCATAAAACGTATGCACAGGCTAATTGCTACAGGAGGCGATACTTTAGAAATCAGAGATGGACGTGTATATGTAAACAAAAATGACTTTGATAAAAACATGAACCTCATGCATACTTACAAACTTAATGAGGAGCAATTTGCATATTTAGGGCAGCAGGAAGTAATTGACCCGTTGCAGGTTATGTTTGACCAAACATATTACACAATTTATTTAGAAGACAAAGTTGCTTCTAAATACAAATTATCAAAATATAAAGTGATAGCCAAAACGGCTGTTATTGATGCTTATATTAGTAGAACATTCAACAGAATTTGGAATAAAGATAATTTTGGGCCACTTGTTATCCCTAAAAAAAGTATTTGTAATGGGCGACAACAGGGACTACTCTGAAGATTCCCGCTATTTAGGCTGTATAGATACCAATGATATTGTGGGCGTGGTAATTAACTAATGCCTTTGTATTGAACCTGAAAAATAAACCTTGCCATACCACACCAATAACCAATATGTACCATGAAAACAATCGTCACTTTTTTAATAGTCTTATTCGCAATTTTCTCTATGCATTCTCAGGAAGTACTACCTCTTTATAAAACGGTACCTAACAGTAAGCCATCGGCAAATAAGGAAAAGACCGTTAATAACATGATTCGCAGGGTAACCGTACCCACGCTTACCATTTATAAACCTGCAAAGCCTAATGCTCAGCGCAGCGCTGTTATTATCTGTCCGGGTGGCGGCTATAGTGTACTGGCTTCCGGCCATGAGGGTATTGATGTTGCCAAAGCATTAAACAACATTGGCGTTACAGCCTTTGTTTTAAAATACCGTTTGCCAAACGATTCTATAATGAAAGATAAAAGCATAGGCCCGTTACAGGATGTGCAGCGTGCTTTCCAGATAGTGCGTGAACGTGCAGCAGAATGGAACCTTGACATGGCTAAAATTGGGATTATGGGATTTTCGGCAGGTGGGCACCTGGCAGCAACAGCATCTGTACAATATAGCAGGGAAGTGATCGAGAACCCAAAACATACCTCTTTTAAACCTGATTTTTCGATACTTATTTACCCGGTAATCAGTTTTTCTGACAACCTTACCCACATGGGCAGCCGCGATAACCTGATAGGCAAAAACCCAGATGAAGCTACTATTAAAAAATATTCTAATGAGTTACAGGTAAATACACAGACACCTCCTGCATTTTTGGTGCATTCTGCCGATGATACTGTGGTTCCTGTTGGTAACAGTATAGCTTACTACGAGGCACTTATTAAAAACAAGGTATACAGCGAAATGCTTTTGTACCCGCATGGAGGGCACGGCTATGGCATGAACAATAAAACTACCGAAGATAAATGGATGGATAACTTAAAGAACTGGATGATCGCGAATAAATTTTTATAGAAATCAGCATTCTTATTTTTTTTTCCCGACATTAATTCTGCAAATTAGTCAATGAATTTGTGAAAATCTGTGGAATTTGTGTCTGAAAAAATTAGTATTTTTGTATTATATGGCAATGATGTCTGCCCTAAACCGCCCGCAAATTTTATTTGTAGCTGATGACGTCTACTTTAATGGCTTATGCCACAGTAGATGTATTTAAATCAACCGGATATGACAAATCAAAATTTTAAAAGGCACATTGCAAATCCACGATCAATTAGTACACTGATAGCCAAATGGCTGCTTCTCTCTTTAGCCATAGGATTTTTTACAGGCTGTGCTTCGGCCTTTTTTCTTACTTCACTTAACTGGGTAACTAACTGGCGCGAAGCCCATAACTGGATTATTGTTTTATTACCCATAGGCGGATTAGTTATAGGATTAACTTACCACTACTGGGGCAACAGCGTTGTAAAAGGAAATAACCTATTGCTTGAAGAACTGCATACTCCTAAGCAGATAATCCCTTTTGAAATGGCACCTTTAGTACTGTTTGGCACTTTGGTAACTCATTTATTTGGAGGATCGGCAGGGCGTGAGGGCACCGCAGTGCAAATGGGGGGCGCCATTGCCGACCAGTTTACACATTGGTTTAAACTTAATAATTTAGACAGGCAAATCATTATCATTATGGGTATAAGTGCCGGTTTTGCATCGGTGTTTGGTACGCCCATAGCAGGAGCTATTTTTGCTTTAGAGGTTATGGTTATTGGCAAACTAAAATATAATGCACTTCTCCCCGCCTTTATAACTGCCTATATTGCTGATTATTCCTGTACCGTCTGGAAAGTCACCCATACCCACTACTCCATACCTAAAGTTCCTCCAATGACTCCTATAAACGTTGTATATACCATAGGTGTTGCGGTACTGTTTGGATTAGCAGCATTGTTATTTAGTAAACTGGTACACTTTTTTAGCAACCTGTTTAAAAAGATACATTACCCGCCACTACGCCCTTTTACGGGAGGTATTTTTATTGCTCTTGCCGTTTATTTTTTAGGCACAACAAAATATATAGGGCTTGGTGTACCTACAATAGTCGAATCATTTACAGTAACACAACCGCCTTACGCATTTCTCTTAAAAATACTGCTTACAACTTTTACCCTCGGTGCGGGTTTTAAGGGAGGCGAGGTTACGCCCCTCTTCTTTGTGGGAGCAACTTTGGGCAGTGCGCTGTTTATGGTAGTTCCGCTTCCTATGGCATTACTTGCAGGAATGGGATTTGTTGCGGTTTTTTCGGGTGCTACTAATACGCCCATTGCCTGTACGCTTATGGGTATAGAGCTCTTTGGTTTAGACTGCGGACTGTACATTGCCGTTGCCTGCATCGTAGCTTATTTTGTTTCTGGCGGTACCGGCATTTATTCATCGCAGGTTGTTGGTGGCCCTAAGGGATATGTGTATAATAGGTTTAAACTTAAATGAAAAAGACGCAGGATTGACGCGCCTTTTTCGAATAATATGTTTGTGGCACGCTTATTCATTGCCTTTGGCCGACCAGACGTTACAATGCAACATCTCTACTGTTTGGCAACCATTTCGGTAAAACTGCGTGCAGCATTCGAGAAATCCGACGGTACCAAAACAATAGTAGTTGTATTGTTGTCAATTCCAATTTCTGATAGCATCTGCATACGTCGAAGTTCGAGCGCAATGGGGCTTTTTTCCATTTCGGCAGCACCCTGCGTTAATTTTATAGAGGCTTCGAGCTCTGCTTCGGCTTTTACAATACGGGCACGTTTCTCACGTATAGCTTCCGCTTCACGTGCCATGGCACGCTGCATCGCTTCAGGTATTTCTACATCTTTCATTTCTACCATCTCTATTTTTATACCCCACGAGTTGGTTGCTGCATCTACAATTTTTTGTAGCGTGGCGTTTATCTGTTCACGTCCGCGCAATACCTCATCCAGCGAATGCTGACCTATAATGTTTCGCAAAGCCGTAACAGAAAACTGGTACACTGCTTTGTTGTAATCGGCTACCTTAATAATAGCATCTTCAGGATTGGTAATTTTAAACCACATAACGGCATTTACTTTTATGGTAACGCTGTCTTTTGTAATAGTTTCCTGCTGCTCAAGATCGACTGTCTTGGTACGGATATCTACTGTTTGCTGGCGTTCAAGAAATGGGATGATCCAGTACAGTCCCGGCCCTTTTACATTGGTAAACCGTCCCAGGCGAAAAACAATAGCTCTTTGATATTCCTGCGCAATGCGGAAACCAGATAATAATATCAGGATAATGATCCCGATAATAGGTAATAGTGTCATCATATAATTGTTTTTGTTACTGCTGCTGAGGAAAAAGTAATCCTCAAAAAGCAGTACTAATTTACGACGACATACACCATCGGCGAATGCCTTAAACCCGTTATTTTTCAGGCAGATATACGATTTGTATTTAGTGTAAATGTTGCGATTTAACTCCTGAATTTAGTCAGGTTTTATGCTGGAACTCTGCTAAGGCTGAAGCGTTTTTATAGAAACGATGCTAAAGTTGCAGTACGCTTTTTTTAGAGTTATTAACTATTACGATATATTTATAAAACCCTACTACTGAATCTGTGATATTTTTATCATTTTACCACATTTATACTATTGATTTTATATTCAGCTTACTGTTCTTCCTGCTAAAACCAAAGTAAATTACAAGGCCTATGAGCAGCCATGCGGTAAAATAAATCCAGTTCCATACGCTTAACTGTGCCATCATGTAAAGGCAGCAAATAAGCCCTAATAATGGTATAAGCGACAGGTTTTGGCGGTATGCCCAAACCGACAATAACACTAAAGATATAAGGAATATCCACATGGGTATTTTGTGCTTAAAAAGACTGAAACCGCTTTCGTATTTTAAAGAATCATCTATAGGTAATTCAGATACTAATCGTTCATATTGGGCAGGGTCGCTTTCATAGCTTGCCAGTATACTTTCAAGATCCTGGTTGCCCGTTGCCACATCGCGAGCAAGTAATGAATTGTAAACTTCGGTACTTTGTTCTTTAGTAAGCGATGTTACAATAGTTGTGGGGCTATTAATCTCTTTAGTATTGGTAACAAATGCCTCCACCCCTTCTTTATTATAAATATACGACAGTGCTAAACCAACGATAAGCCCTATTGTCATTAAATATTTAGCATTTACATAAGGCGTTTTAAACTTTCCCCTTGGTATTCCCGGTTTGTTTTGCAGTACCAAAACCCCTGCGCATACCAGTACAAAGGCAAATAGCGTACCTATACTGCAAAGATCGGTCACCATGGTAAGGTTAAGGAATAATGCCGGTACAGCCACTACAAAACCGGTAACGATTGTGGCGTAAGATGGTGTTTTAAACTTAGGGTGTACTTTGCTAAAGCGCTTAGGCAGCAGCCCGTCGCGGCTCATGCTCATCCATATACGGGGCTGCCCCATCTGGAAAACCAATAGTACACTCGCCATAGCAATAACGGCACTCACGGCTATAATACCGCTCATCCATTTAAGGTTAAGCTTAGTAAAAACAAATGCCAGCGGATCGCCCACATTAAGTTCGCTATAACTTACCATGCCGGTAAGTACTAAGGCGATTATTACATACAGCACAGTACATATTATAATGGCCCACATCATCCCTCTTGGCAGGTCGCGTTGCGGGTTCTTGCATTCTTCGGCGGTGGTAGATATCGCATCAAAACCTATATAAGCAAAGAAAACTGCCGATACACCTTTAAGCACACCACTGGCACCATTAGGCGCGAAAGGGTCCCAGTTGGCAGTATCTACATAAAATACACCTACGGCAATAACCAGTAGTATTATACATAACTTGACCACAACCATTAGGTTACTGGCATTGCGCGACTCTTTCATACCCCTGTATACCAGGCAGGTTATAATTACAATAATAAGAAGCGCGGGAAGGTCGGCAACAAAATGAAACGCCCCTATTGCGGGTGCTTTTGTCCAAGCCGTATAAGCAGCCTGAAGCCCGGCATCAAGATTTTCGAAGGTTTTACCACCCTGCATGAGCGCCATAGCATTATCATAACCGTTAGATGCTGTAAGGTAATCCATTTGTACCCATTGCGGCAGGTGTATGCCCCCGCTGTCGAGCAGGCCGGTAAAATAATCGCTCCAGGATATGGCCACCGTTATGTTACCTATGGCATATTCCATAATGAGCGCCCACCCAATTATCCAGGCTACAAGTTCGCCAAAAGCCACATAACTATAAGTGTATGCACTGCCTGATACCGGTACCATACTGGCAAACTCGGCATAGGCAAAGGCAGCAAAACCACAGGCAATGGCCGTAAACAGGAACAGGAAAATTACGGCAGGGCCACCATCGGCACTGGCTTTGCCTATGGTACTAAAAATACCGGCACCTATGATGGCGGCTATACCAAAGGCAGCAAGGTCTCTAACCCCCAGGTGCCTGCCCAGGGAATCATGCCCATCATTATTTTCTACCTGGTTTAATATGTCCTGAACGTTCTTTTTTCTAAAGAGGTCTTTTAATGCCATTATGGGTTTTGATTTTTATGCGCAGCTAACAAATATAAAAAAAACAATACAGTTTTGCTTTATTCTTAAATAATTCTTAATTTATAATACATAGGAGTTTTCTATAAGTTGATAGAAAATTGTTATAATGTTTATACATATAATAGAGCAATCTGTGTTATTTTTGTAATCAGAAAAAACATTCATCACTAAAACACAATACTATGTCATTCGTAGGAAAAAAATTCCCAAGCATTGCTGTAGACGCTATGTCTGAAATGGGCGATAACTTAAAGATCAACATTTTTGAAGAGGCAGTAAATAACAATAAAAAAGTATTATTATTTTGGTACCCTAAAGATTTCACTTTTGTATGCCCTACAGAGCTTCACGCTTTCCAGGCTGCTTTAGGCGAATTCGAAAAAAGGAACACTACAGTTATAGGTGCGTCATGCGATACTAACGAGGTTCACTTTGCATGGTTAAACACTCCTAAAGATAAAGGCGGTATAGAAGGTGTTACCTACCCTATACTTGCAGACACGAACAGAAACTTAGCTAACATTCTTGATATTCTTGACATTCAGGCTTCTGGTTACAACGAAGATACAGAGACTGTAGTGCTTGAAGGTAGTAATGTTACCTACCGTGCTACATACCTGATTGACGAAGAAGGTAAAGTATTTCACGAAAGTATTAACGATATGCCACTTGGCCGTAATGTAAACGAGTACCTTAGGCTTGTAGATGCTTACACGCACGTACAGGTTAAAGGAGAAGTTTGCCCGGCTAACTGGGAAGAAGGTAAAGAGGCTATGACGGCAGACCGCAGCGGTGTTGCGTCTTACTTAGCTTCTAACTAATTAAAAACTTATAAAATTACCATCATGTTACAGGAACTTGATAAAGATAATTTGGCAGAGATCGTATCCGGTGCTCCGGTTGTTGTAGTACAATACTCGGCAGGATGGTGCGGTAACTGCAGGATCATGAAGCCAAAGTTTAAAAAACTGGCAAGTGAGAACGACGGCATTACCTTTGTACTTGCCGATGCCGAAAATTTCCCGGAATCGCGCAAACTGGCTAAGGTAGACAACCTACCCACCTTTGCAACATTTAAGAACGGGGTACTTGTAAACCAGGTACAAACAAATAAAGTAGAAGTTTTAACAGATCTTGTAAATGAAGTTACCAGTAATTAAGCACTTAACTCAATTTATTGAGGATAATGACCAGGACTACGTTATAGAAGCCCTGGAGGTGCTGGAGGCACTTACCGAAGTTCCGTCGCTTAAAGACGAAGAGCTGGATGTTGTGGGAGAATTAATCTCTAACATGTATGGTGCGCTTGAGGTAAACAAAATGATAAAAGACGGAATGGACAAAAAAGCGGCGCTTAATGCATTCATGATGCGCGTACTTGGTGCCATAGATAAGAATTAGTTATTATCAAATTCAGATGAAGACGCTCTCAGTAATGAGGGCGTTTTTTTTGTTGTAAACAACTATTCTGGTTATAAAACTTTGTAAATTAGCGTAATGAAAACAATATTTTTCTACTTATTTTTCCTATTTGGTTATTGTGCGACTCATGCACAGGTAACTAAAAGCACAATAATTATTGCGTTTAATAAGGCTACAGATTCTATAATTACCGTAAATGATAAGACGACTTATATATGGATTAATAACGACCTGTATGATAAGGAGATAAAAGCCTATACTAATTTTACTGAAAAGGGTAAAAAAGAAAAGAAGTACGAGAAATATACAGTACGGGCAAAATCGATAAATTCTCTAAAGCCCGAAAAATTTTATAAGTACTTTGTTGTGGCAGATAGCATAACCCGCACCGACTGTAATGCCTTATTTACAATGAATTTGTATGACAGGAAAAAGCTTAATATTCTGTCCCCTGCAAAAAACAATATTTATGTTATATATGAGGATTCGGCTGATAAACATTGTTATAATGTTTCATTCTACGAAAATGTTATTGAATAAGTAAAAAGGTTTATCTTAGATTGTCACGCAATTACTTTAAAATGGCATTTACATTACTATCTATTCTCGCATTTATAATCGCATTCATCTTTATTTATTTTAAGCAGAAAACATTACGGTACAAAATAATCACATCTGTTATGGTAACTCTACTGGCAATACTGCTATTTTATATTGTTGTAATTTTACTATGGAATGTATCTGAAAATCCTTCCGAAGAACGCCTGATACAAGGTGCAAGCCGCGACTCTGTATCATCCTGATTACCAAAAAAAAGCCCCATTAAAAATTTAATGAGGCCTTGATATTCTGAAAAAGTAACGGTATTACTTAGCAGCATCAATTGCTTCGTGAAGTGCTTTTGCAGCCGCAGCAGGATCTTCAGCACCATAAATAGCTCCTCCGGCAACGGCAACTTTTACCCCCGCTTTTACTACCGCTGCAATGTTATCTATGTTAACGCCACCAGCTATAGATACCGGTACACCTACACGTGCTGCTTCATCAATTAAAACCTGAATAGAGTAACCTGGTGTCCACTGCTCGTCAAGGCCGGCGTGAAGCTCTACAAATTCTACTCCCAACTCTATAACTTCCTGTGCCCTCTTAACACGGTCAGGATTACCTATGGTATCTACCACTACACCTTTACCATGTGCTTTAGCCGCTTTTACAGCACCTATAATAGTAGCATCGCCCACAGTACTTAAAACAGTAACTAAATCGGCTCCGGCTTTAAATGCCATATCTGCTTCAAGTTCGCCGGTATCGGCAGTTTTAAAATCGGCAAAAACCAATTTATCCGGGTGGGCATTTTTCATTGCAGTAATTACTGCCGTACCCATATTTTTTATAAGCGGAGTGCCTAATTCTATAATATCTACATAAGGAGCCACTTTTGCAGCTAATGCTAATGCCTCATCGGTTGTCAATAAATCTATTGCTACTTGTAATTTTGCCATGATGGTTTTTATTTACTATTAAAAATTTAAGTGTGTTTATTCTAAGTTGGCATGCCTTTTATAAAGCTCCTCTGCCGGAGTGCCATCAAGTTTCCAGAGGGACTGAAAAACGGCATCCATTAAAAGAAGTAAAAACTGCTCGAACAGGCTGCCCGCATATTGTTTAGATTTGCCCCCGCCATGATCTTCCTTTTCGGCTGCCGGAATGTAAACTACATGGTTTGCCAGCTTAGCCAACGGCGATGCTGTATTTGTTGTTAATGCTACAAGGTTTGCCCCTATAGCTGTTGCTTTTTCTGCTGCACGCACAATGCTGCTTGTTGTACCAGAGCCCGATGCTGTAATTAAAAGGTCGCCCTTTTGTATGGCGGGTGTCGTGGTTTCGCCCACAAAATAAACGGTAAGCCCCAGGTGCATAAGGCGCATTGCAAAAGATCGCATTGCAAAACCAGACCTTCCTGCCGATAGTATAAATATGCGGCCCGATTGCCTTATGTAATTAATAATAGGTAAAAGGGCTTCTAAATCTATTTTTTGCGACAATTGTAAATTCTCATTCAGTATCATGTCCAGGCTAACCCTAAGATCAGCTGCAAGTTCTTTACTGTTTAGTGTATTTTGTAACCCGTTATCTGTTTGCATGGTGGCTTATTTAACAATGTAAAAGTAGCTATATTGCAAAGGCAGGCCGTTATACTATTGGCGCATAATATGGGACAATATGGAAACAGTATTGAGAAAAAAGAATTGTAACAGTCTAAAAAACAAGTGTATTTCCGAATAGTCCTCTATAATGTTCTAATAATACCATGTCATGATTTCAAAAAATGTTACTTTTACACTAATGAATGAACCTACCCCTCCCACCCTCGAAAAATCGCTGTTATACATCAGGAATTTAAACAACTGCCCACCCAGTTATTTAAACGACCCCGGACGTAAAGATTTTTTCGAAGTCGTTTGGCTTAAAAACGAAGACCCTTTGCACGGCATAAGCGATCCTGCTTATGGCATTAAAGGCGACTGGATTTACCTTATACCGCCCTACCGTGTTCATCAACTAAATAAAGCAGGTAAAAACGGCGAGCTTATATCGTTTAAAAGGTCGATGCTGGAGGAAGAGGACAAAGACTTTTTGCTCGACCTGTTCAGGATTTTTAACGTTCAGGGAGAATTTTCGTGCATACGGTTAGACGAAACATCTGCAAAAGGGCTTGGCGATATTTATAAAATAATGGAACAGGAGTACAACAGCGGCAACAACTTTAGTATGCTGCAGGCTTTGCTTAAAGTTTTCCTTTTAAAACTCATTGCCGTAAAGGAACACGAATTTTCTGGTCATGACGTACATCAAAAACGGGTGTATGAATTTTTGATGCTGCTGGAAAGTAATTTTTTAACGGTAACCAATATCGATTTTTATGCCGGTAAGCTGGGTATAAGCTCTAAACGCCTTAACCAAATACTTCGTGAAAAGCTGGATAAAACCGGCACACAAATTATTCACGACAGGCTTATTCTTGAAGCGAAACGCAAAATTATTCATAGCGATGTTACCATTAAAGAGATAGCTTATGACCTTGGCTTTACCGACAGGCCTTATTTTAGCCGCTTCTTTAAAAAACAAACCGGAGAAACCCCCGAAGAATTTCAGAAGAAAGCACGGACACATATAGAGTCTAAATTTAATACGTTGGTGTAGCGATTTTATAACGTTAAAATTGCGAATCTGATTGGGCTTTAATCCAAATTTTGATACCTATTTTGACTTATTTAAAACAGTTTGAAGTTATAGTAAATGCTGAAATAGATACTATTTACGATTTATTTACAAAATTTACATTTTTATTTACAATCAAAATAATTCAGTCCGGAGAATATCAAATTAGATTTGCTGAATCAATTTGAAAGGATATGAAAAAAATCATCTTTGCGCCGATCTTACTGCTGGTTGTGGTAAGCGGACTGGTATTTGCCAATCGTGAAATTAAAAATGAAACCAAGCCATTTGTAAAGCCTTTGTTAATTGCTGACAGGAAATCCCACGCGGTGGATGACAGGAAAAAATGGGAAGCTACTCCGGACGGTATAAAGTACAAAGAATGGGAGGATTCTCCTAAAGGTAAAAAGGTGTATGCAAGTCATGACAAAATAAGAAAGTATATAACAGCTTTCGCCAATATGGAGGCTGTGGTAACCTCTGTTACATTTCAGCGCGCAAACGCTAAATCATCAGGGCCAAAATGGCTTATAGTCAGGATTCATGGACAAGAATACATGATGCAATTTATTCCTAAGGATTTTCAGCAGTTAAACAGCCTTAAAGTTAACGACAAAATAATTGTAAGAAGCCGTAGCGCAGGGTATTCGCCTAATCATCCCTATTTAATCATATCCGGCGACTATATTGAGCAAGATGGTAAGATACTTTTTAAACGTGACCTTAGCAAAAATAACCGTTGCTGAGATTTTTACATTAATAAAACAGAATGGGACTTGATCAATTTCCTTCAGGTGGAGTGGATGGGATTTCTATCGAACACTTGACACCTATTTTGACGTTTTTCGAAGATATAAAATGAAGTATCGCGAAACATTTTGCAGCTTACCGAAGGCGGGGCTTTCGGAGCAACTTCTAACAAGCTACACTATTGCTATAATGTTTATATATCAATAATTCTACGCTTTTGGCAAGGTGTTGTTAGGCAAAGTTTTTTTAATTGACTCAAGATGTTTTTTCGCAATCAGTATTCTTTTGCGGTCTAAGGTTGTATTAAAAACTCTATTTATGTCATTAATTTGTTTGTCAATTGTGGGAGAGCTTTCTAGTAGAGACCATAAATTGACAACACCTTTAAATTTATTCAGAATTCTCTTTTCCTTTATTTTATCCCAAGCAAGAAAGCCGGCTTTACCAACTACCTTTCCTATGTTTAAATCTTTGAACAATTCGTCTGTAGATTGGCTATCTATAACATTGTTAAGAGCATTTTCATAATCCGAATCTTTTGCAACATCAAGAAATCGGAACATAATTCTCGATGTTTTGTCACTATATTTTTTCACTAAAGCTGACCAAAAACTTTTATACGATTTTATTGCTTCTATTTGTTCTTTAATAGTCTTTGCTTCGTTTAATGTTTTTTCAAAATTCTCACAGCAGTATCTAAAGTCTGTAAAATCCTCCCTTATTTCTAACAATACTTTTGGAATATCTTCTCTGTTCCTTGCCTTTGAAAGAACAATACTTACTAAGGGAGGAACAATTTGCATTTCACTTCCTAAATAATTTTCTGCGTCTTCTATATTCTGTCCCTGAATATCACAAATAGTTCTGTAGATTTCTTTTGAAATAGCCTTCTTTCCAAGTTCTTGAAATTGCTGTTGATATGTAAAAATAGGTAAGGCAGCCTGAACATTATAATTTGTAATTGTATTAAAAAAGGATTTTACAATTTCAAATGGCCTATTAGTTGTTTCGCCAATTAATACTTGATTTATTCCGCCAAACTCTTCTTTCTTCCCAGTAAATCCTACTGAATAAGTCTTTACACTTTCTATTTGTGTAGAAAAATCTGAGAGTACGAAATTTTTCTTTATTTTTTCGTGGTCTCTTTCGCAGAAAGTTTCGATAGCTTTCATGGCGGTTTTAT
>Ga0247735_1000344_pt1 | contig 18880 bp, 21 predicted proteins | sample UWRJL178409R2_FD_180934 | JGI IMG/M metagenome (GOLD analysis project Ga0247735, IMG submission 180934) | Plant litter microbial communities from Arlington Agricultural Research Station in Wisconsin, United States - UWRJ-L178-409R-2 | ecosystem: Environmental > Terrestrial > Plant litter >... | reverse complement strand
GATCATCGCAGCGCCCGCCCGCTCTCGGTGGCCTGCTTGATCCAGTCACTCGCCTCCCGCTCACTCCAGCGCGCTGAAGCGTCCCGGGTTTTCTGGAGGCTGTGCAGTTTGACTCAGGCAGCCATATCGAGGGTTTCAATGGCCGCATAGTAGTTAGCTTCGGCCTCGGCGGGCGGGATGTAGCCGAGCGGGCCGAAAAGGCGATGGTTGTTGTACCAGTCGACCCAGCTCAGCGTCGCCATTTCCACCGCCGATGCGCTTGGCCAGGACCGCTGGCGCCAGATGACCTCGGCCTTGTAAAGGCCATTGATCGTCTCGGCCAAAGCATTGTCGTAACTGTCGCCGACGCTGCCGACCGAGGGCACGAGGTTGGCCTCTGCCAAGCGCTGGGTGTAGTTCATGGCGAGGTATTGAACGCCCCTGTCGCTGTGATGGATCAAGCCGTCGTCCGGGCCGGGTCTGCGTGCATGGATCGCTTGCTCCAGGGCATCCAGGACGAACCCGGCCGTCGCTGAAGTGCTGACTTCCAGCCCACGATGCGCCGCGCATAGGCATCGATCACGAAGGCGACGTAGACGAAGCCCGCCCAGGTGTGGACGTAGGTGAAATCGACTACCCACAGAGCGTTCGGTCGATCCACACGAAACTCTCGATTGACCTTGTCGAGAGGGCATGGCGCCTTGGGATTGCTGACGGTCGTGATCGTCTTCTTCCCTCGGCGAATGCCGGCCAGCCCCATGCTACGCATCAGCCGTTCGACCGTGCACTTGGCGACATCAAGGCCCTCACGCCGCAACTGACGCCAGACCTTGCGCGAGCCGTAGAGGCCGAAGCTCGCCTCGTGAACGCGCCGGATCTGCTCGCACATGTCGTCATCCCGACGCGCACGGGCGCAACGCCTGGCCGGATCGGCAAGGCGGGCAGCGTGTTCGTGATAGGAGGACGGGGCGATCGCCAGTTCGCGGCAGATCGGCTCGATACCCAGGTCCTCGCGATGGACGTCGATGAACGCCATCATCATCTCTCGCGGCGGTCGAGCTCCGCCATCGCAAAATATGCCGACGCCTTGCGAAGGATCTCGTTGGCTCGACGGAGCTCCTTGACCTCGCGCTCCAGCAGCTTGAGCCGGGCCTTATCATCGAGGCCCTGCGCCGCTGGTGCCGCCCGTCGGCCCGCCTCCGCGCGGCACCAGCGGCGCAGCGTCTCGGCCGTGCAGCCGATCTTCGAGGCGATCGAACTCATCGCCTCCCATTCCGAGCCGTAATCCGCGCGGTGCTCGCCAACCATCCGCACTGCTCGGTCACGGACCTCAGCCGAAAATCTGTTTCCCATCTTGCTCATAACGGATGCTCCTTCTCACAGTTCGGAGCCTTCGGAAAACCCGGGACGCTTCACGCCGCCTTGTAAGAGAGCCTATAAGGCTTTGGGGATGCGCCATCGCGAATCATCGCAGGGTCTCGCTGGCGACTTATCATCCCTCTCGGGGACACCAGGTTCATGCAGTGCTATTCAAAGCTCTGTTCACCTTCCCGATCACGTTTGCTTTCATGTTCAATCCAGCGGTCCAGTTCGGGCAGCATCTCGATGACCCACTGTCGAACGCCGCCGACATTGTCGCCCAGCGTCGTGATCGCCACGCGACGCCGCACCAGGATATCGGCAAGCGACCCGCTCCAACTGCGGGGATGAAGGCGCGACCAGATGTCGCCGAGGAAGGCGCGCTGATCCGGCGCGTGGCCCAAAATTTCCAGGAACAGGCGGGAGACATCGTTCTCCTCATCACCCTGCGGCCGCTTGAACATCGGGATGCTCTTGCCGAGCAACGGATACCGCCGGCCCGGATCGACATCGGCCCATTGAATGAGGGTCTCGACGCCGACATCTTCCACCGGCGTGCCCGATCCAAAGTCGCCTTCAAAAAGCCCGCGATTTCTTGGCCTGAGTTCGGGGAGCAGGAATTCGTCGAGTGCGATCAGGGGATGCGTCTCGAAGAGCGCTTTCAGGACATAGCCGAGGTCGTAGGATGAGAGGTAGACGGTCTCCAGTCCGGCCCGGACGCGCGCGCAGATTTCCCGCAATGTCGCCTCACCGTCAGGGCCGGCGCAGCACACGCGAATGACGGTATGCAGCCCGAAATCGCGCAACGACTGTTTCTTGCCGAAGTCGGCGCGCAGCAGCAGCTCACGGCCGACGGCGATCAAGGATGGTGCGCGTTGGCGCCCCTCTTCCCGATCGCGGTAGAAGTGCATGTGCAGAATATCGAGCGCGATCTCCACGCCGTCGGCAAGGTTGGCAATGTCGGTGAGAAGCGGACCGAGCGCCTCGGGAGGAGACTCCCCGACGCTGCCGTTGGCGATACTGTGAAAGTCCCGCGCCGAAAGCACGTCACGTTTAATCGCCCGTCGGAGCCGCGCTATACCTTGGGCATCGATAGCAACTCGGGCCTGAAGATAGGGCAAGCTCGCGGCTAGATCGGGATTTTGGATGACTTCCTCGAGCGCAGCGTCCGCAAAAGCCAAATCGTTGGCGTGTGCGCCATGGATGAATCCGCCCAGCAGCGTCGCATTCCGGCGGTCCGCATCGGCGGCGGAAAATAGACCCAGCAGTTCCCGCCACATCAGATCAAGATCGGCGGCACCATCCGACAGGCCGATGCCGCACTCATAGGCGCGCTGCGGATGCTGTTCGATGAGCAACTCGGCGATGAAAGCGCCGCGCGTATCCGGGTCGTGGGCGAGCGCAGCTCCGATCTCTTTCGCCTGCTCGGAGGCGCGCTCATAGGGTTTCATGACATCCCCGTCGTCGGCATCACCGTCAGCGACATCCCAGCCGAAATTGCTGCGCCCAAGCACGACCGCGCGCGCCTGATGGAGAAGGTCGGTAGGTTTCAGGCGTCCGATGAGCGCGGTGAGGCGAGCGCGCACCTCATCCGGCATCGAGTCGCCCTCGAAGCGCAGCGCTGTGCGGAAGCCGATCCACCCCTCGATCCAGGGCCGTTCGGACGAAAAGTGGGTCGCCGCCCGTTCGAGCGCGTCGTGACAGGCGCCGAAATGCCACAGTTCCCTGACGCTGTGCGCGAGATGGTCCCGGGCGTTCTCGATGATCGGCGAAAGTTCGATGGCCAGGTCGATCGCACCATTGTACCAACCCCAGATGTCGCCGTAAGTCGGTGGGTGCCAACCATAGTCCCGTGACCGGGCGCCGAAGTCGAAGTCGCTGGATGAGCTGAAATGGTGCGCCTTCAGGAGCGCATCGAGGGCGATGCTGGCACAACGCACCAAGGCAGGGTCGCCGGACTGGGCGAAGATTCGCACGAGCGCTCGCCGCTGATCCGGTAACGCCTTTGTTCCGGACAAGTGGAGGTGAAACAGCTCGCCGAACATGTCCGACGCCGAGTTATTGTTGTGGTTTGGCGGTTCGGCAGCGAGGAATCGCGCAAGCAACGCAGCCGCGCGGTCGAACAGAGGGGGATCATAAGCGAGGAGCTTGATCAGCCGTATCCATTGCCACCGGTTGCTAGACTGCGGATTGAGCATCTCGGCGCCGCCCGGTCCGGCGATGTCTCGCTCGATCCTCGCAAGCACGGCGTCGGGCGCCACCGGTGCGATGTTCGAGATAATCTGAAGCCCGTCTTCACCTGACTCCGCTAGATCGCCGAGCGGCCCTTTGGCCCGGAGCCAGCGCTCGACCGCGGCCCGTGCCTCGGCGCTGTCGTGCAGATAACCCAAACGCCGCGAAAGGGACTTCTGCATCCGCGCTGAAAGCGACGAACAGAATCGATCGAAATCTGCGGGTGGCATGCGTTCGAGTGCAAAACCGGCGAGTGGGTTGGCGATCGCATGCGGCAGGATCGCTCGCCACCGTCCTCGCAGCTGCGCGATCCCGCGCTGGCGGAGCGTGTTCAACGCCGCGTATACGGTCGCGACGGCAACGCCGCGAATAGCAGCAACCCGCGCAAGCTCACCGCTGTCCGACGTGTCCTCGCCATCGATTGAATAGAGCAAGGCAAGGTCTTCGCCAGCGGAGAGCAGATCCCGGTCGGGCGCATTGCGCTGGTGGAAGATCCGCTCGAAGAGGTCGCGGCTCTTGAGCTTTCCCAAGGTCTCGCCTTTTCCGAGCGTCTCGGCGAGCGCGCGCGCCACGCGGAAGTTGCCGTCGCTGAACTCCGATATCGTTCGCCGGTCAACCTGCGTCACATTGGGGAGGGTCTTTTCCAGCCACAGCTCCACCATTTCGGGTGATGCCGACTGCAAACGGAAAACCTCGGTTCGCTCGGGTTCATCGTCGCGCACGTCATATTCGACTGTGAGGAGGCTGACTTGGCTTCCCGCCTCCGAGCAGATGCGAGCGAGTTCGCTGTGCGTCGCCGGATTGCAGTTATCGACGATCAGGATCGCGCGTTGCCGTGCGATCACCAGCTGACGCGCCATGTCCCGGGCAGTCGGGTCTGTTTCCGCCGAATAGTCGGTGTAGACGGCAAGTCCCGGATCGAGCGGAGCCTCGCCGACGCCATCCTCGAACAGTGCTTGCACCAGACGGGTCTTTCCGAGACCGGACAGACCGATGAGGCGGATACACTGGCGAGTTTTGGTCAGGGCGACGCGAAGCCGAGCGATACCCTCGCCGATCGTGAGCTGCTCGCGGTCGCTCGTCCGCTCATCGGTCAGGCAGGCTTTGTCGTTGAAGAGATAGGGCGACTCCTCGCTCACGCGGACGCCGCACCAGTCGCCGATACTACTCCAGCCCGACATGCCGATGCCGAGCCGCGTGCGGACCCAGGCCGCAATCCCGGGATAATGATTGACCCAGGTAGCCAGCCGGTCGCGATCGTAGAAGTCGCTATGCAACTGCCCGGCCTCAGGCAGATCGTCGAGCTGCGCTCGAATCGCATCGCGGCGATCGCTCAGCGGCTTGTCGGCGACCGATCCTTGCGCGCTGACGATGATGTAAGCGCCCGAGCGAGCGGCGAGATCAGCGATTACCGGCCGTAGCACGCCGCCAGGACGCATCTCATCCCGGATCGCACTCGCCGGCATGTCGGGCTTTTTGACCTGAAATCCGGTGTGCTGGCGTGGCACGAAATCCGGCACAGGCAGGCCGGAGGGGCATTCGATCCTGACATCGAGCCCACCATCGGCTGCATCCTGATTACCGCCAGCGGTCACTGACGAACTGGGGCAACCTTGCGCACGCGATTCTGCCAAGGCGAGGCGCGCGACGAGCGTCCGCAGGTCGGCGTCGTTGAGGTCAGCGACTTGCGCACCAGTGATTTCGAACATCGTCCCCCGACCCCCTTTCCTCGAATATAGGAGAGGATGCGGGAGAACAAAGAGCGGTCAAGCGATAGTCGGTTCGCCGCGGCCACGACGAAGCTGCCAATTGATTCCATCGCCTCGCATGATGCCGGCGACAGGCATGCAGAGCTGGCGTTCAAGTACCGGGTGAGGGTGCTTGGTCGGTTCCGCGTCAAGACTGACGATGATAGCGATCAGCTGGCGTGCTGGGGCTGACGCTGGCGGACCGCCGGCGAATATCATGGGCAGCCCGCTGGATGAACGAAAGGGCGAAGTTGGGACGGCATGATGCCCCGTTTAACGACCGGTTCTGGGTCCTTGGCGTCGCGAGTCGGCTGCAAGCCCGAAGTAGCTGGTACCGCGGAGAAGCTGCCGCTCTGCAAACGCCCAGAAGAAGTTGTGGGAGGAGTTTCGATTAGATCCGCGGTGTTAAGCTGCCTTGTTCAACGCAACCAGTTTGCAGAAGGGGTGGTCGCCGCGCTCGCGGAGCGCCGTCTTGAACATCAGCGCCTGAAACCAGCTGTAGTTCATCGCGTTCAGCGGCCCCTCCTCACCACGCGAGAAAGCGGCGTAGTTGCGATTAAAGAAAGCCTCTGCCGTGTCTCCGGCGGGCACGGGCGAGGGGACGTCGTCGAGGAAGCGGGTGATGTTCTCGACCCGGGCCTCGACTCTGCCTTCCGGTCCGGGCTGGAGCGACCAGAAGGCGATGCCAATTCGGTTTGCCTCAAGTTCAGCGTCCCAGCCACTCATGCCCCTCCAGCGCTTGGCCACATCCTGGAGATAGTGGCCGAGCTCGTGCGGAGCGATGAAGCTGTCGAACATCTCCCGATACATGCCTTCTGGCGGCAGGCCGAGTGTCCCCTTCGCCGCCCAGGCAGTGATTGCGGCGCGGCTGTCGGCGTCGAGATTGGTCCAGTCGGTGAGATGGATCGTCCGGTCGTCGTACGAATAATGCACGTCGATGGTCTTGGTGGGGTCGACCACCACCGCCGGGACGAACGGCAGAGTCGCGCCGCAGTCGCGGGCGGCGCGGACGAAGCGGTCGCGGATCGATTCGCCAATCTGCTTAACCGTCGGCGTCGAAACAGCCGGGCTGGCTCCAACGCTGGCAAACAACGTCACCAACCCAGCAAGCATCCTTGCGCCAGCGCCGCACGTCCTCTGCATGACCTTGCTCCCTGTCCAGTTGACGTAGAGGTTTCGCGCGTTCGTCGGCCGAAGGGAAGAGCGGATGCTCCGCTAGCTCCCATGTCAGGTCGCTTACGACCCGCTGAGCCATGAATGGACGACCCCTTTCGGAAGCGCCAAAACCCCAATGAGCGGCCGAGATTGGGTCGTCGGTGCCGCGAAGTGTCTCCACAGCTACTGGTTGCGTGATGGGCGTCGGCCGCTAACCTCCGGCCTGCAATCGGGTTGCTCCACCAGCAGAGCATTGCGCCCTCGAAGCAGGAGATACGGTTTGTCGCGGTTCCGGTTCGTCGTGCCCTCTCTCCTCGCAATCGGCATTGCTGGCGCTGCCTGCGGTCAGATCAGCACGACCGCCAAGTCGGCTGCGAAGGTCGTCATTCCGAAGATGGAGCGGGCGGGTGTATGGCAGCCTACCGCTGGTGGGATTCAGATACCGCTCTGGACCGCAAACACGCCTCTCGCCAAGCCTGACTCCGGCGATCGTCCCGAGGGGACTGGTAATGGCACGGGTCTTGTCGGAGGGCGCAAATGGCACTGGGCGAGCTACATCACTCGGCCGACCATGACCGTCTATCCGCCTAAGGGACGCAATAGCCGAACCGCTATGCTGGTCCTACCGGGCGGCGGATTCGAAGTCATAGCGACCGATCTGGAAGGCACTGAAATTTGCGATTGGGTGGTGCGGCAGGGCATGACCTGTGCGGTGCTGAAATATCGGGTACCGCAAGCGTGGCCGCAGGGACAGCGGCCCAAGGTGCTGTTGGGTTTGGAAGACGCGCAGCGCGCCATAGGGCTGCTACGACAGCAAGCCTCCTCCTACGGCATCGATCCGCACAAGATCGGTGTGATCGGCTTTTCCGCGGGCGCCTATCTGGCAGCGAACATGAGCAATACCGAAGAGCGCACCTATCCGCTTGCGGACGCCGCTGACCGGCAATCGCCACGGCCCGACTTCGCTATTGTCGCCTACACAGCGCGCATGCTGGATGACAGCAAGGGTCGGAACAGTCTCGAGCTCAAACCATGGGTGACCATCAGTACTAAGGCACCGCCGACGCTGATCCTTCATGCTATGAACGATCCTACCGATCCGATCAGGCAGCCGATGGCCTATGCCTTGGCGCTCAGTGATGCGGGTGTGCCGGTCGATATGCGCCTCTACGCGAAGGGTGGCCATGCCTTTGGAATGCGGCCTACGGCCGACCCGATCTCGCGGGAATGGCCGGGACAGGTCAAGCAGTGGCTGCACAATAACAGCATGCTGTGACGGCGGGGGCGCGATCAGCGGCAGCCTACCGGCTGAATAAATCAGTAGGCACCTTCTCAGATCACCACTTTCGAGAAAGCTGGTGACGCATCGGGCGGCACCCACCGCGCGATATCACCTTTGCGACCAGCATGAACGGGTGGCAGAAGTTGGAGAGGTGAAAACAAGCCCTGAACGGCGGCTTGTGGATCCTCGTGGCGGCGACCCGCAGGCAGGAGTCGACCAACTCAAGCCGTTCCAGTGCAGATGCGGGAATTGCGGCTCACGCCGAAACCGGCCATTCGCAATTTGAAAGGTGTCAAGCCGCAAGGCGCGATATATGGTCGTATGGCGGTAGCGATACCTGCTGCCGCATTGCCCAGAGTGGGCCGGCCTTTGAGATGTATTGGGAAGCGGCCGGTCAGGAGAACGAAATTGGCCGCGCAACAGGCGTTACGGCCACCAGCAATGGCATCATGCGCCAGCCAGGACGCGCTGGGCCCATTGACGACGAAGTATTGTCGGGCGGAATTAACTTGAGGCAAACAAAAAGGGTAAGCGCTCGATGGGTTGAGCCGCTCCGGTCATGCCGACTGTGCAGTCTTTTTCCGACCCCAATCAAGGAGCGCCTTTGCGATTTCCGCGTCGGCCTTCTTAAACATCTCGTGGGAAATGATCCTGTGCTCTCGCAGCGCCGAGAAGTAACCACGAGCTTCGCCTGCGCGGACCTCGGCTTGGCGCTCGTCGGAAGAGTCCAGAATATCTAGCGTTCTGCTCTCTAAGCCATGTTCAGGGTTCGTCGGCATTAAACTCGTTGTCCTTCCGCTGTGCGAGCTCTTGATCGTAGCACAAGTAGGGACGATCCACCGTCGATGGAAGGGAAAGCAGAGGCTCGAAGCTCAAGCCTGCGGGTTAGGATAGCGCCCCCGGCTCAACGGTCAAAAAAGTATGGCGTCATGATCCGTGATCCAACTAGGGTGCCTTCAACACCGCATCACGCGGCCGTGGAGATGCTAAACAGTGACGCTTCCGATATCTGACGAACTGATGGCCAAGCTCGATGAGTTCGATAAACTTATCGCAAACCCGCAGAAAAATGAGAATGCCATTCAGACTTTCCTGGAAGCCAACACAACATTCATGCCAACCCCCGATCTCCTTGGTCACCGGCTAAATCTGAACAGCGTGATCGCAAAATTTCCCGTTGGGGAACGATCAACCGACTACGCCTATCTCACGAAAACAAGCGTCGAGTGGCGCCTCATCCTCGTCGAACTGGAGGACAGCGGAAAGAGGATCTTCAAGCCATCGAGCAAGAATGACGCTTTTACGTCCGACTTTACTGACGCGATTGCCCAAATCGACGTATGGCGCGACTATGTTAGCCAGCACCTGGAGCGCGTGCGCGAAAAGCTGCGGCCGCTGATGGTGCCGAATCAGATGGCAAGGCATCGGCTATCGGTTCGGTACCTGCTCATTTATGGCCGCTCGGCGGAGTTCGAACACGACGATGATCGCAAACTTCGGCTGGCGAACTATGGCGCCGAGCGCGACCTTCGCATTCTTACCTACGATACCATTCGCCGGGAGGTGGCTGCCGGGCACAACAAGCCCAAGGCGGTCCTTCGTGCGAATAGCCGTGGCTACTTGCTTCAGTCCGTCGAAGCGATGCCCAGCAACATGTTCGCCGACATGAGACCTTCCGAGCTTGAACTTTCGCCGACGGCGGAGGCCGCGCTGCGCGCTGACCAATATGACATCGACGCGTGGCAGCAAAACGAGCTGCTGGTGTTCAACGAGAAGTGGACCCGAGCGGCTGAACCTCCCGTGCTCGATGCCATATTCGCGTCGATTGAGAAAGCTAGCGCGGCGAAAAAGAAGGCGGCTCGGAGGAAGTAGCAAGCAAAGTGCGATCTACCCGCGCCAGAACCGCCGCTGTTGTAAATGTTGTTATCATTACTGCCTCACTTGAAATCTGGCGGCACCCCGCAACAACAGCGGTCGTTCACGTATCCAGCATGTCCCACTCGTCACCCAGTACCCATCGGATTGCAGACAGCTTGCCGCTGAGCATCCCCCATTCGAAATCGCTCCACGGGCCAAGTTCGTCGGGATACTGCTCTTCCGCACGCTTCATGGCCGCGATCATGCCGTCCCAGATCTCGTCCACGATCATGCCGCGCTGCTCGTCGCGCGATGCCGCTTCCCAAACCTCTCGCGGCACCTTCTTCTCCCTGCCGCTCTCTACAGCATCGATGATGCCCCACTTCCTACCATACCAAATCTGCGTGGTGATCTTATCCTCTGCCTCTAATATCTCGGAAAGGGCGCGAGATTCTTGGCTGTACTCGCGGTCGAAGGTAATCTCTTCGATCAGATCGCTGGCGAATTCGCTCATGAGCGCACCAAGGTTGGTCGAATAACGCGAGTGGACCCCGTCGAAGAGGAGCGCGAGGTCAGGATGTGGCAGGCGGGTATCGGCTCCCTTTTGGCTGAAGTCGTGGATGTTGTGGGTGACGAAGGCGAGCACATCATCATCTTGCCGCTCAGACAAGGCATCTGCATATGTCTCGATAATGATCGCGTCGCCGATACCGTTTATCTGACGGTGGAACGGCGCGACCTTCGCAATGGCACGGTCTGCCGCGCGAGCTTTGATGCTGTCGCTAACCGGCACGGGTTCGGTCGTGACGAACAGCTTTTCGATCAGGCCCACCGCCTCGTTGACCGCCTCACCGCCGGTAGCGATCCGGTGGTCAACCTCATTCAACTGCCTGATTAAATCGTCGCGTCCGTCCTCTGGCGCGAACTGCACAACAGCGTCCTTCACCCGCTTGAAGTGGCTCGACAAGCTCGCGCGGCTGGAAGCCATAACCCGATCGCGATTGCGTGCGAACTCGTCGAGGACGATTTGCGGCACAATGAGTTGGACCTCATCCGCCTCGGTCATGGCGAACAGCGCGTCGAGCACTGGCAGGTGGCGAGGATCCTTGGTCAGGTCGAGCCAGACGCACGTGTCTATGAGCAAACGTAGTTTCATCTGACCAACGTAGCCGTCACGCCTCGCGGTCGCCAACGGGCAACTGCTGGCAAACAGCTAGATGTCGGCTCCCCATAAAACGTGCCGTTCGATCCTTCGCTCTGGAACGGCAGTTTTGTCCCCACGATCCGGCGTTCGCTTGCGGCGGCAGTCGACCAATGCAAGTCGTTCGTCAGCGGGGGCACGAACGTCTGCTCGTGACAGAACCCGCCTCTCACTCGTCGGACAGCAGCCGGTCGGCAGCGCGCCCAATCACAGACGTTCCCGGCCCGTGACGGTGGCCTGAAACCCGTCATTCGCGTAAATTTACAGGGAATGACGGCTGTCGCCCCAATAGCGGTCATCGAAGGTTCATGGAGGAACGGTAAGCGTGCAGAGGCTGAACTAATGACGGGCCGCAGATGTATCATCGGAAGTCCTTGTTTCTCGCCGTTGCGACCGTCTTCTGCTCATTGAGTAATGGGGCAAATGCGCAGGCCCGGTTCTTACAGAAGCAAACGCAGTTTCGCGCAGCGCTGGAGAACCAGTCAACCTCGCCGTCCTTCGTCTTGGTAACGGTTGTTGACGGTCGATCGCGAGCTGAGACGACGGGCTGCGTCTTCGCACCATTCCTTCTCGGCGCGATCGCAAAGGAAAAGGGCATCACTCGGACCGAGGCGCTCGCGGAGGCGCTGGCCCGCAAGGATCACATTTTCACCTTCTCTTCGCCCGAAGCGCTGGCCAACCTCAGCTTGAATGAGTCGCGCTATTCACCTGCGTGCGCGATCATTCGGTCGGGAGAGCCCGCTTATATGCAGGATCGAACCGGCCAGATTCGAGCAGGGCAGCCGTAGGTCCGCGTTCCACCAGGCCAAGCCGTTCCGCGTTGATCGTCGAGCTGACTCGGGCGAACGGCAACAGGTGGTGGAAACCAGACTCAAGGCTCACGCTTAGGTTTCCGCCAAAGCAGGGCAACGACGAGCAGGCCGTAAAGGACTGTCAAAATCAAAATGTCTCTCAGGCTGGCCCAACGAATGGAAGCGAAGAACGCAGCCTTTCCGCTAGAAGGCCCCACATAAACACCAAAAGTCAGGAGTTTTCGTACGTAAACCAACAGCGCGTACAGAAGCGTTGCGGCGACGATCACTGTGATTTTCCAGCGCGACATAGGCAGCAACATATCAGTTGTGCCTTTGACCGCAATTGGGCGCTCTCAGTCTGTTCGCTTTCCTTCCCGATAACGGCCGGGCGGCTTTTGGACGATCCGATCGGCGCGGGAGCGTCGGAACGCCTTGGTCTGGTGGAGAACGGGCGCTAGCTACGGCTTGCAATCTCGCACCTCGCCGCGCAGCATTCATGTATGGATAGTCGAAGCGCCCTAATGATTGCCACTGCGACCGTGGCCCTTCTAATCGCGCCGTCTCCAGGGAACGCGTGCAGCCTCAAACCCCTAAGGCTCACTTCTGCACAGATCAAGCAGCAAGCCCGTGATGACTTTCGCCGAGCGGGGGCAGTTATCGACGCAGAGGTTATACAGCCGATGAGATTTGGAGCGGACTGGAAGCCCGGACTTATTCCTTTCGCCTACCTCCGGGCGTTGAAGGTTTACAAGGGTCGCATCGATCCATTCATGGTGCCGGTCGTATATCTTACAACGTGCGACATCGGTTTGACCGAAAAGGGCAAAAAGCTGCGAGTTCTTTTATCCGGTGGAGGCGTATTCCGAGCCGAACTGACCATGAACGGCGGCGGCATCTCTGATCTTTCGGCATACAATGCTGAAATAGATCGACTTGTAGGTCTGCGGCGATCGGCGGCGTTAGCTCACTTTCCCGGTGTACCCGCTCCAAAGCGGCAGGCGAACGTCCGATAATGGGGCGCTTTCGGCCTGGCCGCTTTTCGTGAGAGCCGACGCTGCCACCCGATCATAGCGAACATCGCCACGCGGCGGAGATGCCCTCCGCCGCGCTTTCACGATCGCCCAAGATTTCGACGGCGCGTCGAGCCAGAAGATCGTCGTCGTACCCCCGCGTCACCCCCGCCTGCGCCGCAGCTTCGTGATGGCGAATGTCTGAAGGCGGTGGCGGAAAGCAGACATGGCTTTCAGGCAAGAGCCCGGCTAAGGTGAGACATGCCCGACAATCGCGCGCGCACCTTCTACTTGTCCATGCTGAACGCCATGGAAGGGCTTCGTGACGATCTCGCTGCCAATGAGGCACCGGAGACAGCCAAAGCCCTGCTGATCGAGTTGATCGACGAATGCCGCTTGGATTTCAGGGTGCGTTTCGACGCAGACGAGGCTGGCCGCTGAACGACCGTTTGTGGGGCGACTACCGCCGGTTGACCTCCAGGCGCGTCGTGTCGATCAATGGGGCGGGAACAGGGAAAATTGGTGGCTAGCTGCCATTCGATGTCAAACCGGTGGCTACCGCAAAGGCGGCAAGGTCATGCGGTATGGCAGTTCGGTAGGGCGGAAGGCCCATTTCTGAAAATTGCTCGTAAAATTTATCAAAGTCGCGCCGAAATTTTGGCCGCTTGTCGAGATAATTTCGCAGCGAATCGGTCGCTAGAGGCGCGCGTCCAAGTGATAAGAGATAGCTTAAAACGCCCTCTGGCGGAGGCCAGTCTTGATCGGATAGTGCCGCTACGCCTTCGATCGCACCGTGAAATGTTGCAAAGAGCGGATACGCGCCAACTCGTATCGAAGTGATGAGACCGTCGGCTACCGAACGTCGCTTCGCCTTATCCGCGAAGTCCCATTCCACCCAACAGGCAGGATCACACAAATAGCCTAGCTGGTTTCCAAACACAGGTATCGGGAATGGAGCTTTTGGCCGTATCCAGTCGCTAGGGTGGTTCTTTCGCCAAGCGGTTAGAGACTTGGAATAAACACCGACATGCACCCATATCGCAGCCCTTTGTCCAGCCACATTGTTGCGGTCGGACTGGACAGTAATCTCGAAGGTTAGGTCGCCGGACTTTCGGGAAAACTTTGGTCCGGAGCGCGTGAACGAAAAACCGTCTGCGGCGATTGCATCACCTACCATTTGAAGGCCGTCAAAAATTGCCTCACGCGGTTTCTCCGCCGCGACATCTGGATTTTGCCGTGCTGTCGCGGCTACTAAATCGGCGAATGATCGAGGGCCCGCCATAAGATTTCTCCGACCGTTCAAGCCACCATAAGCCAGACGCCTTAGGTCCGCTATTGGGCGACAGCCGTCAGGTCGCTTTTCGCCCCGAGACCTGCCGGACAGCTTCCGGGCGCGTCGCATCGACCGATGACACCGGAACGGCGATAGGTGGTGGAAACCGGACGTTCGTTTTAGCGTTCCCATTGCCGCAGATCATTGACTACCCGATCATACAACGACTGGATCACCGTTGCCTGATTGTCGCGGAAGCCAATCGAGATCGTGAGGTTTTTGTAAGGCAATGTGGCAAGACACAGGCCCGGTTTTGGGTCCGCTCGCGTTCCCATTTCCGAGCAACGAGCCACGACCGCAGCGTCTTTCTGGCTCGTTGTTGCGGGCAACTCATAGTTCCAAAATGTCCGATTTCCTACCCTCTTAAGGGCAACATCACGCCATTCCAACGCGCGAGACGGGCAGATTGTTTGAATGATGTCGGCCTTTGTCCCGGCTGCGCGTGCGCAATCTCGCGCCTTACTGCCTATCAATACCCTAACCTGATCTGGAAGCCGCGCGTCCGGATTAAGAATGAAAGAGAAGCCGTCTCGTGGGTCGGGCGTCGGCAGGAAGAATAGCGTATCGCTCGACGTGTCATTCAGTTTGGGAACGACGAATGTATGTCCCGCCAAGGTGTGCTCGTTAGATGGAGAGCAGCTACCTAGAGCAATAGGCAAGAGCATAAAAGCAACGGATCGGTAGCGCATTCCTACAATCTACCTTGTCACGAAACGTCCGCAACTGGGCGGAAGCAGCCCGTCAAACGCGAAAGAACCCCCACCCGTCTGACTGGCCACCGTATGTCCGAGCACGCGCATCGAAGCGCTCCTCCCACCACGTGATATTCGCGGCCGACGGTTCCATTTCCGCCGAGACCGTGACATCCCATGGGTCTTCATCGCGCTCGGTTTGAACAAGGTCGATCTTGAAGCCATCGTTGTCGCATTCGTTGGCGAACGCTTCCGCCGAGGCTCGATCGGGGAACACATGCGAAAAGTCGACTGGACGCGACGGGCCAAGATCACTGCCGTCTCTCTCCATTCCGGCAAGGATTTCAGCGTTCTCTTCAAGCAGCGACATCGGCACCTCTGACTGACAACCGACCGTTAACGAACGTCAGGACTGGGGCAATCTCCCCGTGGCCGGAAGGGCAACAAATGGGGCGGGAGCCGCCACTAGCGCCGGAACGCCAAAAGTTCGTGGTTAGCTGCCGTTCGCGTGCGAGCGCGCCAGTCGGAAGGCAGCCTTCAACCCGCAGTAGGCACCGCCCATGAACACAAAGCAGGCGGCAAATAACCCGAGCTTCAGGCCAAATGAGATTGGGTCGTCGGCGATCACGAGCCAGAAGACTATGACGTATACGGAGGCAAATTCGACCAGATCGCGCTTCAAGGTATCCGTCCTGCGTGGGTTGCTCCCGGCGTTATAGAGCGTCTCTCCGATGTCGGCTATTGGGCGGGAGCTGCCTCAACGGCGCATCCCCGAAAGGGATGGCAGACTGTGCGGAAACTCGTTGATGCGCTGCCGCCTTACGTTCTGCTCGTCGAGGCGGGCCGGGAGGGCGTTGGAATTCGAGTTAGCGGCCTGGCGGTGCCGGAATGGCGCCCTGAAGGCTCTTTCCGGCACGGCGTCGGCGCAACTGGCGGCGTGGATCAGGCCTTCAGTGCCCGCATCATATCCGGGATGCCGATGATGGTGATGGCCCGCCTAAGATTGTAGGCGAACGCGGTCAGGCTGAACTCTGCACTTACCTTCTCCAGCCCGCGCATGAGAAAGGCGCCCTGGTTCATCCACTGCTTGATCGAGCCAAACGGGTGCTCGACCGTTTCCCGACGGACGTTCAGGATATCGGGCCGGGCAGCGAGCCGCTTGGCCATGCGCTCCAGCACCGCCTCGTTCTCCCAGCGGTTGATGCGTCGCCAGCGGCCACCGGTGCAGCGTGCCCTGATCGTGCAGGCGGCACAGGCGGCGGGGCTGGAATACTGGATCGACACATGGCCGCGGGTCACCGAGCGGTAGCGGGTGTCGAGAAGCTGGCCACCAGGGCAGTGATAGGCGTCGGCTGCCGGATCGTAGGTGAAGCGTTCTTTGGGAAAGCGGCCGTTGGCGACCGCGCTGCCCCGCTCGGGCCGGGCGACATATGGCGTGATGCCAGCCGCCTCGCACGCCTCGATGTCCTCGCCCTTGTAATAGCCCATGTCCGCCACGGCATCGATGCGCTCGACGTCGAGCGCTTCCCTGGCTGCCCCGGCGGTGATCGCCAGCAGCCCCATGTCGGTCGCGGCGTTGGTGACGTGCTGTTCGACGATCAGCTTGTGCCTGGCGTCGACTGCCACCTGTGCATTGTAACCGACCGTGGTCTTTTGACCCGTGACCATCGCGCGCGCATCGGGGTCGGTCAGCGAGATCTGGCTCTCGCCGCTGGCGGTCAGCTGATCCAGCATCGCCTGCTGCGCTTGCCGCCGCTCGCGCAGCCTGGCGATCTTCGCGGCCAGTGCCTCGCCGCGGCCGGGTCCATGACCGTCCTCGCCGCGGTCGATGGCGTCCAGTTCGGCAAGGTATTCCTCAAGTCGCTCGTCAGCCACCGCCATATACCTGGCCAGCTTGTCGCGGGAGAAGTTGCGTCCCGGATTGTTGACGGCCTTCAGCCGGGTGCCGTCCACCGCCAGCAGTTCGCGTCCGAACAGGTCGAGCTTACGGCACAGAGTAACGAAGGCTCGGAACACCGCTTTGAACGAAATTCGGTTATCGCGACGGAAGTCTGCGATGGTTTTGTAGTCCGGCCGCAACCCGCGCAGCAGCCAAATCAACTCGAGGTTGCGGGTCGCCTCCGCTTCCAGCCTTCGGCTCGACCGTACCCGATTGAGATAGCCGTACAGGTACAGCTTGAGCATGTCGGCCGGATCATAGCCAGGCCGCCCGGTCGCCTTTGGTTGCGCCCGCACAAAGCGGGCCTCGCCCAAATCAAGGTCGTCCACGAACGCATCGATGAACCGCACCGGGCTGTCCGCCGCCACATAGTCCTCAACCGAAGCCGGCAGCAGCAGCGCCTGGTCTCGCGCATGACCCTCGATATACGCCATGAACACGGCATACGCCCGTCAGCGGCCCGATGGAATCAGACAGCGAGTTTCCGCACAGTCTGAATGATGTTTCGGGAACGTCCGCAGTTGGGGCGACTCCCGTCGTTCTCCAGCAATTTTCGCGAACGGCAGCTTCTCTGTCGCGGCCGTTCCAAAACGGTCAGACAGCAATCGGCCAGCCGTTCCATTCCCTGCCGTCGCCTGCTCATTTCCGGAACGTCCGGTGTTCGGTTGGGAGCCGCCGTTCGCGGCCCAACACGAGAATGACGGCAAAGTCCCATTCTCCGTCATAGATGATGCGCATCGACGGCGCCGATGCGGCACTCGGTGAGGATCTGCGTTCAGCGGGACGTGACAAGCGGATCGGCTACGAAACCTACTCTCTGGCATATCGTCGGAAATCTCGTGTCGTTCGTTCGTCAGGCAACTCCATCAGCTTGTTGATCAATCGACCAATACGCTCGTTATCCTCGATAGCGGCACCGTCCGACAAATGCGCATAACGTGCCGTCATTTTCACGCTCGAATGCCCCAGCAGCTTGCTGATCATCGGCAGCGTCTCGGACATGGCGGCGGCATGGCTTGCGAAGCTGTGACGAAGATCATGCATGCGGACATGCGCCAAACCTGCCGCCAACCGGGCTCGCCGAAAGGCGCCGTCAAGGCGCGCCACCGTCAACGGCTTGTCCGCGATCCAGAACACTGAAGAAAGGTCCGCATGGCGTGGCATCCGCTCCAGCAGTTCAACCGCTGCCGTCCCCAGCCACACCGTGCGAGGCCCGGTTTTCGCGTCATGGAGCAGAAGGCGGCGGCCCCGCACCTCGCTCCAGTCCAAGCCGCAGATTTCGCCCTTGCGGCACCCGGTCAGCGCGATCAGCCGAATGGCATCGGCCTCCATCGGCGACGACACCCGTAGGTCAGCCAGGGCAGATCCGAACCGCGAAAACTCTGCATCGGACAGCATACACTCGTGTTTGCGAGCTGGGTTGCGCTTGATCTGGGTGCAGGGATTCGAATTCGCCGGGATGACACCCCACGCATCGGCTTTGTTGAACACCTCACCGAGCAACTGAAGCGAGCGGTTGGCCGCAGCAGGCCCCGACTTCGCGGAGAGCCCGGCAAACCAGTGCGAGACATCCGCAGGCTCAATCTTGTCGAGGAAGCGCCGGGCGAACCCGCGTTCGAGGTGCCTGCGATAGTAGATGTTGCGATCGAGCGTCGACGGCTTCCAGCGCGGGGATACGTTGTCCCAGAATTCCGAAAGGAACGCGTCGAAGCGCGGGACCCGACGGGTGCTCACAAGAGTGCCGGCGGGGTTCTCGCCGATCTGGGCGCGCACCAGGACGCGCCGCGCTACATCGAGCGCCTGCGCGCGCGAGATCACGCGCGCATCGCCGATCGTGACGGTTCGGGTGCGAGCGTCCATCCGTGCCTGGACGACATAGATCCGACGCCCGCTCGCATAGGAGCGCACGCCAAATCCGGGCAACTCACTGGACCATTGTGTCAGCCTGGACGTATGGACGGGCCGTGCATCGACAGCCGGCAGGTTTGCCGTGGCGAGTTCCAGAGCGACGATATCGCAGAGCGTGCGCGCAATCACAGCCCTGCCTCCATCTTGTCAGCAATGGACGCGCACACCCGCGCTGCGGACTCGGACACCACGTCGTCCGCCAGATGCGCGTAGCGCGCGGTAGATTCAGGAAGAGCGTGGCCTAGGAGCTTGCCAACCGCCGAGAGCGACACGCCATTCCGGATCGCAAGCGACGCGAAACTGTGTCGCAGATCATGCAACCGAACGTCCATCAATCCGGCGCGCGCGCGGAGCTTGGACCATGCGGGGTCCGGGTTAACCGGGACATTTG
>Ga0247735_1000343_pt1 | contig 18920 bp, 18 predicted proteins | sample UWRJL178409R2_FD_180934 | JGI IMG/M metagenome (GOLD analysis project Ga0247735, IMG submission 180934) | Plant litter microbial communities from Arlington Agricultural Research Station in Wisconsin, United States - UWRJ-L178-409R-2 | ecosystem: Environmental > Terrestrial > Plant litter >... | reverse complement strand
GAAGGCATAACAATCCCTGAATCTGGGTTTACTGCGGTTGTGGTGCCGCCTGATGCGGTGCGGTACGTCCTGGCACTTCGGGACGGGTCCGGCCGGTCATCGTGGGGCAGCCGACCAGGGGAGGTTCGGTAATCACAACGCCGCGGGCAGGCCAAGAATTCCACCCCGGTGATGCCCTCCGCCGGGCAGCCTTCCAGAGTATGGCCAGGGGGCGGTACGCGCAAGGAAATCTCAGATGTCGCCGTCGATTGCCGTCCCGCGTGGGATCCCCCTGCGCGATACAGTGACCTTCAGCACCCGCCACCCAGCGCACGCCCCCACCGATCGGAGCCCACGATGTTCGCCGGCCTCAGCGCATTTCCCCTGACTCCCCTCGTGCGGGACGAATTCGACGAAGCCACCTACGCCCGGCTGGTCTCCCGGCTGGTCGCCGCGGGAGTCGACTCCATCGGGGCGCTTGGCTCCACCGGTTCCTACGCCTACCTCGACCGCGACGAACGCCGCCGTGTTGCCAGGGCCGCGGTTCGGAACGCCGGCAACGTGCCGGTCATCATCGGGATCGGAGCACTGCGCACCTCCCAGGTGCAGGCGTTGGCGCACGATGCCCAGGATGCCGGGGCCGCCGGTGTGCTGCTGTCCGCGGTGTCCTACCAGCCGTTGACCGACGATGACGTATTCGGGCTGTTCAGCGATGTCACGACGGAGCTGTCGGTACCACTGGTGGTCTACGACAACCCGGGAACAACCCATTTCCGCTTCACGGATGACCTTTTCGCCCGCGTTGCGACACTTCCGGGAGTCGCCTCGATCAAAATCTCTCCCGTCTCGACAGACCCGGCCGCCGCCCGGGCGCGGGTCGCGGCGCTGCGCGAGCTGATCCCGGCACACGTGACCATCGGGGTGTCCGGCGACGGTGCAGGCGCGGCCGGGCTCACGGCCGGCTGTGACGCCTGGTATTCCGTCATCGGCGGCCTGCTTCCCGAGCGCGCGGTGGCGATCACCCGGGCGGCGCGGTCCGGCGATGCGGCCGCAGCCGCCGCCGAGTCGGCGACACTGCAGCCGCTCTGGGACCTGTTTGCCGCCCATGGCAGCCTGCGGGTGACTGCCGCCCTGGCGGAATACCTTGGACTGGTGGCCGGCGAGAGCCTGCCCCGCCCGATCCTCGGCCTCGATGCCGAGGCGCGCCGCCGGCTCGCGACCGTTGCGGACGCTCTGCACCTCGGCGACTGAACCGCGTCCCACTCCCGCAGCAGCGGCCGCTGGCGGGCGGGGTGCGATCGGGCGGGACGCTTTGCGGTCAGGACCGCAGTGAGAAGGACTGCAGACCGGCCACGCGCAGCAGCTCGAGGCGATCGGCGTCCGGCGTCCCCGGCTCTGCGGTGTAGACCACCACGTGCAGGTCGCTGCCCGGCGCCGTGAGCACGTCGCAGTCGAGGGTGATGAGCCCGACCAGGGGCGTATCCATCGTCTTTTTGGCGGAGAGATGTTGGGATACCGGGGCTTCGGCCCAAATGGACTCGAAGCGTGGGCTGTGCGCGAGCAGGTCGGCTATCAGCGCCGCGAGGGAGGGGTCTGTGGGGTACCGCCCCGCGGCGGAGCGCAGGTCGGCGACGATGTCGAGTTCGAAGGCCCGGCGTTCGGCGTCGCCGAGCACAATACGGGAGGTGTCGCCGAGGAATCCGCGCCAGACCAGGTTGCCCGTTGTTCCCGTATACACGGAGGGATCCCCCTGCAGCGCAGCCCACATCGGGTTCCAGGTGATCAGGTCCCAAGCGGCGGAAAAAACGCCGACCGGGGTGTCGTCGAGGCGGTCGATGATTCGCTGGACTCCCGGGGTCACATGCCGCGGGACGGTACCGGCCGCCGGGATTGCCGCTCCCGCCGCACGGTAGAGGTGGTCGCGTTCGTCGGCGGTCAACCGAAGCGCCCGGGCGATCGAGGCGAGAACCTGCGGGGACGGGTTGCTCGCCCTGCCCTGTTCGAGCCGCACCAGGTAGTCCACGGACAGCCCGGCCAGCGAGGCAAGCTCCTCCCGCCGAAGCCCCGGCGCCCGGCGCACGGCGCCACGCGGCATCCCCGCCGCTTCCGGCGACAGCCGGTCCCGCCACGCGCGCAGCACAACGGCAAGCTCGGCCGGAGCAAATTCAGTCATGTCCCCAGTCTGCATCGTGGGCCACCGATCAGGGTGGCCCTGCCAGTCCATAGTCAGGACGGTGCCTTCCGCCGTTTCGGAGGCCACCGCAGGCTGGAGGCATGACAATCACACTTATCACCGGCGCCAACAAAGGCCTCGGACTCGAAACCGCCCGCCACCTCTCAGAACTGGGCCACACCGTCTACCTCGGCGCCCGCGATCCGCAGCGCGGCCAGGCCGCCGCCGACTCCGTCAACGCCCGTTTTGTCCAGCTGGACGTGACCGACGATGCCTCGGTGGATGCTGCCGTCGCGGTCATCCGGCAGCAGGAAGGCCACCTCGACGTGTTGGTGAACAACGCGGGGATCGCGAGCCCACATGCCTCCCCGGAGGACACAACGGCCGAGACGATGGAGGCGATCTACGCCACCAACGTTTTTGGGATCGTGCGGGTCACACACGCGATGCTCCCACTGCTGGAGGCCTCAGATTCCCCCGTGGTGGTGAACGTGTCGAGCGGCCTCGGGTCCTTCGGCCGCGTCACCGATCCGACCGCCCTGGAGTCCACCTTCCCCACCATCGCCTACGGCTCGTCGAAAGCCGCGGTCTCCGCGCTGACCCTGCAGTATTCGAAGGCGTTTCCCGCGCTGCGTGTCAACGCGGTCGACCCCGGCTACACCGCGACCGACCTGAACGCCAACGCCGGCACCCAGAGCATCCAGGAGGGTACTGAAGCCATCATCCGGTTGGCGACGATCGATGCGGACGGTCCGACCGGCACCTTCTCCGACCGTCTCGGGAACGTTCCCTGGTAGGGCGATCCCTCACCGGATCTCGGCCCGGCGCACCGGCGCGAACGTGGCCGGTTTGCCTGGCCGCAGGAATTCGGTGATCAGCGTCGCGCACAGTTCGGGTTTCTCGACGAGCACACCGTGCGAGGCGTGCGGCACCACCGCGAGCTCTCCCGCCGGCAGCGCCCGGTAGAGGCTGAGGATGTGCTCAAGCGACATGTCGTCGTCATCACCCACAATCACCAGCACGGGCAGCGCGATGGTGCCGAGTTGTTCCAGGGTGAGTGTGGGACCGAGTGTGTGCAGGCGCCGAGCTTTCTCGACCACAACGGCGAAATGTTCCCGCCCGTCCGGGCTCACCTCGGCGTAGGCGTCTTCCATAAACTGCGGCACCTCGGCGTCCAGCGTCTGTGGCGGCCAGCCGTCGAGGGAGTAGACACCGGACACAAAAACCAGGTGCGAGACCAGGTCCGGCCGCATCAGCGCGACCACCAGGGCGACCACGGCGCCGTCGCTGTACCCGAGCAGCGGGGATGCTCCGGCACCCCGCTGTTCGAGCAGGGTGATGGTGTCGTCCGCCATCGCCTCGAAGGTCATCGGCCCCGGCGAATCGGGGGTGCGCCCGTGGCCGCGACGGTCGGGCAGCAGCACCTGGTAACGGTCGGTGAAGCATCCGGCAATGGCAGTGAGGGCCCGCGAATCCGTGCCACCCGGATGCAGCATCGGGAACAGCGGTCCCGCCCCCAGCTCAGTGACGGACAGTGCGGGAAGCCCGGCGGACTTGGACTGGCTCATGGGCACCTCTCGACGAGACTCGCCGCGGGCACTGCCGCGTACGACGCCAGCGTACACAGCGGGTATCGCTCTCGTCAGCCGGCCTTGATGAGGCCAACAATTTCCTCGGCGTTGTCGTCCGGCGACAGGGCGATAAACACCTGGTCGCCGTCCAGCGCCTCCATCACCCTCACCGCAGCCCGGAGTTCCCCGCCGACCCTGATGACCAGGCGTGCCGAATCCCCGGCGCCGGCCGCCTCCTCGGTGAGCGAGCGGAAGACCTCCGCCCCCGCCGTGGTGAAGGTGACCTCGACGCCGGTGGTGCCGGTGTCGGCGACGCGGGAATCCTCGACGTCGGCCCGGTCGAATTCGGAGGGCAGCACAACACTGTCGCCGTTGACACCCACGCAGTCCGAATCGGACCCCGCCGTACATGTTTCGGATACCGCAAGCTCGATCGATCCCTCGGAAACCGATGATCCCCCGGTGGTGCTGGCAGCGGTCGAGCAGGCGCTGAGGGTGAACACGGCGAGTGCCACCACAAAAAGCCGGGCCTTTCGAGAGGTCATACGAATCCGTTCTCGGGCCAGAAGGGATACCGGTACGGCCCCAGCTGTGACCATACGGGCCCGGGCAGACATGCCATAACCGTCACCCACGCGTTCGCCACTGTGTCGCGGGCGACCCAACCGCGCAAAAATCGTCCGGGCACCACAGTGCCTGGACGATTCTTGGGGATGCTGCGCTTAGCGGATGCGTACCGAGAGGCAGGTGACGCAGCCTTCGAGCTTCTCGAACTCGCTGATGTCGACCGCGACAACGCGGTAGCCGAGGTCTTCGACCAGGGCGATGCTCTTCGGGGCGGAAGCCGCCATCAGCACAGCATCATTCGACAACACCACAACGGCGACGCCGGTCTCTTCGGGCACAGCAAGGAAGCGCTCGAACAGCTCCGGGTGCTCAACAAGGGGCGGGTAGCCGAGCACGGTGCCGTCGGGCAACGCGGTGACGGCGCTCTTCAGGTGCAGCACTGTGCTGACCGGCACCGTGACAACGGTGAAGTCGGCGGCGTTGGCGAGGGCGCGGAACTGGCGGATGCCTTCGGCGTTGGTGCGGCCGCCGCGGCCGACGTAGATGGTGCCGCCGATCTTGAGCACGTCACCGCCGTCGAGGGTTCCGGGCAGTTCGATGCGGGCGATGTCGAGGCCAGCCTTGAGGCCGGGGATCGCGGTTTCGACACCCGCGAGCTCGCCGCGGCGGGATTCTGCCCCCGGGCTGGTGAGGATGGCGGTATTGCCCACGATAACCACGGTGTCCTCGATAAAGACGGAGTCGGCATTGGTGTCTGCCGCCTCGACCTCGACGGTGGTGAAACCTTCAGCTTCAAGTGCTGCGACATAGTTTTCCCACTGCTTGTCGGCCAGGTCGGTGTCGACGAGTGTGCGGCTGAGGTGGGTGAGTTCGCCGTCGGCGAGGTTAGCGGCGGGCAGGCGCACAAGGGCGATCTTCCGGCCCGCGGGCACAGCGGATGCGGTGCCCTCGGTGATGGCGCGCCAGATCTTACGCCCGGCGGTCAGAAAGCCGATAACACCGAACAGCACGAAGAACAGGTTGTTGCTGAGCAGGGTGTCGAAGACCGCCGGCCAGACGTCCGAGGTGAGGGCGGCCCCCGTTTGCACATACACAATGACCGTGCCGGCCAGCGAGGCGAGAACCGAGATAACGATGGCGACCGGCAGTGCGATGAACCAGCGTGAGTAGGCACCGAGCAGGCCCGCCACGGCGGCCAGCACCAGCAGTAGCAGGCTCGACGGGATAAAGAAGTCGCTGATCGACTGCAGTTGCGTGCTCAGGGCACCGTTGGTGGCGTGGAACAGCAGGGCCGTTCCGAACTGGGCGATGGCGGCAACGGCGACAGCCGACAGCAGCGCCCCAAGGACGAGGCGGGACAGTGGGGCGCGTGAAGTCATGATTCCGACCCTATCTGGCCGACTCTATGAATCTGCTGCGCCCGCAATCGCAGCATCCCCGAGAATCCCGTGCCAACACGTCGACTGTCCTAGGCGGGCAGGTTGTAGTGCCGCAGCCTGGCCGACCCGCCGTTTTCGACGTCGAGTACCGTCACGCTGGGCGCCGCGACGGGTTCGAGGTGTGCCGCGGTGAGGCCAACGAAGTGGGCGAGCACCGAGCGGATTGTGCCGCCGTGGGTGACGATAAGGACGGGACCGGGATGCTGCGCCGCCGCGAGCACGGCGGCGGTGACGCGCGCGGTGACGGTGGCACGATCTTCACCGCCGGGTGGGACCAGTTGCCCGGCCCGCCAGAGCAGGTATTCCGCCCCAATGTCGGCGGGGAGCCGGCCTTCCCACTCGCCGAGGCCCGCTTCGGCCCAGCGGTCGTCGACGATCGGCTCGAGGTCGCTGAGCAGGGCCGCCGTGGTGCGGGTGCGCGACAGTGGCGACACCACCACCGTTTGGGGCTGCCAGCGGTTGATGACCGGGGCGAACACCCTGGTCAATTCCTGGCCGCTGGTGGACAGGTCGATGTCGGTCTGGCCCTGCAGACGTTTCTCGCCGGTCCAGTCGGTGGGCCCGTGGCGCACAAACAACAAAGTTGTCATCGGTGGGTCCTCGCTCCGTCTGCTCCGAAAACTGCTTCGGGAGTGTGTGGGAGCACAAGGCGGGTCGCCGTGCCGGCGGCAACAAAGCTGTCGGTGACCACGGAGACGCGGTCGCCGCCGGTGAACCCGGAGACGACGTAGCGCCCGGCGAGCGGGGTGCACTCGACAACGTCGAAGTCGAGGATGCCGTCGCTCGAGAGGCCCACGTCCTGCGGGCGATACATCGCGTGCAGCATCCGGCCACTGTCTGAGGCCTCGCTGAGGCGCACACCGTTGCGGACCAGTGCGCCGTCCTGGACCTCCCCGGCGAGAAGAACGTTCGGCGGGGTGCCGAGGAAGGAGGCCACAAATGCCGTCGCCGGGTGGTCGAGCAGTTCTTCGGGTGGACCGAACTGCTCGACGCGTCCGTCGCGCATCACGGCAATGTGCGTCGCGAGCGCGAGCGCCTCAACCTGGTCGTGGGTCACGTAGACACTGGTTCCGCCGGTGGCGCGGTGCACCTGGGCGAGTTCGGCACGGGTCTCGACCCGCAGCCTCGCGTCGAGGTTCGACAGTGGTTCGTCGAACAGGAGCACCTGCGGGCGGGAGGCGATGGTGCGCGCGATGGCGACCCGCTGCTGCTGGCCGCCGGAGATCTCGGCGGGATAGCGGTCGGCGAGGGCGACAATGTCGAGCATCCTGAGCACCTCGTCCAGTCGGCTTGTGCGCTCGGCGGCGCTCCACCCGGCGACCCGCAGCGGCCACTCGATGTTGGTGCGCACACTCATGTGCGGCCAGAGGGCATAACTCTGGAACACCATACCGAGGCCACGTTTTTCGGCGGGGACGGATGCTCCCGTGTCACCGTTGGCGACAATCCGATCCCCGAAGCGGATGGTTCCCCTGGAGGGTTCCTCAAGACCGGCGAGCATCCGCAGCGTTGTCGTTTTTCCGCAGCCGGAGGGGCCGAGCAGCACCACAAAGGATCCGGACGGGAATTCGAGGTCGATGTTGTGCAGCGCCACCTGGTCGCCGAAGGTTTTGCCGAGTTGGTTGAGGGTGATGGTGGTCATTTGGTACTCCAGGGTTGTGTGGCGCCCTGCAGGCGCCGGGCGATCAGGGTCGCGGCGACGGACACCACGGCGATCATCAGGGTTATCGCGTTGGCGGACTGGGTGAAGCCCTCGGAGGCGTAGCGGTAGGTCATCACCGACAGCAGCGGGGTTGCCGGGGTGACCAGCAGCACCACCAGCGACAGGTCGCGCACCATGGTCACAAACACGAGGATGCCGCCGCCGAGGATGCCCCGGGACGCGAGCGGCAACACGATCCGTCCGAGGCGGCGCGCGGTACCGGCGCCGGAGATGACGGCGGCTTCCTCCAGGTCCGGGGAGATCTGCCCGAGAGCGGAGCGGGAGGTCTGGAACGCGAACGGCAGGCTCGCGGCGATCCCGGCGATGACCAGGATCGTGAAGGTTCCGTAGAGGGCGGGGAACGGTCCGATCGGGGCGCCGAACTGCGCGATGAAGGCCGCGCCGAAGGCGATCCCGGGGATAAGGAATGGGACGTAGCTGAGTAGGCTGATCGAGCCGCCAATCACCCGGGAGCGTTTCATCCGACCAACAACGTAGGCGGCGAGCAGCCCCACGATGGTGGCGCCGAGGCCCACGGACAGTCCGAGAGAGATGGTGGATCCGATGGCGTCGATCACGATCGGGTCGCGCAGCACCCCGCGCATGCCCTGCGCTATCGAAGGGTCGGAGCCGCCGAGCCAGTAGTGCAGGGTGAGGCCGGCGTCGAAGCTGTTGGTGCGCCGCAGCAGGGTGCTGACGGCCAGAACGATCCCGGGCACAATCGTGGTCGCGGTAACCAGGGTGGCGCTCAGGGCGAGCAACAACCACTTCCAGCCACCGGTGTCCACCCGCCGCGGCGGGGAGCTTTTGCCGCTGATCGTCGCGAAGGAGCGTCCCTTGGTGAGGCGGTTGCCGGTGAAGAGGACAAGAGCGGCGATAACAACCAGGATGATCGACAGGACGTAGCCGCGCTCGGTATCCCCCGTGGCGATCGACCCGTAGAGGCGCGTGCTGAGGGTCTGGAACCGCACCGGCAGGCCGAGCAGCGCCGGGACCGCGAAGTTGCTGATGCCCTCCGCGAAGGCGAGGAGGAACCCGGAGAGGATCGCCGGGGCGACCACCGGGAGCACGATTCGCGACGCGACCCGCAGGCGGGAGGCCCCGGTCAGCTGCGCCGCGGCGAGCAGGTCCCCGCCGACGTTCGCCAGCGCCGCCGCGACCACCACGAAGGAGAGCGAGTAGTAGTGCGCGACGAGGGTGAGCGTGACCGGCACCACTCCCCAGGACAGGATGTCCGGGACCGCGATGCCGAAGCTGGCGAGCAGGCCGGGGTTGCCGCCAAGGCGCTCATTGCGGAAGATGCTCTCCCACGCCAGGGCGATGGCGAAGCTGGGCAGGGCGAACGGGATGGTGGCGAGCATTCCGATGATGCGTCGGCCGGGCATATCGCTCATCACCACGACCCAGGCGAGGAACGCACCGAGGATGCTGGCGATCAGGCCGGTGCCCAGGCCAACAACAAGCGAATTGCCGAGCGGCTGCCAGAGCAGGTTGGGCGAGAGTGGGCTGGCCAGCACGTCGGCCCAGGAGCCGATGCCGTCGGGCCGCAGGGTCACCGATACCAGTGCCTGCAGCGGAAGTGCGACGAGCACCACGAGCAACGCCAACACGGCAAGTGCGAGCCACGTGACCGGGCGGCGTAGACCCATGGTGAGTGTTCTCATTCGAATGGAGCCTTACTGGATAACGAGGAGGAAGTCGGCGACGTCGTCGCGTCGTTCCGCGGATGCTTCGGCGTCGATGATCCAGCCGCCGAGGTCGGCCAGCGGGAGCGCGTCGGCCGGCGCCACAACGTCCTCGCGGGTCGGGTAGTCACCGGCGACGTAGAACGGCTCGAAGCCGGCCCCGCCGGTCTCGGTGTCGTCGCCCATCATGAAGTCGATCAGCAGTCGCGCAGCCGCGGGGTTCTGGGTGTTCGCGGTCACGCCGAGCATGGCGGGGAACACGATGCCGGGTGACGGGGCGACTCCGGCGGCAACCTGCAGCGCCCAGCCTTCGTCTTCGTTGTCACGTCGGTCGGAGTATGAGGTGAAACCCACCGGCGGTGCGGTCTGGCCGAGGGCGCCGATGGCCGCGTTCACCGTGTCGGTGTCGTCAACGAGGATGGCGTCGTTGTTGTAGAGGTCGCTGATGAACTGCAGGCCGGCGTCCTCGACGCCGTCCTCCAATTCGATGGCGGTGCCGAAGTGGGCCTGATACGCCTCGGCCATCTCGTCGCTGCGCAACGACATCTCGGTGACGAGGTCAAGGTAGTCGCCGCGCACGTTCGGGTCGACGAGCACTACCTTGCCTGCCCATTCCGGCTCGGTGAGCTGCCACAGGTTAGCGACGGGCGAGCCGTCGGGGTACGCCTCCTCGTTGTACATCAGCACCTTGGTGGACAGGCGGTTGGCGACCAGCGGGGCCTGGTACTCCTCCGCGAGGGAGTCAGCCACCCGCGGCGGGACATAGGAGGTGAGGACGCCTTCGGCGATCAGCTCGCTGACAACGACCGGGGCGTCAGAGACATAGGCGACATCGGCGGTGGTGCTGCCGGCGGCGTGTTCACTGGCGAGGCGGGCGATCAGCTCAGTGGAGGAAACATCGGTGGCGACAACGTCGATGCCCGGGTACTCGGCTTCGAATGCCTCCTCGATCGAGGCGATGCGGCTGGTGAAGGCGTAGACCGACACGGATCCCTCTTCCTCCGCCAGCTCGACGAGTTCCTCGTGGCTGAGGGAAAGGTAGTCGACCGCGGGGGCCTCGGCTTCGGCCTCCGTGCTGCAGGCGGCAAGCCCAAGCATCAGGGGAAGGGTGGCGGCGAAAGCCAGGCGCCGGTGGTGTGTGCTGTGCATGGGTATTCCTCTTGTGGGTGAAGTGGAGACAGGCGGATGTGACAGGAAGACGAGGTGATCGAACGGGAAATGGAGAAGACGGCGGGGAACCGGTTAGACGTCGAAATGGTCGAACAGGGAATCGAGTCGATCGAGGGAGCGGAGGGTGGTTTCCGGTGAGGTGCGTCCCATCGTGAGGACCAGCGCATTGGCGATGGCCATCGGAACGGTCAGCGACAGGAACTCGTCGCTTCCGCCGCGGGGTGCGGCGAGGATCGTTGTTGGGGCCGGGGACATCGATAGCAGGGTGTCGGTGATCACCACGCTGTCGGTGCCCGTGGAGTTCGCGAGGTCGATCAGGGGACCGAGGGCGCCGGGCACCCGCCGGAAGGCGAACGCGATCAGGAGGTCGTTGGCACCAAGCGTCGCGACGCGCTCGGCGATGTCGCGGCGGGAGCCGACCAGTGCGACGGGGCGGATGCCGAATCGCTGCAGGCGTCGCGACAGCTGTTCCACGAGGATCGTCGCGTTGCCCTGGCCGAATAGGTAGACGGCCTCCGCAGATGTCAGGCGCGCGGCGACGCCGTCGAGCTGGGCCTGGCTGACATGTTGGGGCAGCGCGGAGAGGGCCTCCATCTCATCGTCAACAAAGGACTGGAGCACTTCGTCACCGACGTGGCGGTCGAGTCGTCCGCGGAGGCGCTGCGAGGGGCCGGCACCGGTGAGGTAGTCCTGGCGAAGGGCGCTGCGCAGTTCGGGGTAGCCGGCAAACCCGAGGCGCTGGGCGAGGCGGGTGGCGGCCGACTGGTGCAGTCCGAGGGGCTGGGTGAGGTCATTGGCGAGCCAGAATGCGGCCTCTGCGGGTTGTGCCTGCAGGAGCGCGACGAGTTTGCGATCGATCGCGGTCAGCAGGTGACCCTTGTTTTTGACGAGTTCGGCTATCAGCACGGTCCGAACGTATTTGCAAAAGAACTTGCAATGGGTGCAAGTGCTGCAAGTTCACTTGTCGTTCATTTACCGTGCATTGCCCCGTTGATTCCTGCCGGGTTTCGGCGGCAAAACAGGAGTCGACCGCCCGCTGTAGCATCCGCCGGGCAGCCGGTTTTAACCACAAATGCGCCCGCCTGATTTTCCGGCGGACGCATTTGGGATATAGCGGTGGGGGCACCGCGGCTGATGCTTAGTGGAAGAAGTGACGCTCTCCCGTGAAGTACATGGTGACGCCGGCAGCCTTGGCCGCGGCGATCACTTCTTCGTCGCGCACCGAGCCACCGGGCTGGACAACGGCGCGGACGCCGGCCTCCAGGAGCACCTCGAGGCCGTCGGCGAACGGGAAGAATGCGTCGGAGGCAGCGACGCTGCCCGCGGCGCGGTCTGCTGCACGGTTGACGGCGAGGTGGCAGGAGTCGACCCGGTTGACCTGGCCCATTCCCACACCGACGGAGGCGCCGTTGTTGGCGAGCAGGATTCCATTGGACTTGACCGCACGCACGGCGGTCCAGGCGAACTCGAGGTCGGCGCGGGTGGCGGCATCCGCGGGCTCGCCGGTGGCGAGGGTCCATTCCTCGAACGGGGCGAAGTGGGTGTCCACACTCTGCACAAGCAGTCCACCGGAGATCTGCTTGACCTCGGTGGATGTGCCGGCGTAGTCGGCGGGAAGCTGCAGCAGGCGCAGGTTCTTTTTGGTGCTGAGCAGCTCGAGTGCTTCCGGCTCGAAGCCGGGGGCAACAACAACCTCGGTGAAGATCTCCTTGATTGCCTTGGCGGCCTCGAGGGTGACTACGCGGTTCGCGGCGATGACGCCGCCGAACGCTGACACGGGGTCGCACTCGTGGGCGCGGGCGTGCGCGGTCGCGATGGGGTCGCCGGTGGGTGCCGCTACCGCGATGCCGCAGGGGTTCGCGTGCTTGATGATGGCGACGGCCGGCTCACTGAAGTCGAACGCGGCGCGCAGTGCTGCGTCGGCGTCGACGAAGTTGTTGTACGACATCTCCTTGCCGTGCAGCTGGGTGGCCTGGGCGATGCCGTGGCCGTTCTCGCTGACGTAGAGCGCGGCCGACTGGTGGCTGTTCTCGCCGTAACGGAGAACCTGCTTCAGCGTGCCTTCGTAGGAGACGTGGTCGCTCGGCGTTGCAGCATCCGTCGACGTTGAATCGGCTTCGGCCTCATCGAAGGGCGACGTTGCGAACCAGGAGGCGACGGCCGAATCGTACGCGGCGGTGTGCGCGAATGCCTCAGCGGCGAGGAGGCGGCGCTGGGCGAGAGTTGTTCCACCGGCGGCGAGGGCCTCGAGGATCTGCGGGTAGCTGGCCGGCGACGTCACGATCGCGACGTTGGCGTGGTTCTTCGCGGAGGCGCGCACCATGGCGGGGCCGCCGATGTCGATCTGCTCCACGGCGGCGTCACCGGTCACCCCGGCGGCGATGGTCGCCACAAACGGGTAGAGGTTCGAGACAACGAGTTCGAAGGGGGCGATTCCCTGCTCGGCGAGTTCGCGTTCGTGGGATTCGAGGCGCAGGTCGGCCAGCAGGCCCGAGTGGATGGCTGGGTGCAGGGTGCGCACGCGGCCGTCGAGCGATTCCGGGTAGCCGGTGACTGCAGCGACCTCGGTGACGGGAATTCCGGCGGCGGCGATCGTTTTGGCGGTCGAGCCGGTAGAGACGATTTCGACGTTCGCAGCGGCAAGCGCTGTGGCGAGTTCGACGAGGTTTTCCTTGTCGCTCACCGATACAAGCGCTCGGCGGATGGCGACCAGGTCGCGGGGGCGGTACAGGGCTGGATCGTGGGAAGGTCCGCTCATGCGGTGGCTAACTCCTTGAGATTGATGTGACCGTTGGCGATGTCGAGGACAGCCTGGATGAGCAGTTCGCGCTCTACCGGTTTGATTCGTTCGTGCAGGCTGTGCTCGGTGTCGGTGGGCAGGATCGCGACGCGCTCCTGGGAGATGATGGGGCCGCTGTCCACACCGTTGTCGACGAGGATAACGCTGGCGCCGGTCTGCTCGACGCCGGCAGCGAGGGCATCGCGAACACCGTGCGCACCGGGAAACTCGGGCAGGTACGCGGGATGCGTATTGATGAGGTTGGGGCTGAGCGCCTCGATGACGCGCGGCGGCAGCAGCTTCATAAACCCGCTGAGGATCACAAGGTCGGGGTTCCAGACCTGGATCTGCTCGAGCAGGGCATCGCCCCACGACTCGCGGTCGGGGTAGTTCGACAGCGCGGCGGCGAAGGTGGGGATTCCAAATTCCTCTGCGTGGTCGAATCCATCCGCCGGGCGATCAGCGCCGACCGCGATGACGCGGGCGGGGAATTCGGCGTCCTGGGACGCTTCGAGCAGAGCGCGGAGGTTTGACCCACCACCAGAGATGAGTACAACCAGTGAAAGCACCCGGCAATCTTACCGGGCGACGCCGGGCATCCCTGGTCGAATTGCCTGGTGCTGCTGGCGTCATCGGTTTGGAAGACTGATGCCCCCGGATGCGTGTGCCCCTTGGTACCCGCTGCCAATCGCCGTGCCGGGGGCGTGCGGTGGTTCAGCGCTTGGAGCCGGTGAGGTTCGCTGCGGTCGAGGTCACCGCGGACAGTGCGCGCGGCAGGTGCGAGGCGGCGAACAGCCCGGCGATGGCGGCGAGGCCGATTTCCAGCGCTGCCCACAAACCGACCTGCCAGGGATCCCCGCCGACATGTGCCAGCCGACCGGGGCCTGCTGAACCCGCGGCAGCCCAGGTGAGCAGCCCAAGCAGAGCGCCCCCGACGAGTCCCATTCCGACGCCCGTGAACACCAGTTGGAGGGGGGATGCCGGCGCCGCCGACGTCGCCGTGGCGGACAGTGACTGCGTGGGTCGTTGGCTCGAGGTCGAGCCAACGCCGGAATGACCGGAGGATCCGGACGACTGGGGGGATGCGGAGGTCAACAGCGAGGACAATCCGCGGGATGCGCCCGCTGACGGCTGGCGGTTGCCCAGCAGGGCACCGGCGAGGAAGCCGGCGAGCACCGGCACCAGGATGCCGATGAAGGCGAAGGCAGAGTCGCCCGACGGCAGCGCTCCGAGGACGGGGATCGCCGGGATCGGGCCGAGGTTTGTAGCCAACGGGCTGACCGTGGAACCGGTGCCGATGGCGAAACCGGGGCCAACCAGCCAGGCGACACCCCAGAGGACGAGGTTCGGTAAAAAGGCGATCTGGGCGAGTGTTAGTGCGAAGCCGCCGAGTGCGCCGGCGTGCAGCGCTTCATACAGGGTGATGATTTCCGCGTAACTGGTGAAGATTAGGAACGAGACCACTATGGAACCGACGGCAACGATTGCCGCCGTTGCCGCGGCTCCCCCACGCAGTGACGAGCCGATGACGGCGCGGGTGGTGGTTGGCCAGCTGGTGATCCATTCCCGCAGGATGCGGGAGATGGTGTCGAGTCCGGGCCGGTGGGCGCGCACGGTGCCCAGCAGCATCCCGAGGGCGAAACAGGCGGTGGGCAGGATCGTTCCCTGCAATAGGGATGACTGCGCGAGGGGGAACTGCGCCGAGGCGGTGAGCCCGAATGAGAGCGCGGCGAACACCGCGATGGCGACACCCTCACCGAGCAGTCGATGGTCGGTCTGGGCGACCCGGCGGCCGGTGCGCATCGCCAGGAGGATGGTCAGCAGGGCGAACCCGAGGACGGCAACACTGAGGACAAAGGGATCGGCGGCGCCCGCAAACCCGATGGACGTGGCCGTCGCGGTGTCGAGGGTCATGGTGAGGTCGGCGCCATGTCCGAGCAGCCAGATGTCCACGGAGGCGCGCCAGAAGCTCCACCAGTCGGGGGCAAAGCCGTATTGCGCTCCCCACAGGATGGTGAGGGGCGCCAGGGTGATGCCGATTCCGATCGCGACCACAAGCAGGGCCTCGAACGCAGCAAAGAGGGATGTGAGCGAGCGGTTCATACGCGTCGAACTGTACCCGCGCGAGCGGCTATCCGCCTCGCGGCAGTCCGCGTCGCGATGAATATCAGGACAATTTGAAGATGGATGCTGCGCCCGCCATCCGTGCTGCAGACCGGCGTGATGGATACAGGACTCCGTGGTGCGGAAGAGTTACTCCGCCGTTTACGCCGCGATGGCGTCACTCTCCAGCAACATCCGACAGGATGGACCGGTGAACTTCGACCCAACCCCCACCTCGGTGTACCAGCGTGTGCTCGGCAGCGAGTTCGAGAAGCTGTCCCCCGAACTACACGAATACTTCAGCCTTCCCCCAGAAGGAATGGTCGGGCGCGCCTCCGGCACCTTCGACGTCGCCGGCTCCCGCCGCGGCTGGATGAAGCCGATCCTGCACCTTCTTGCGTGGCATCGGGTGGTGTTTCCCGGGTTCGCCCGCGACGTGCCGTTCCGCGCCATCAACATCCCCGGGCCCGGCGATGGCCTGAGTGCGCTGCGTGAGATCGACATGCCCGGCGGTATCCAGTTGATCGAAGACACCATGCACGTCATCGACGGCCGCATCCACGATTTCCTTGGCCGCAATCGTGCTCTTGAGGTGCGCTTCAATACCCGCGTCTTTGATGGCGACCTCAGCATGATTTCGGACAAGCTGTGGCTTCATGTCGGCGGCGTACGGATCCCTGTTCCGGCAATCTTCGGCGCCCGGGTCATCCTCACGGAGACCTGGCGCGACGGTAAAAACAATGTCACTCTCACCCTGAGTAACCCGATGCTCGGGGACCTGTTCGAGTACTCGGGTAGCTTCACATACGTGTACGAGTAGCCGCCCACGCTGCATCCCGACGACGCGGTGCATTTAGCAGCCGACTGCCGCAGGTTTCTGCAGGCAATCGTTGCTCACCAAAACGGTTGAGGCACTTCCGGCGATGGCCTGCAGGATGTTGGAGGCGGAGGCCACGACGCCCTCGATGGTTTGCCACTCCCCCGCCGCAAAGCGGTATTCGGCGGAGAATCCCACCCGCGATTCGACTTGGTAGGTTCCGGTTTCGGTGTAGGTGTGACTGAGTGGTGTGGTGGCGAATTCCTCCAGGCGTAGTGCCTGCCAGCTTCCGCCTGCGTCTGCGCTCGAAGCTGAGGTGCCGTCGCCGTAATCCCAGTCGTAGCTGACCGGGGTGAACCGCACGTCTGCCTGTTCGCCGAGCAGGATCCCGGATTGGACCTCGGGTTGGGTCTGGATCCAGAAGTTGGTTGGGAGTCCCACAATCATCCAGCCGTTCGGTTCCATCCGAGCGGCACCGGGGGTCGGGCGGAAGTTGACAAGGTCTGCGAGCGTCACCGTAGGAACCACCTCGACAAGCTCGATGTTTCGCAGTCCCCCTATTTCAAGGTTTCCATTTTCGTCCACGAATCCAGCGCCACCTGCACCGATGATTTGGCGCGGTGGCGCTGCCGGCGGTGATGACGGAGAGGACGACTGAACGGTGCTGTCGGCTCCCGTGCTGCTCCCTGGCGTGGTCTTAGTGCCAGAGAGTTCAACATCGCCGCTAATTACTTGGCCAGAAGTCTTCGGGCAACTTGAACTTCTTTCTTGGAAAAAAGAGCAGACCGACCCTGAACTTCCGTTTGCGCTGGCACCGGTCAAAATAAAAACCACAGCTAACGGAACAATTAGCGCCCTACAACGGCTACTGTTCAGCAAATTCCAGCGCCTTCCCAATAAAGCTTTGACGACACCACAAGCGTTGTTGGATTGCGCGTTGCGACATCGAACGTGATTTCAAACGGGACACCACCCTGACGGTCGGGTGATAAGTACGAATCACCGTTCGGATAATCAATCGTCACGCCGGTGCCGTCCGCACACACGTATGCGGTGACAACACCACGTCCGTCGGCCGCATCCGGGAGATAGGACTGCAGGGTTACCGATCTCATTACCGTTTGACCGCGGTACGTCAGTTGCTTCTCGCGCAGCTCGTCGAAACCTGTCATTTCTATTGCCACAACACTCGGAGTCGCGAATTCGCCCAATCGCTCGCCATCGACGCCTCCTTCCGCCAGGATCAACGCGCCGAGATCGTAGAACTGCGTTACCGTCCCGGCAGCAGCTTCCAGAGCTTCCTCTTCACTGGCAAACGGTGGAACAGCAGCAAGAGCCGTTGGAGTTGGATCAACTGACACGTTGATTGGTGCACACGCTGCCAGTGTCAGTGCGCTCAGACTCACAAGCAGGATAAGCGCGGCACGACGCATCGGGGACATGCCACCGACCGTAGTCTTTCGGGAAGTTTCCCGTTTTTGTTATCCACAGGCGGGGATAGTGCGACAGGTCGAACACACATTCAGCTGATTGTGAGCATCCGAATTGGACCAGTAAACGTTTGGATTTGCCGAGTTTTCGGGCCTGAACCGTGAACGGATCTCGCATCTACAACAGAAAAGCTCGCTTAATTCGTACAGAACTACTATTGTTGGAGATTGCGCGATGGTCCTTATCACGATCCGACCGCTCGATGACTTCGGTTGTCCGCCCGCAGGTTGCATACCCAACAGCCCTGCCGCCCGCTTCTAACGAAGCATGTTCCGCTGCCTTTATCCAGGGCCGGAGCCACAACAACATTCGCTCGAGACATTCTCGTTCGATCATTTACGCTGCTGAAAATTAGCGCGCAATGCTGCGCTGCATCTTCATAGTCACACCAAGAAAGTTAGCTTCACCATGCAACACGCCACTATTAACCTCGACCATGCCACGGAAGCACTCGACCTGCTCTCCGCTGAGCACCGCCAGTCGATCCACCTCACCCACTACTCCGGTTTCACCAACGAGCAGGTCGCCGACCTGCTCGGGGTTACCGCCGACGTCATCGAACTTCGAGTTCGCGACGGCCTGTCTAACCTGCGCGACGCCTTGGCTTCCGCAGCCTGATTCACCCCGGCGTCGTCAAGAGCGACCGCCGCCCGACCTCATAAAAAAGGCGGGCATCCACGCGATTTACGCCTGGATGCCCGCCTTTATGACGTGCTGGGTGGTTACAGTGCCGCGTAGATCTCGCGCAGCAGGGCCGCAGTTTCCGACGGGGTCTTTCCGACGGAGACACCGGCAGCCTCGAGGGCTTCCTTCTTGCCTTGGGCGGTACCGGCACCGTCGGAGACGATAGCCCCGGCGTGGCCCATGGTTTTGCCCTCCGGCGCCGTGAATCCGGCAACGTAGGCGACAACGGGCTTGGTGACATGCTCCTGGATGTAGGCGGCGGCGCGCTCTTCAGCGTCTCCGCCGATCTCACCGATCATCACGATTGCCTTGGTCTCGGGGTCCGCCTCGAACGCCGCGAGGGCGTCGATGTGGGTGGTCCCGATGATGGGGTCGCCGCCGATGCCGATGGCGGTCGAGAAGCCGAGGTCGCGCAGCTCGAACATCATCTGGTAGGTCAGGGTGCCCGACTTGGAGACGAGTCCGATCGGTCCGGCCTGGGTAATCGTCGACGGGATAATTCCCGCGTTCGACTTGCCGGGGCTGATGATGCCTGGGCAGTTCGGGCCGATGATCTGGGTGGTGTTGCCCTTGGAGACGGCGTAGGCCCAGAACTCCGCGGAGTCGTGGATCGGGATGCCCTCGGTGATCACGATGGCCAGCGGGATCGCGGCATCGATGGCTTCGAGTACAGCGCTCTTGGCGAAGGCCGGCGGCACAAAAATAACCGAGACGGTGGCGCCGGTGGCGTTCATCGCGTCGGCGACCGAGCCGAAGATCG
>Ga0247735_1000342_pt1 | contig 18936 bp, 16 predicted proteins | sample UWRJL178409R2_FD_180934 | JGI IMG/M metagenome (GOLD analysis project Ga0247735, IMG submission 180934) | Plant litter microbial communities from Arlington Agricultural Research Station in Wisconsin, United States - UWRJ-L178-409R-2 | ecosystem: Environmental > Terrestrial > Plant litter >... | reverse complement strand
CGTGCCCTTCTCGGTCCTGCTGATCCTGTGCTGGCTGCGTTATCTCGAACGGCGCGATGCCTCGCAGGATGCGCCGCCGGTCGACGAGGAAACCGTGCGCCAGATGGCGCAGCGCGAGGACTGGATACCGCAGAACCACATGGGTTCGGTCGTGCTGATCAAGCCGGGCGTGCTGCGCACCCTGATCGTCCATGTCGGTCATCACGGCCTCGGCCTGGTGCTCCGCGCCATGCCCAACAGCGGGGTGCGCGGTTATCTCGGCAGCATGCGCACCGTGCATTTCGCGCACTGGGCCTTCGTCAACAACAGCAGCCGGCTGATGTTCTTCAGCAATTTCGACCAGAGCTGGGAAAGCTATCTCGATGATTTCATCGAAAAGGCGCATGTCGGCCTGACCTTGGCCTGGGGTTGCGGCGTGGGTTTCCCCGCGACCCGTTTCCTCATCCAGGACGGCGCCAGCCATGGTCGCAAGTTCAAGGCATGGGCGCGGCACTCGATGGCGGTCAGCCGTTTCTGGTACAGCGCTTATAGCGACCTGACCGTCGACCAGGTCGAGCGCAACAACCGCATCGCCAACGGCCTGCGCAAGCCGGCGCTCAGCACGAAGGAGGCGTCCGCGTGGATCAACGACCTGTGAGCGGGACACCGCGGAAGAAGCCGCCAAGCTGGCAGTTGAAGGCGCCGCATTGCACGCAGACTCAGGGCCTGGTCGTCAGCGGCTTCGCGTCGCTGCCGACGGGGCGGGCGCTGTTCCTCGAATTCACCTGGAAGGGGAAGGGCGGCGGCGCTTGGCTGAAGACGGTGCAGGAACTCGCGCCCGTCACCGACGCCGATGGCCGCGATGCGCGGGCGACCGCGATCGCCTTTGCCTATGCGGGCCTCGAGAAGATGAACCTGCCGAAATCGGCGCTCGAATCCTTCGCCGCGCCGTTTCGCGAGGGCATGTTCCAGGAGGACCGGCTCCGGCGCCTCGGCGATCGGCGCAAGGGCGAATGGCTCGGCACGGTCATCGAAGGGGGGCCGAAATGGAGCTCGAACGCGCGGCAACGCGCTGCCCTGACCAGCGTCGAGGAAGGCCAGTCGCGCGCCAGCACGTCGACCGGCCACCGCGAGGAACAGATCGTCACGCCGATCACCGTTCATGCGCTGCTGCTGCTCTACGACAGCGACGAGGACAGCGCCGAGGCATGGGCCGAGCAGGTGGAGGCAGCGCTGAAGCCGCATGATGTTCAGGTCGTCCACCGCCTGCCGCTCGATCTGCGCCCTGACGAAAAGGGCATTGCGCGCGAACATTTCGGCTTCGCCGACGGCCTTTCGCAACCCATCCCGTTCGACGATGACGCGGTAGTGCTCAGCACGGGCGCGCCCGCGGTGCGCGACTATTGGAACGGCGTTCCGCTCGGCGAGATCCTGTTCGGCCATACCAACGGCCATCACGAAAAGGCGCCCGGCCCCGTCGTGCCGGACGACGCGAAGGGGCAGGCCGCCGGACTGGCGGTGCACCCGCTGGCGGAGGGGTTCCTCGATTTCGGGATCGACGGCAGCTACATGGTGGTGCGCGAGCTGAAGCAGGACGTCGTCGCGTTCTGGCAATCGATGCGCGACAACGCCGCGCATATCCGCGCGCGCGATCCCGCGGGATCGGCCCATGTCACCACCACCTGGCTCGCCGAGCGCGTGGTCGGTCGCAACACCAAGGGCGATCTGCTCTGCCCGGCCGGGTATCTCCCGCCGGACGCCTATGACCAGCCGGAAAATGATTTCGGCTTTTACGACCGCGACCTGCACGGTGTCGGCTGCCCTGCGGGATCGCATGTCCGCCGTTCCAACCCTCGCGACGGTCTCGCGCCCACGCCCGATCAGAAGCAGACGCTGCTCGATGCGGCGAATAACCACCGCATCCTGCGCCGCGGCCGCAAATATGGGTCGACGATCAGCGTGCCGCCCAGGGAGGACGGGGTCGATCGCGGGTTGCTGTTCATCTGCCTCAACACCGATATCGCACGGCAGTTCGAGTTCGTTCAGCAGACCTGGCTGCTCAACCCGAATTTCGCGACCTTGTTCGACGAGACCGATCCGCTGATCGGCCCCAAGGGCAAGATGACGATCCGGGAAAAGCCGCTGCGCCGGATCGTCGATGTCGACACTTTCATTCGCATGGCCGGCGGGGATTATTTCTTCCTGCCGAGCATGCCCGCCCTCCAATATCTGGCGCTGCTATGAGCATCCTGTCCTCCACCGAGGTTCTTCGGCCCGGCCCAAAGGGCTTAAAGCGCTGGCTCATGACCAAGGCGATGGCGGCCATGCCGTTCGTCTTTCGGCTGTTGCGGTGGCTGAAGCCGATCCCGCATTTCCGCAAGACCTATGTCGCGACGCGCTATGATGACGTGCGAGAGGTGTTCGCGACCGACCCGGCGTTCGGGGTAACCTACAAGGACAAGCTCGACGTCATCATGGGCGGCGAGCCCTTCTTCCTCGGCATGGCGAACACCCCGCAATATCAGGCGGATACCTCGGCGATGCGCAAGGTGGTGCGCCGCGACGACCTCGCGCGCCTGGCCGCTGATGTCGAGGCGCGCGCCGAGACGATCGTCGCGGGTGCTGGCGGCAGGCTCGAGGTGGTCGATACGCTCGTCCGGCGGGTCACCTTCGATTTCCTCGCCGATTATCTCGGGGTGCCGGAGCCGCCGGGCGGCGACCTGCGCGTCTGGGGCACACGGCTTTTCGAATATCAGTTCGTGGCCAGCGACGCGCCGCTGGTCGCGGAGGTCGAAGTGATCGCCCCGGCGCTCCGCGCCCATATCCAGAACCAGATCGAGCTGCGCCGCGCCAAACCCGGCACCCATGATGTGCTCGGCCGCTGCCTGACGCTGCAACAGGCCGGCGAGCCCAACTATAGCGATGCGCAGATCCGCACGGCGCTGATGGGCTTTATCGTCGGCGGGCCGCCCCAGCCGCCGATGGTCGTGCCGCAGGCGATGGAGCAATTGCTGCGCCGGCCCGATGCGCTCGGCGGCGCCCAGGCGGCGGCGCGCGCTGGCGATGATGCGCTGCTGGCCGGCTATGTGCGGGAGGCAATGCGCTTCGATCCGCTCGCGCCCGGCCTGCCGCGGATCGCCTTGCAGGACTGGACGATCGCCAAAGGCACCAAGCACCAGAAGCTCGTCCCTGCGGGCTCGACCGTACTCGCTGCCTTCGCTTCAGGCATGCGCGACGGGCGCCGCGTGCCCGATCCGGAACGGTTCAACCCGCGCCGGCTGCCGCACGAATATATCCACTTCGGCTATGACCTGCATCAGTGCTTCGGCATTCACATCAACAATGCGACGCTCCACCTGATGCTGAAGCCGCTGCTGAAGCGACAGAATCTGCGCCGGGCGCCGGGTGCGGCAGGCAAGCTGCGCAAGAACGGCGCCTTTGCTGAATCGCTGACGGTCGAGTTCGACTGAAGCTGCGTGATTATGCGGGCCGGGCTCGCTAACAACGCCTGATGGCTTCCCTCGAAACGATCGTCGCCGATATCGCGGCCGAGATGGCGGACGCGCCGGACCGCGGCACCGTGGCCGATTATATCCCGGGCCTTGCCGAAATCGATCCGGCCAGGTTCGGCATCGCCGTTATTGAGGCCGACGGCACCAGCCACAAGGCGGGTGATGCCGATGAGCCCTTCTCGATCCAGAGCATCTCCAAGGTGTTCAGCCTGACGCTCGCGCTGGGCGCGATCGGTGACCGGCTATGGGACAGGGTCGGGCGCGAGCCGTCGGGCAGCGCGTTCAACTCGATCGTCCAGCTCGAGACTGAATCCGGCATCCCGCGCAACCCGTTCATCAACGCGGGCGCGATCGTGGTCGCAGACATGATCCTGGGCGCGCATGAGCCGATCGAGGCGATCGGCGAAATATTGCGCTTTGTTCGGGCGCTGGCCGACGACGACAGCATCTTCATCGACGAACGCATCGCTCGGGCCGAGCAGGACACGGGTTTCCGCAATTTCGCGCTGGCCAATTACATGCGCGCCTTCCGGAATCTGCGGCAGCCGGTCGAACGGACCCTCGGGGTCTATTTTCACCAATGCGCGCTGGCGATGAGCTGCCACCAACTCGCCCGCGCTGGCGGATACCTGATGGCCGGCGGCATCAACCCGGCGACCGGCCATTCGATCGTCTCGGCCCAGCGCGCGCGGCGCATCAATGCGCTGATGATGACCTGCGGCCATTATGACGGCTCGGGCGAATTCGCGTACCGGGTCGGCCTGCCGGGCAAGTCAGGCGTCGGCGGCGGCATCCTGGCGATCGCCCCGGGCAAGGCGTCGATCGCCGTCTGGTCGCCGGGACTCAACGCGCGCGGTACGTCGCAGCTGGGAGCATTGGCGCTTGAGCGGCTGGTCCAGCGGACTGGCTGGTCGGTGTTCGAGGCTCCGACGGAGTAGGTGGGTCGGGGGCTTAGCCGTTGTTTGACGCGCCCCGGCCCTCATCGCGAAAACGCGGCGCTTTCTTGCCGGATGGATTCTTCATCCCCGCAACCTGGGACGCTCCACCCAGCGCCGTCGACAACCCATCGAAAATCCCCTTCATCAGCGCGCCACTCGCTTGCGCACGGTTGGCCGACGCCTGGGACCGGTAGTTGAACGCGTTGATGTCGAACCCGCGCGTGCGTTCGTTGCCGCCCTTGTAGATCTGCGCGATATCTTCGGCACCGATCATCGCGGTGTCCTTCTGGATATCGACCGCCGATCCAAAATTCAGGTCGACGCCGTTCGCCGCCATCGCCGCCGTCTGGGCGCCCTTCATCTGCGCCAGAGCGCGGTATCGTTGTCGCGCCTCGAGATTGGTGTTCTCGATAGAATCGCGTGCCTGGTCATTGGCCAGGCGCGCATTCTGGTCGGCGATCTCGGCCTGGTAGCGATATTGCTGAGCCTGGCCGACGCCCGCGGTCACGGCGCCGATCGAAGAGATGGCAGTCGAGGCGATCAGCAGCGCGGTTGTGGGCTCGCACATCAGCGGCGCTCCTGATGGAAGGGGATAAAGCGGGTGCCGGCGATCATGATCACCTCCTTTCCGATGGTGAAGCCGATCCGCTTCAGGAAGCGGACGGCGCGGTGATTGTCCTCCGCTACTAAATTCTCCAGCACCGAAGTTGAATCGAACATCGCCGATAATATGCGCGGCCCCCAGCGCAGCATCGTGCGCGGATGCCGGTAGATCGCGTCGCTGCCGAGCATCCAGGGCGATCCTTCAGCGCACAGCGCATTGGTCACCACCAGCCCGAACATCGCCTCCGCCCGGCCATCGACCGTCGCGGTCAGGCACAGCGAGGAGGACAGCAGCCCCGCACGAAGTGCCTGCCTTGGCGTATGCCCCATCGCCGCGCACTCGATCACGTCAGCCGCGCGCATCCGCGATGCGATCGGGCCGACATGCACGGGCGTGGCGCCGACCAGCGCGATCCGCTTATTCGGAGACGGATGGGTCGAGATAGATCGCACTCACGGTCAAAGGCAGCGGATCGTCGGATCGCACCACCATGCGCGCGCCGGCATTGATGTCGGGGCGCAGATAGGTCTCGTACAGGCCGGTCATCAGCGCGGGCGGCTGGCCGGGCAGCTCGTTGATGCGCGATCGCAGCGGCTCCAGCGTCGCATCGGTCGGCCCTGCCTTCACCCCGCGGCTGTCGATCAGGCGGATGACGGCCTTGGCCTGGGTCTGTGGCCTGGCGATCGTCCAGCCGGCCTGCCCCTGATAGGCGAGCGGCAGCGTCTCGATCGTGGCCCTATAGGGCAGGCCGATAGTCACCTTCAGCGCGGCCTGCTCCAGCTCGACCTTGCCGTTCTGCACCACCAGTCCGGTGATGACCCCGCCATCCGCCAGCGCCGACACCGTTTTGCCTTCGAGGTGATCGAGGTTGCGCAACATCGTGGCCGGCTCGTCGAAATAATAGGTCACGGCGCTGTCCAGGAAACAGCAATCCTCGACCGCGTCCCAACGTGCCGCCGCCATGCGCTCGATCACGAGTTTCTTGCCCCGCCACACGGTCAGGTACAACCGGTCCTCATTCGCTTCGGAGATGACGCAGATGCTCTCGACCGGCCCGTCGGTTTCGCACAGGGTCCAGCCCCAGACCTGTTGCTCCTGCTCCCAGGTGAAACACAACAGCTTGCCGTCGCTGCGCACTGCCCAGATCACCGATCGCGGTTCCTGCGCATAGGCCCAGGCCTTGATGTCGAAGCCCCGGAACAGATGCGGGGAGAAGATCGTGACGTCGTTCGAGTTGATCGAGTCGGTCTGGAATTCGTAACCGAGCGTGCGCACGCCGTTGCCGACGCTGGTCTGGTAGAAACAGACGCTGTCGATCACCAGCGGGGACAGGCGCGACGCGCCTCGCCCGTTCTGCCGCCGCACGACGAAGTCGGTCGCGCTGATATAGCCGGCCTGTCCACCCTGCACCTTGAAGATCGCGTCGGAGGTGAGCGCGAGCAGCTCGTTCATCGAGACCAGCTGGTTGACCGCGTTCACCCGCCCCGCGACGAGCGCGAAGCTCACCGCGTCCGAGGCCTTGAGCGGGCGCGAAATGTCCATGTTCTCGAAGCTGCCCGATCGCGACCCGTAGATGGCGTTCGGATGATTGTTGGTTCGCGCCCAGAGCAATCGTTGCTCGAAGAAGGTCACGGTCGACGGATTGTCGCCCGCCCGCTTCGCCAGGATCGAGGCGCTCGCCCCACTCTGGGCCGGGGTGACGCTATAGGTGCCAATGCCGCCGGCCGTGCCCGTCAGTTGCGCGACGATCACGGTGCCGGGTGCGACATTGCTTCCCTTCAGGATCTGCCCGACAGCCAGCTTGCCGCTGGTGATCGAGCTGACCGTCAGCACCGTCGAGGCGATCCCGCCGGTCACCGCCGCATCGATATTCTCGAACGGATTCTCCCCGACAGGCGGCCCGTCTGAATAATCGGGGCCGATATTGTCATCGACGAAGCTCAGGGATCGGGTCGTCCCGATATAGCCGAATTCCTGCGTGTTGTCGGCCTTGTAGATCCGGTAGCGGGTCGGCGGCGTGCCGGTGAGTGGCGCGGTCCAGCCAAGAAGGTTCGCATTGCGCTTCAGTGACAGGTCGTTGTTGATCAGGACCGAATTGGATGCACGGCTTTCCGCGCCCGATACGTCATCGATCGACGTGACCACATAATGCGCATCCTGCGGGAAAAAGGCATTGCCGACGGGCGTGCCGCTCCCATCCACATTCTGCGGTGTCTTGATTGAGCCACTGGTGATGACTGGAGGGGCGATCGTCGGCGTGAAGGCGACGGACGAAAAGGTCCAGTCGGTATGCCCGCCGCGCACCAGCTTGGCCGGGTCGTGATTAAGATGAGCCAGATACATCGTGTCGGACGATTGCTCCAGGTCGACATCGCTCAGCTCGGCGGCGTTGAACGGGGAACCGGTGCGGTAGAGACGGGCGACGCTCATAGGGGCGGGCTCTCATTGGGGTCGTAGCTGAGCTTGTTGTGCGAGAGCACGCCAGCCGAGACATAAGTATGGGCCTCGGCGATCGCGATCTTGGCGACCCAGGCATCGCCGTCGGGTTCGCCGATAGAGTTCATGCGCACCCATGCGCCATCGATCCAGAAGCGATGCTCCGCGGTCGCGCGAAGCGGCGTGATGCCGATCGTCGCGCGCAGCACCGGCTGCCAGGCGAGTTCGATTGCCTCGACCGGATAATCGCCCCAGGCGAGTGTGTCTTCGTGCCGAGTACGCACCCGCATCCCGACCTTCAGCAGCCGGGCCGCGATCTCTGATCCGTCCGACAGGAGGATCGGGGTGTCGTCCGTGACGCAGAAGCCGCCGCCATGCACCCCGCCCCCACCGCCTCCACCGCCGCCGACATCGGGAGGTGGTGGCGGAGGTGGGGGTGGTGGAACTGGCGGTGGTGGCGGCGGCGGTGGCGGCGCGCCGGTTCGCATAGTGCCGCCGGTGTCGGCGGAAAAAGGGGTGAAGCCGGTCGAATCCACGTCGACGACGAAACTCATATCCGGATCGGGCACGCTGACGACGCGCGCGACGCGTCCGTTGAGCTCGACTGTTCCCGCTATCCCCGAAAAATGCACCTGATCGCCGACATTATAGGCGTGGTAGGCGGCCTGGATCGTCGTCGTGGTGCCAATGGTGATCCCCTGGATCGTCAGCTTTTCCTCGATCACCATCCCGCCAAGCGCGGCCGGCCGCATATAGGCCTGGCCCATTTCCAGCGCGTAGGTCTGGTCGAGCGAGAATTGGAACGGCATCAGCCGCACCGGCAGCGGCGTTGCGGAAACCATTGCGGTGCTGCCGATCCCGTTCGGCTGGGGCGGGGTGACGATATAGGTGCCGACCGCGAAGACCGGCGTGCTGGCGACAACCTGCGCCGGCGTTACGGTATAGGTTCCAGTCCCGCCCGCCCCGGTGTTGAGGCGCGTGATCACGCTGCCTGGAACGATGCCGGCACCGAATATCCGCTGCCCGATCGTCAGGGTTCCGGAACCGACCGCGGTCACGGTCAGAATGGTGCCGGCGATCGATCCGGTCACATGAGCGACGAGCCCCCCGGCGCGCCCATAGCCGGTGATCACGATCCTCTCGGCGATGCCGGCGCCGTCGATCATCTGGCCGATCGCCAGGGTGCCCGACGACATCGCGGTGACGTTCAGGACATTGCCCTGGATGCTCCCGGTAAACGAGGCCTCGGTCTGCCTGTCCTTATAGACGTCGGCGACGAAGCGCGTGCCCGGCCGCTTGGTCACGCCGCCATATTTGAGGATCATGACGTTACGCGCGCGCCTGAGGCCCGTCGCATAGGCAGCGACATCGACGCGGGAGATCAGATCCTCGGCGAGTTCGCCCTTGGAAAAATTGGGCTGTCCGGTGCGCAGCGGCATCAGCTCACTCCCATTGTGCAACAATTCCCGGCACCGCGCACGGCGGCCACCTCATCGGGGCTCCGCACGTCGCGATGGGGCTGGCGGTTGATGTCGTCGGCGATCGCGCGCTGCGCGGCGATCTCGGCCTGTTGCAGCAGCTGCCCCTTGGTCTCGCGGCTGTCGCGCAGCGGCACGGCGAGCCTGGCCGCGAGCGCATAGGCCAGCGCGTCGCTGAATAGGCCCGGCATGTCCGCTTCGGCAACGTCGCGCGTGGTATATTCCAGGATCGCGCCGCGCATCTGGCTGAACAGCACGCCGTCCTCTATGATGAAGGGCTGGGCCAGCACGGGCACGGCGGGCAGGATCGCTGCCCCGCCCGGCCAGCCATTGAGCGGTGGCACGAGCCGCTGCGCCGTCGCCATGTCGGCGGGCAGGGCATAGGCATGCGCCCATTCGCTCGCGCGCGGATTGACACTGAGTTCGGCGAGCGTCGCGACCTTGGTCGCGAAGCTCCAGTCGAAACGTTCGAGCAGCAGCTTCAGGCAATGCGCATAATAGCGCCGGCACTCCGCCGCTTCGGTTGTGGGCTCGTCGATATCGGCGATGGGCGGGGCGCGAAGCTCGCCAAGGGCGAGGTTGCAGACGGTGATGCTGATGGCCATGCGGGATCATTAGGCCGGCCGGAAAAAGGTTTGAATCAATCGGCCCGACTCGGGGAAAACCCCTGTGTTCTGGCGGTTTGGCATTGCACGGGGCAGTTGACGAAGCGCCCGGAAAAATGCGCTAATCGCGTTACGAAAAAAGGGGAGAGAATGCAGGACCGCGATCTTCTGGAGGGCGAGACGCGCGAGGTCGGCCGGCGTGTGCGCGAACAGATCGCGCGTCGCCGCATCTCGCGCCAGGCACTGGCCGACATGGCCAGGATCAGCCTGTCGACCCTGGAAAAGGCGCTGTCCGGGGGGCGGCCCTTCACGCTCGCCACGACGATCCGGCTGGAAGAGGCGCTGGGCGTCACGCTCCGCCCGGTTACGTCCCCGACACCCGCCCCGTCCCACGATCTCGCGCCTGAAACCATGGGTGCTTATGCCCGTGCCGCGGTCCGCTGGATCGAGGGCCGTTATCTGACGCTCAGGCCCAGCTTCGGCAGCCCCGGGGACATCTTCGCCTATGTCACCACGATCCGCTGGATCGATGACGCGGGGCATCTCGGCTTTGCTGAATCGCAACGGCTGGATGCGCGCTTCGAACAGGCAGGGCATGTCTCGATGCCGAACCTGTCGGGTCATATCTATCTCGTCACCAATGTCGCCGGGCAGCACCGCATGGCCATTCTCGGTCGACCGACGATCGAGGGCGCGCTCTACGGCGTGCTGACGACGCTCCAGGTCGGCACCGGCTCCCAACTCCTGCCGGTTTCCTGCCCGATCGCGCTGGCCAAGCTGGGCGGCGAGGCGGATGCCGCCATCGGCCGCATCGCGCCGGGCTCGGCCGAGTATCGCGACTATCGCGAGCGGCTGGACGTCGCGACCCAGGGCGATTTCGTTCGCTTCTATCGGTAGGTGCTGGTGGGAGGGTGTGGTTACGCTCCACTCCCCGAAGGACGGGTTTTACAGACCCGCTGCCGGAACTACCGGCTTTACCCTCCCGGAAAAAATAGTGGACGAACGGCGCGAGATCGCAGCCGGGTCACGGTTCTTTCCGAAGGGAGTTGAAGCCGATGCTTCGCCAATCCAGCTCGTCCCGCTTCCCGGGACGCACGACTACGCCCCGTCAGTCGACGCGGTAATATCGATAGCTGGTGGAGCTCTGGACGTTCATGGTGCGCGGTGCCTGCCACAGCTCGCCAAGTGGGTCAATCGATAGGCGCGAAAGGAGCTTGCATCCATATCGCCATTGGGGACGTATAGTCCGCATAACAGGTCGCATCCGTCAGCCCGTGCCGCTTCGCGCCATAGGCAAAGAATGATAGTATCCAGGCGTCGCCCCGATCGCGGGCGGCGATTGCGGGGCGAGACCATGGCTGTCCGGAACTGCATTCTACCGATCTGCATCGCTGTCGCATGTGCTCTTGGCACCCCTGCGCCGATTGCCGCGCAGAGTGACCCGACCGCGGATCTCGACATGTTGTCGCGGGATTCGGTCCAGACCGGGCCGGGCATCGCGCTCGCCCGCCGGCAGATCGGCGAGGGCGACCTGATGGCGGCGGTCGCGACGCTCGAACGCGTGCTGATGGCGCACGCCGATGCGGACGCTGCGTTGCTGCTTCACGCGACCCTGCTCTGCCGCCTCGATGATCGCGATGGAGCCCGGGCGGAGCTGGCCGCGCTCGATCGGCCCGTGCCCGGTCCCCCCTGGGCCGAGATGATAGCGGCCTGCGGCCCGATGCCGCGGCCCGGAACGGGAGGTTGATGCCATGACACGCTTCGTTCCCCGCACCATGGCCGCGCGCGCGCTCCTCGCCGCCACGGCGCTCACCGTGGCCGCCGGCGCGTTCGCCGCAGGTGCGCCGGAGGTGATCGGCATCAACGCCGCTATCCTCAACACCGTCAGGATCCGGCCGGCAGGCACCACCGTCGCGCGGACCGCGGTGGTGCGGCAGCGCGTGGCGCTCGCCGACGAGGTGCAGACCGGCGGCAGGAGCCAGCTCCAGATGCTGCTGCTCGACAAAACCACCTTCACCGTCGGCGCGAATGCCCGGCTCACGATCGATCGGTTCGTCTATGATCCTGCGCGGGGCACCCGTTCGGTCGGCGCCTCCGTGGTCAAGGGCGCCTTCCGCTTCATGTCGGGCCGGCCCGATGCGAAGGGCAGCTCCGCGATCCGCACGCCGGTCGCCACGATCGGCATCCGCGGCACGATCGTCGACGGCGTCGTCGGAGAAGAAGCGGTGCGCATCGCCGCCGGCGAGTCGGCCATCGGCCCCAATGTCCGCAGCGATCCCGCCACGGCTTCGCTGATCATCCTGCGCGGGCCCGGGCGCGGCGCGCAGGGCAGGGTACAGCCGGGTATCATCGATGTGACGTCGGGTGGGCGCACGGTGACGGTCGACCGGCCGATGCGCGCGGTTTACGTGCCGCGCCCTGGCGCCGCGCCGATCGGCCCCTTCATCATCTCGCCCGATGGGCTGCGCGAAGTGCAGGCGCTGATCTTCCCCTCGCTGGCGCCGCGTTTCGGTCTCGCACCGGAAATGGCCGGCCAGCCTTATTACCCGGTCCAGCCAACCATCCGTCCGCGCCCGCCGGGCGGGCCCGCCGGTTATGTGGATGAGGGTGCGGGCGGCTATCCAGGGGGGAATCCCACCGGCTCCTATGCACCCCCTCAGGGGCCGGGCAGCTATATCCCGACCATCCCGCAAGGCATGCTCGAGGCGGCCCGGCGTCCGCAACCGCGGAGCCGCCCCGCGCCAACGGGCGACCAGCAACGGCAGTCGGCGACCCCGGCACCGACATCGGGAGGCGAGAGCGAGCTGATAACTGCGAAGCCCACGCCGAGCCCGGTGCCGACACAGGCCGGCACGCCGGTGTTGGATCAGGTCCCGGCGCCCGCATCGACGCCTGGCCCGAACGAGAAGATGTCGGTTCCAAAACCCACGCCCGCGCCCACGCCAACGCCAACGCCGACGCCGAGCCCGGCACCCGCACCCAAGCCGGTCTATACGCCGCCGCCCCTCCCGAGCGACAAGGTGCCGCCACCTCCGATCAAGCCGATCAGCGCGCCGGCGCCCACCCCGAGCCCCACGCCCACCCCGACACCGGCCCCCAAATATCCGCCGGGCCAGGGCCCGAACCCGAACAACCCCAAGGCCGTGAAGTGACGGCACGGCGACCGCGTCAGCGGCGTGGCGTATAGACGGGCAGCTGGATTTCGTCCTTCTCCACGCTCGCCAACGTGCCGGCCAGTCCCTGGCGGTCGCGCGGGTCGGTCGCCTTGGCGGCCAGGTCCTTGAGGATCGCGGCATAAGCGGTCTTCATCGCGCCGACGGCGGGCACGGCGATATCGGGCTTCACGCCGACATGCTCCCAATTGGTCCCCGTCACCGGGTTGATCGCCCGGCCGGTCGGGATGAAGGCAATGAAACCCTGGCCCAGCGGCACATAATCGCCCGGATTGGCGCCCCCGCCAGTCGTTTCGCCGACCAGCACGCCACGCTTCTGGGTCTGCAGGTCATAGGCGCATTCTTCGCCGCCCGAGAACGTGTCGTGCGACGTCAGCACATAGATCGGCCGCGTATACCGCACGCGCGCCGCGGGGCTGGTCCAATAGGCCCGGGTCTTGTCGTCGGGACGGCTATAGATGTCGTTCAGATGACGGGCATCGCCCTCGGCAAAGAAATGGCTGAGCAGCCAGGCCACGCTTTCCGGCTCGCCGCCGCCATTCTGGCGCAGGTCGATGATCAGGGCGTCCGTGCCCGACAACAAGGTGATCGCCGCGGTATAGGCGTCGGCCACGAAGGCAGTCGGGCCGAAGCCGCGGATGTCGAGATAGCCGACATTGCCGGGCAGGCGCTGCACGCGGTTGATGCCGAAGGCGCGCTGCGCGATCTCCTGTCGGCCACGTGCGACCTGCTCGGCGGTCATCGGTCCGTCTTCGCTGGGCGGCGCCCGGAACTCCGGCTCGAACCGCACCCGGAAATGCCCGTCCTTGCCGATCTCGCGGAGGTCAGTGCTCAGCGCATCGCCGAATGCGGCGCTGCTTGCGGCAGCGTCGTAATCGCCGTGGCGCAGCTTTGCCGTCAGCGCAGCAGCGACCTTCGCCGCCGTGTCTGGAAACACATATTGGCTCTTGAGCTGCCGGCCCAGGGTCTCGACCACGGCCGCCCGGGCGGCGGGGGTGATCGGCGCGTCCGGCGCCGACTGAGCTAGCGCCGCATGGCTGGCAGTGAGGCCGAGCACGGACAAAAGAGTGAGGGAAAGACGCATTACATCTCCTAATCGATTAGTAGTTGCGGGCAAAAAAGGGGGCGTTCAACGGGATGCAAGATCGAAGCTGGCGCCGGTTTCAGGGGCCACTTCGAGCCGCTGGAATTCCCAGACGTCGCCCGTGCGGGTGCCGACGGCATGCAGGCGCGCCTTGCCCTTTGATCCCCAGAGGGAAATCGTCATGTCGGTCCGATAGTCGTCGAGATAGCTTGGGCCTTTCGTGCCGATCGCGCTGACCGGCTGGCCAATCGCCCTGATCACGCGCGGGTCGCTGCTCACGGCACCGGTGGCCGCCTGATAGGCAGCGGTGCCGATGAACGGGGGCGGGGGAAGCGGGGGAGCCGGCGGCAGCGGTGGCGGCGGCACGATCTGCGCGTCGTGGATCCAGCGGCGCACGCCTGCATCGATCGGCGCCGGGCGGCCATCGACCGAATAGCTCTCATAGGTACGCCCGTTGATATCGATCGAGCGCTTGTACAGGCGCTGCCGGCCGTCGACGGTATCGTGGATCTCCATCGTATTGCCGACCAGCCGGCCCCAGAAGGACATGCCGTCCCGCTCGCGCGCGCCGGCAGGCCCCGCCTGGCCGGCGAGCACAGCGCCGGTGCCGACCAGGGCAATCAGGCCAAGGGGCACGCCCCATCGGAGCGTCGGCGGCGTCTCCGGCGACAACAGGCGCTTGATGCGATTCATGAGGTGGCCTCCATTGGCTGGTAATGCGAAACGAAAACCGGGCATGCGCAGCCGCTCGAGCGTGCTCAGCGCTTCGGCCAGCACGATCGGATCGCCACAGGCCGCGACCGCCAGGTCGTCGCAGGCATGTTCGCGTTCGGCCCGGATGCGGCGGCTGAGCCACCAGACGGCGGGATGATAGAAGAGCAACGTCTCGACGGCGCATTGCAGGCCGTTCCAGATCCAGTCGAGCCGGCGGATATGCGCCAGCTCGTGCGCGATCAGCGCCTCGATCTGTTCGGGCGTCAGGCGAGTCAGAACCGATAGCGGCAGCCAGATCACGGGCCGCAGCGCGCGCGCGGTGCAGGGCAGGACGCTGTCGTGCAGCAGCCGGATCGCGACCTGGCGCCGAATGCCGATCGTCCGGCGCAGCGCATCGGCGCGTGCCTGCCAGAGCGGCGGCAACGGCTCGAACGCCCTGGTATCGAGCCGGCGCAGCATCGCCCACCCCCCGGCCAGCCTGATCGCCATCAGCGCAACCCCCGCGATCCAGAGCCAGCCCAGCCAGAGCGGCGCATCGGCGGCGGTCGCCCGGGACAGTGCCGTGAGGGGCGGGAGCGGGAGGCCGGCCGATCCGATCGCCGGGGTCCCGGAGGCCGTATCCGCGTGCGTTCCCGTCATTGTAAGGAAGGTCAGTACCGGCGCCGTCGTCATCGCCACCAGCACGATCATGCCGATCATATGGCGCAGTGCGGCGCTGCGTCGGGCGAGCAATACGAACAAGGCGGCGGCGATCAGGCCGAGCGCAGCGCCCTGCCACAGCGACTGCAACAGCGCGGTCGCCAGGGCGGTCTCGATCGTCTGACTCATGATCCCGACCGCTCGCGCCGCGATTTCGCTTCGGCGATCATCGCTTCGATCGCGTCGAGATCCTCATGGCTGGCAGCGTCGGAGTCGAGCGCGCGCTGCACCAGTTGCAGCGCCGACCCGGAAAATGCCCGGGTCATCAGGTCCTTGAGCAAGGCCGATTGTACCGCCGGTTCGGGGTGGGCCGCAGCGTAGAGATGCGTCCGTTCGCGCTCGTCGCGGCTGACCAGGCCCTTCTCGGCCATGATCGTCATCATCTTCAGCACCGTCGTATAGGCGGTGTCCTTGGTGCGGGAGAGCGCCTCGTGAACCTCGCGCACGGTGCAGGGGCCGCGATGCGCCCAGAGCACACGCAAGATCGCCAGTTCGCCTTCGGTTGGATGAGGATTCACACGCCGCTCCTTGAGTACGACGCGTATAGTACTAATCAGTTAGTAGATGTCAACCGTTAGAAGCTCATCGTCAGGTTCGTCGATACATATCTGGTGTTGCCCGATTTCGGCGCGTTCGGGGCGTCGCGCAAAAAGCGGCCCTTGGCCAGCCACACACCGTCGAGTTCGGCGCGCAGCCGGTCCTGGATCAGCCAGTATCGCACGCGCGCGTCGATCTGGTGGCCGGCGAAACTGCCCGACCGCCCGGTCGGGTCGCGCACGCCGCTGGTAGAGAAGGAGTCGGTACGCTCCGCCAGCCACATCGGATGATAGGTGACGAACCAGTCGACGGTCTTGCTCGGCACTGCCTCGAACCGTAGCCCGGGCGTGACGATATTGGCGCGTGCCACTGCCCCATAAAGGCCCGATGGTGCCAGGTCGGCGCGACGCATGCCGAACAGCGTGTCGAACCGGCCGAAGGATCCGCCGAGCCCGTCGCCGCTCGCCCGGTCGAACTCGACCGAGAGGCGGGGCTTCCACGCGCCGGCAAAGCTGTACCCGATTTCGGCATGGACGAAGGACGCGCTCACATCGAGCAACGCGGCCGTCGGCGCCGTGCCGTTCCGGATATGGCCGATCTGATAGATCGCCTCGACTTCGTAATCGACCGCACCTGCCTTCGGATCGCGGATGATCCGGCCGCCGATCGTGTTCAGCGACCGGTTCCGGGTCGGCCGTCCCGGCGCGTCGCGCTCGCCGAGATGATAGAAGGATAGCTCCGCCATGGCCGGCCCGATCGCCTTTGCGCGGGAAAGCGTGCCGCCCCACAGCACCTGGTCGAAGCTTTCCCGGTCGATCCGCTGGCGGTTGTCCAGCAGGGCATCGATAGTGTCGGGCAATCGCGCCTGCGGCAGGACGTAGATGAGCGTCGCCTTGAACCCGCCTCTGGCGGCAATATCCGCCTTCACGCCGGTATAGCTGTTGGTGGTGTTGCGATAATCGTCAGCGGCGACCAGCCGGCGAGACCCGATATTGAGCAGGAAACGCCCGCCCTGCAGCGCCAGCGACGTACCGGGTCCGAAAGCGCCGGGCGTATCGACCGCGACATAGGCCTGGACCAGCTCGACTGCGTTGACCTCCCCCGTCGTGACCGGCGTGCCGCGATCGGCCAGATAGGCGCGACTGTCGTAGACTTCGGCCGCGATCCGCACCTGCCCGCGACGATATTGGGCACCGAGGATCGTGCGCAGCGACAGCAGGTCGTCGCTGGCGTTGAACCCCGGCCGCGGCTGGCCGTCGATCGTCTCGTATCGAAGGCGGAGGCTCCCGCTCAGGTCCAGGCCATCGGCCGGCACCGGTGCGATCTGGGCGAAAGCCGGGGCGGCGGCGAAGCCCATGTACGCCGCCAGCGCAATTCGCCTCATCCGGTCACGCCGGCCAGATACAAGGCCACACCCGCAGCCGATGTCGCGGCCAGGGTGGGGATGGTCCCCGACTTGAAGCGCAGCACGGCCACGATGGCGGCCATCGATAACAGCAACGCCCATGGGTCGACGCTCGACACTACGGGCACGTCGAACCGCACCGGCCCCGCCTCGAACGGCCGCACCAGTCGGAAGATCGTATGGATCGCGAACCAAACGGCGAGGTTCAGGATTACCCCGACCACCGCCGCCGTGATGGCGGACAGGGCACCAGCGATTGCGGCATTGCCGCGCAGCCGCTCGATGAACGGCGCGCCAAGGAAGATCCACAGGAAGCAGGGGATGAAGGTAACCCAGGTCGCGAGCAGCCCGCCAAGCGTGCCGGCGAGCAGCGGCGGCAACAGGCCCGGGTCGCGATAAGCGCCCATGAAGCCGACGAACTGAAGCACCATGATCAGCGGCCCCGGCGTCGTCTCCGCCATGCCCAGCCCGTCGAGCATCTCGCCCGGCTGAAGCCAGTGATAGGATTGCACCGCTTCCTGCGCGACATAGGCGAGCACCGCATAGGCGCCGCCGAACGTGACCATCGCCATCACCGAAAAGAAGGTCGCGATCTGGCTGAACACATCGTCCGGTCCAAGCCATAGCAGCAGGATCGTGACGGGCGTTAGCCACAGCGCCAGCCAGATCGCGGCGATCCGCAGTGTCTCGCCCTTGCCTATGCGCGCATGCGCGGGAAGCTCCTCGCCCAGCAATGTGTCGCGGTCCTCGACGATCGCGCCCTTCGATGCGCCGTGCCCGCCGCCGACCTGGAACACGCCAAGCCTCGCGCGGCCGCCGACATAGCCGATCGCGCCGGCCGCAAGGATGATCAGCGGGAAGGGCACGCCGGCGAAGAAGATCAGCAGGAATGCGATGCCGGCGATCGACAGCATCACCTGGTTTTTCAGTGCCCGCGAGGCGATCCGCACCACCGCCTGCAACACGATGGCGAGCACCGCCGCCTTCAGGCCGAAGAACAGCGCGGTGACGATGCCGAGCTTGCCATAGATCGCGTAGATCCAGCTCAGCGCCATGATCGATATTATACCCGGCAGGATGAAAAGGCCGCCGGCGATGATGCCGCCCTTCGTGCGATGCATCAGCCAGCCGATATAGGTGGCGAGTTGCTGCGCTTCAGGCCCGGGCAGCACCATGCAGTAATTGAGCGCGTGCAGGAACCGGTGCTCGCCGATCCAGCGTTTCTCCTCGACCAGCACACGGTGCATCATCGCGATCTGGCCGGCCGGACCGCCGAACGAGAGGGCGGCGATGCGCAGCCACACCCGGAAGGCCTCGCCGATCGAGACGGCGGCCGGCGGCTGATGCGTGATTGCGGCGGCCGTCACTTCGGGCTCCGCGATGTCGCTGGCGTGTGGGATGTCCAGTCATGCGTCTCGCCGGTCGCGTCGCGGCACCAGCGATAGAGCGCGTCATAGACCGGCATGCCTGCGTCGAGCTGGGCCAGATCCTCGGCAAACATGCGCGACAGGCCGAGCGATATCGCCAGCAGGCCGGCCGCTTCGGGGGCGAGGTCGGGGCGCGCCGTGTCCGCGCCCCGCACGATCGTGGCGAGGCGGGCCAGCGCGTCGATTCCGCTCAGGCCAAAGCCGTCGACCATGAGGTCGAAGGTGCAAAGATCGCCGCGATGCGTCCAGCGAACGCCGTCGCCCTCCACGTCGAACGGCGTTGCGCCCATGCGTACGGCCACGCCGGCAACCTCTGGGGCTGGCACAAACAGGAATTGCGCGGCT
>Ga0247735_1000339_pt1 | contig 19068 bp, 15 predicted proteins | sample UWRJL178409R2_FD_180934 | JGI IMG/M metagenome (GOLD analysis project Ga0247735, IMG submission 180934) | Plant litter microbial communities from Arlington Agricultural Research Station in Wisconsin, United States - UWRJ-L178-409R-2 | ecosystem: Environmental > Terrestrial > Plant litter >... | reverse complement strand
CTCGAAGAACTCGACACCGGCGATCTCCACCCCCTGCCCGGCGAGGAAAACCTCGAGGCGGCGGATCAGCGGGTGATCGGCGGTGATCTCCTCGCGCAGGCGGAACAGCGGCTCGGCCGTGCCCTCCTCGCCGGGTACCGCGCAGGCCTCGGCCGGGCACAGTTCGAACCCGGTGGTGGTGTCCACCCGCACCGCGTAGTGGAATGTGCCGCCGATGAACTCGGCGCGGGTGACAAACGGGCTCGGGGCGACGAGCAGCTCCTGCAGCAGCAGGATGCCGTCGATGGGTTCCTCCAGCAGGCCGGCGGCGTGCTGGGAGAGCAGCTCGCCCGCGCTTTCGAAACGCCGCACCCCGAGGCCTTTCCCGCCCCGGTTGTGCTTGGTGATGAACGGGCCGTCGAAGCTGGCGGCCGCCTCGGCGAGACCGTCCGAGCCGATCACGGCGACGGTGCGGGGCACGTCGAAGCCGGCGGCGGCGAGCTGGCTGTACTGGCGCACCTTGCTCACTTCGAGCGCGGCGACGGGACTGCCGTTGACCACCCGGCGGCCGCTGGCCTCGAGCCAGGCGAGGGTGGCGGATGCTGCATCGAACGCGTGCGGCACCCCGCGGGTGTGCGCGGAGGCGCTGAGGCGCGACCAGTACACGGCGTCCTCCGGCGCCTCGCCAAGGGTGAGCGTCCGCTCGCCGAGGTGCCAGGGCACCAGGTTCACTCCTTCCGCCGCGAAGGCGCGCTCGAACGGCGGCAGCCAGCTGGCATTGTCGTGCAGGACAACAACGGTGGGAGTGCTCATGGTGGTACCTTCCTGGTTTACTGCAGTCGCACCAGACTGCACGCGCGGGCCAGCGGCACCAACATTGTGACGAACGGTGACGGGGCAGATGACGGAGCATGACGGTCGATGACGTCCCCGCGCACCATCGCGGGTTAGCGTGCTGGCATGTCGAGCATCGCAGAAGACGCAGTTTCGCCCGCGGCCAGCGCCCCGATCCGGTCGGCGGATTCGCAGTACGAGGCCATCGCCGGGCGGTTCCGGCCGGTCTTCGCCCGCATCGCCGCGGGCACCCTCGAGCGTGAGCGCAGCGAGGTGGCCGAAAAGGACGCCATCGGTTGGCTCGCCGCTGCCGGGTTCGCCCGCCTGCGGCATCCCGTCTCCCTCGGCGGCGAACGGGTGCCGCTGTCCACGGTGTTCCGGCTGCTCGCCGAGCTCGCCGAGGCAGACCCGAACATCGCCCATGTCTGGCGCAACCACTTCTCGTTTGTCGAGGACCGCCTCAGTGTGCCGCTGGATGCTGCGGCCAAAGAGATCCTCGACCATCTCGGCCGCGGCGAGATCGTGGGCGGTGGCTGGAGCGAAACCGACAACACTTCCGCCGCAGACGTGTCGACCACGGTGCTGCGCGGCTCCGACGGGCTCTGGCGGGTCAGCGGGGTGAAACACTATTCGACCGGAAGCACCTACGCGACATGGTTCACCGTGCTTGGGCTTGATGAGGCGGGCGATAAACGGATCGCGCTCGTCGACGCAGCATCCGACGGGGTGGAGATTTTGGACAACTGGGACGGCTTCGGCCAACGCCTCACCGGCAGCGGCGGGGTGCGCTACACCGACGTGGTTGTACCGGAGGAGCGGGTGCTGCGCTACGCCGACCGCTACCCGTACCAGGGCGAGTACTACCAGACCACGATGCACGCGGTGCTGGTGGGTATCGGCCGCGCGGCGCTGCGCGACGGCATCGCCGCCCTGCACGCGCGCACCCGCTCGCACCGCAACGGCACCACGGACGACCCGCGGCACGACCCCCAGGTGCTTGAGGCGATCGGCGGCGTCGCCGGGAAGGTGTTCGCGGCGGAGTCTGCCTTCGCTGCGAGCCTCGCCCCGATCGACGCCCTCGTCGAGGCGCACGAGAACGGCGGTTATGTGCCGGATGCCGCGGTGCCGGCCTACATCGCTGTGGCCACCGCGCAGGCGGTGATCATCGACTCCGTGCTGGATGCTGCCACCACGGTGTTCGACGCCCTCGGGGCTTCCGGTACCGGCCGCTCCTTCGCGCTCGACCGGCACTGGCGCAACGCCCGCACCCTTGCCTCGCACAACCCGCGGATCTTCAAGAAACGGATCGTCGGTGACTTCCTGGTGAACGGGCGCGTGCCGGACGGGGTGGGCAGCCCCGTCGCGGTCGCGCACACGATTGTTTAGGGCTCAGAGCCCGAGGTTGCCGCGCAGGGTGGTCGACGCGTACTCGCGGCGGAAGATCCCCCTGGCCTGCAGGAGCGGGACCACCTCGTCGACAAAGGCCGCGAGGCCCTCGGGGTAGCGGTCGAGCATCAGGTTGAACCCGTCTGCAGCCCCGTCGAGGTACCACTCCTCGATGTCGTCCGCGATGGCCTCCGGGGTACCCACGATGATGCGCGCGCCATACCCGCCGAACTGCCGCACCAGCTCCCGCACGGTCGCCTCCCTTCGACCCTGGATCCAATCGAGGAACGTGGTGCGGTACCCGGCGGAGGCCGGATGGGTGGTCGGGTCCCAGGGCTGGTCGAGGATGTGTGCAGGCACCGGGGCATCCAGGTCGAGGGTGGTCGCGTCGTGCGCGAGCACATTGCTGAGCGAGCGAAGCGCATAGCTCGGCGGAACCCGGGACTCGAGGTCGTCGAACAGTGCCAGCGCCTCCGCCTCGGTGCTGCCGATCACCAGGGAGAGCCCCGGGGTGACGGCCGGGCGGCCAGGCCGGCCGAGCGCCGCGGCCTCGGCGCGCAGTTCGGCCCGGTTGCGGGCGGAACCCTCCTTGGTGAGTTCGACGGCGAAGACGCCGTCGGCGCGACGGGCGGCGAGGTTTCGGCCCTGCGGGGATCCCCCTGCCTGGAACAGCACCGGGTGGCCCTGCGCGCTCGGCGCGAGGTCGGTGTGGCCGGCGACCCGGACGTATTCGCCATCGAAGCGGTAGTCACCGCCGGCGGCGGCAGCATCCCAGACCGAGAGCACGGCCCCGACAACCTCGTCGGCGCGCTGGTAACGCTCGGTGCGGTCGGGGTTGCTGTCGAGGCCGAAGTTGCGGGCGACGTTCGGGGCGTAGGTAGTGACGACGTTCCAGCCGATCCGGCCGCCGGAGAGTTCGTCGGCGGCCAACAGCCGCTCCGCCAGCTCCACCGGGTCGTTGTAGGTGGTCGACGCCGAAGCGATAACCCCGATCCGTTCCGTTTCGGCCGTGATGACCGAGGCGAGCACGATCGGTTCGTTAAAACCGAGCGGGCGCGGGTTCGGGTTGCCGATGCTCGGGTGGTCGGCGAAAAACACGGCGTCGAGCAGACCGCGTTCGGCTTCGCGGGCGACGGTGACCCAGAAGTCCGGCGTGAGCTGCGCGTCGGCGGGCGCAGCGGTAACCTGCCAGGCGGCCGGGCGCTGGCCGAAGCCCTGCAGGTTGACGTTAAGGCGGAGGCCGCCGTCGCGGTGCGTCATCGGGATCCTTCGAAGGTCAGGGGTCGGTCGGAGAGGTCGAGGGTGCGCAGACCTAGGCCAAGGGTTTCGCGCAGGGTGACGCGCAGGGTTCCGGTGCCGGTTGAGGGTTCGGGCAGGGCCGCCTCCCGTGGGGGCAGGGCCGCGGCGTCGGCGAAGCCCGTGATCGTAACGATGAAACCGGCGGCACGGGATGCTGCGCCGGCAGCATCGGCGGCGCCCGCAGCATCCGTCAGCAGGTAGTAGTCGGCGCCGTGGGCATCCGGGTGGGCCGGGATGAGCGACGCTTCCGGCACCACCACGATGTCGACGCTTCCCGCACCGGACCCGTCAGCGGAGAACAGCAGCGAGACGGGTTCACCCTGCCGGCTCGAGGGAGTATTGAGGGCGCCGGCGACCCGGTAGTGGGCGCCGCTGTGGTTGATGTCGTGTACCCCGTCGAGCACGGCGAAGACGCCGGATTCGCGATCGCCGACGATCGAGGAGACCGGGTAGCTGTTCCACAGTTCGCGGACCACCCGCACACGTTCGGCCTCGTTCGGGTCGCCCGCGGCGAACAGGACGCCGGAGCGCGCGCCGGTGAGGTGGTCGAGGGTGAGGGTGCGCCGCGCGAGGTTGTAGGGGTGGTCGTTGGTGCGCAGCGCCGTCGCGATGACCCCGAGGCCGGGGACCGCGCGGGAGAGCACGGCGGCGAGGGCGGCCGTGTCCGTGCGGGCGGGATCCCCACTGAGCGAGCCGGCGCCGAGCAGCAGCGCGTCGATACGGCCCTCGGTATGCAGGCGGCCCAGCGTCGCGAGGGCGGCGGGATCCCGGGTGACCAGCGCGGTGAGGGCGTCGCCGACCGGCGCGAGGATCAGCGGACGGCCGGCGCGCACCGAAACGGGGGCGCTCATCGGCGGGCTCCCGCGGAGGGGATCGCGTCGATGAGGCGGCGGGTGTAGTCCTCGCGCGGGCTGTCGAAAACCGAATCCACCGTGCCGGATTCCACCACTCGACCGTTTTGCATCACTGTCACATCGTCTCCGATCAGTCGAACCACGCCGAGGTCGTGCGTGATAAAGAGGTAGCTCAGTCCGAGGCGCTGCTGCAGTTCGGCGAGCAGCTGCAGGATCTGCGCCTGCACCGAGACGTCCAGCGCCGAGACGGCTTCGTCGAGCACGATGGTATCCGGCTGCAGGGCGATGGCCCGCGCGATGGCGACCCGCTGCCGTTGCCCGCCGGACAGCTCGGTGGGGCGACGCTGCGCGAACCGCTCGTCGAGGGAGACATGGTCCAGCACCTCGGCCACCCGCTCCGCGATCTGGCGGGAGGAGCCGACCTGGAATGCCTTCAACGGTTCGGCGATGATGCGCGAGACCGTGAACAGCGGGTCGAGGGAGGTGAAGGGGTTTTGGTACACAAACTGCAGGTTGCGGCGCAACTGGCGACGCCCCTCCCGGTCGAGTGAGGCCAGGGGGATGCCGCCGACCCGGATCTCGCCGGCATCCGGTGTGTCGAGGCCGGTGAGCAGGCGGGCGAGTGTCGACTTGCCTGCACCGGATTCGCCAACCACGGCGTGGGTGTGACCGCGGGCCACCGCAAGGTCGACCCCGTCGAGGGCCGCGAAGCTGGTACGGGCCCGACCGTGGCCCACGCTGTAGTGGCGTCCGACTCCGATGGCTTCGAGGGCGGGTGCTGCTGGATGGGCGGACGCCGCGGCGAGGATGGCTGCCGGGCGGTCTGTGATGGTGGGGCGCAGGCGCTCGGAGTGGCGGGTTGGCGCGGCGGCGAGCAGCTGCCTGGTGTAGTCGGCCGTGGCGTGCCCGCGGATCTGGGCGACGTCGCCGTGCTCAACCACCCGTCCGCTTTTCATCACGATGATGCGGTCGGAGCGGTCGAGGGCGATCCCGAGGTCGTGGGTGATCAGCAGCACCCCGATGCCGAGTTCGCGGCGGAGTGTCTCGAGGTGGTCGAGGATGACCCGCTGCACAGTGACGTCGAGGGCGCTGGTTGGCTCGTCGGCGACGATGAGTTTGGGGCCGCCGGCGAGGGCGATCGCGATCAGGGCACGCTGTTTCATCCCGCCGGAGAGTTCGTGCGGGAACTGCTGGTAGACCCGTTCGGGGTTGCCGAGGCCCGCCTGGCGCAGGCTCTCGACGGCCCGGTTGATGCGCTGGTCCTTCGTCTGCGGGGTCTTTGAGGACTCGTTGAGGCGCACCGCCTCGACCACCTGCACCCCGATACGCTTCACCGGGTTGAGGCTGGTCGCCGGGTCCTGCGGGATGAAGCCGACGTAGTTGCCGCGTACCCGGGAGAGCCGTTTGTCACTCCAGCGGGTCACGTCAACACCTGAGAACAAGATCGACCCACCGGACACCACCGCGTTGGCGGGCAGCAGGCCGAGCGCACCCTGCACAAGGGTGGATTTGCCGGAGCCGGATTCGCCAACCACCGTGACGAATTCGCCGGGCGCGACGTCGATGTCGAGGCCGGAGACGACCTCGCGCAGGCCCTCGCCAGGCACGCGGTAACCGATGTGCAGGTCGCGAACGCTGAGCAGGGGCTGCGGATGCTCCTGGGCGACCGCCCGCGCAGCATCCCCCGGCTCGGTTGCAGGATCGGTTGCTGGCTGGGTTGAGGACGGGACCGCGGTGGGGCGGGTGCTGAGGCGTGCAGTGAAGGTCATGGTGACTCCTAATGCGAGCGGCGGATGGAGGTGCTGACGCGGTGGGTGGAGATCACGAGCGCCGCGATGAGGATGCCGGGGATGATCGAGATCCAGGGGTACTGCGCGACGAAGTCACGGCCCTCGGCGACCAGCAGGCCCCATTCGGGTTCGGGCGGCGGGGCACCGTAACCGAGAAAACCGAGGCTGGCGACGGCGAGTACCGAGGTGCCGAATTCGAGGGCGGCGAGGGCGAGCACCGAGCTGAGCGAGTTCGGGAGCACATGGGAGGCCACCACGCGGAACCGTCCGACACCGAGGCCGTAGGCGGCCTGCACGTAGTCGCTCTGCACCACGCTGAGCACCTCGGAGCGCATCACCCTGGCGAACGATGCGATTGAGGCGATCCCCACGGCGAGGGCGATGTTCTGCGTCGAATAGCCGAGCACCGAGACGATCACCATGGCAAGCAGCAGGCTGGGGATGGACAGGAACACGTCGATGATACGCATCGTGACCAGGTCGATGAGGCCGCCGAAGTAGCCGGAGACCAGCCCGATCACACTGCCGAAGGTGAAGGCGACCAGCACCGCGATGAGGGTGGCGGTCAGTGTGGTCGAGGTGCCGTACACGGTGCGGGCGAAGAGGTCGCGGCCGAGCCGGTCGGTGCCGAAGAGGTGCTCGAGGCTGGGGGCGGCGAACGGAACGGAGGGGTCGCTCGTATAGGGGCTGGCGGAGGTGAACAGCCCGGGCGCGATGGCCCAGGCGATCATCAGCAACACGATGACCCAGGCGGCGAGCAGCGCGGGCTGGCGCAGTAGGCCGGCGGCGGCGCGGCGCAGCCTCCCGGCGGGGAGGCGGGAGGGGGTGGGCAGGTCGCCGGCGGGCGACGGGGCGAGGGCGGTCATGGGCTGCCTTTCGGATGCGCCGGGCTCAGGCCGGGGCGCCGGCGAGCGCGGTCGGCCGTGGGCCGGTGGCCAGGCTGGCGCGCAGGCGCGGATCGATGACGGGGTAGAGGAAGTCCACCAGCAGGTTGATCGCCGCGAACGAGGCGGCCACAAACACCACGATGCCCTGCACCACGGGGATGTCGAGGGTGTTGATCGAGGTCTGGGTGAGCCGGCCGAGTCCCCCGCGGGAGAAGATCGTCTCGATGATCACCGAGCCGGCGATCAGGTTGCCGAAGGTGATGCCGGCGATGGTGAACGCGGGAAGGCTGGCGTTGCGCACGATGTCCTTCACGATGATCCAGGGGCGGGATGCTCCTTTGGCCTGTGAGGTGGTGACGTAGGGGGCGGCGGCCTCGGTCTCGAAACTGCGCACGAGCAGTTGGGCGATAGGGCCGGAGACCGGGATGGCGAGGGTGATCAGCGGAAGCACAAGTCCGATGCCGTTGCCGTCCCCGAAGGAGGGGAACCAGCCGAGGGTGAAGGAGAAGATGTGGATCATCACGATGCCGAGCAGGAATACCGGCACGGAGACCGTGGCCGGCGGGATCGACTCGATCAAGTTCCGCAGCCAGGGGCGGCGGGTCAGGGTAGCGGCGAGCGCGATGGCGAAAGCGATGATCACCGCGAGCACGAGGGCACCGGCGGAGAGCACCAGGGTGGAGGGCAGCACGTCGACGATGGCCTGCACCACCGGGGTTCCGGTCTGCACCGAACTGCCGAAGTCGCCCTGCAGCGCATGCCAGAGCCGGTCGACGTATTGCAGCGGGACCGGTTTGTCGAAGCCGTAGAGCGCGGCGACCTGGTCGCGGGTCTCCTGGGAGACCGTTCTGAGTTCCGCCGGGTCGAAAAGCAGGTCGATCGGGTCGGCGGGGAACACGTAGAGCAGCACAAAGGTGAGGGTGAACGCCGCCCAGACCACAAACAGTGCCCGGCCGACTTTGAGGAGCACGTAACGGATCATCCGGCGACCTCCAGGTTGTGGCGACGGGAGGGGAAGGGGAGCCCGTAGTTCTGGCGCAGGGTGCTGCCGCGGTACTCGCGCTGGAACGAACCGCGCTGCTGCAGCAACGGCACCACCTGCTCGAGGAAGGCGGGACCGTCGACCACCGTGTCTGCCGGCATGATTGTGAAACCGTCGGCGACGCCGGCGGTGTACCAGGCCTCGAGGTCGTCGGCGACCTGCTCGGCGGTGCCCACCAGCAGCCGGTGGCCGGAGCCGCCCGCCGAGCGGAACACCAGCTCGCGCGGGGTGAGCGGGCCCTCGGCGAGCAGGGCGAGTGTGCTTGCCCGGAAGCCGTCAGATCCCCCGCCGGCCTGCCCGACGTTCTCGAGGCTGACGAGGTCGTCCGGCCCGAGGGTTCCCGGCCGGATGCCAAGGGCGCCGAGCACCCCGGCCGTAGCGGCGTCGATGTCGAGGGCGGCGAGCAACTCGTCGCCGCGCCGCTTCGCCTCCGCCTCCGTGGCGGCGACCAGCACCACCACACCGAGCGAGGTGATCGGCCCGCCGTCTGTCCGGCCCCGCTCGAGGGCGGCGGCGGCGAGGTCCCGGCGGAAGGCCCTGGCCCGCCCTGTGGTCTGCGCGACGGTGAACACGATGTCGGCGAAGCGGGCGCCGAGGCGGATGCCCTCCTGGGAGCCGCCGGCCTGCACAATCAGCGGTCGCCCCTGGGGCGACTCGGGCAGTGACAGTGTCCCGGCGACGGAGAAATGTTCACCCCGGTGGTTGATCGGGTGGATGCGGCTGGTGTCCGCGTAGGCGCCGCTGGCAGCATCCGCCACAATTGCCCCGTCCTCCCAGGCATCCCAGAGGGCGGTGACCACCTCGAGGAATTCTTCCGCCCTGGCGTACCGCTCGGCCTTGGGCGGCTCGGCGGTGTGGCCGAAATTGCCGGCCGCCGCTGGGCTGATGGTGGTGACCGCGTTGAAGGCGGTGCGCCCGCCGGAGACATGGTCAAGGCCCGAATAGCGCCTGGCCAGGTTGTACGGCTCGTTGTAGGTGGTGCTGCTGGTGGCGATGGCACCGATCCGGGAGGTGTGCGCGAACAGGTTCGCGAACAGCACGGTCGGGTCGATGCCGCCCTCCGGCGCCCGGGAGATGGCGGCGGAGGAACTGGGGCTGTCACCGAGGAACACGGCGTGGATTTTCGCTGCCTCCGCCTGCTGGGTCAGGCGGCGGAAGTGGTCGATATCGACGATGGCGCGCGGGTCGTGGCCGGGCAGTCGCCAGGCCGCCCGGAAATGCCCCGGCGTCATCAGCGAGAGGTTGAGGTGGAACTGGCCGGCGCTCATACCCCCACCACCGCAGGGGAGCTCCAGCCGAGCGGTGCGGCGACGCGGCTGGCGGTGTCCTCCAGCAGGCGAAGGTGCTCGTCGAGCGCGGGGACGGCGGGCGGGAAACTGACCAGCAGTTCGGTGGCCGCCTGCACACCCACGTCGCGGGACAGTGCCTCAGCGATGTCGTCCGGGTTGCCGAACAGGGTGCGGTCCCGCACCAGGTAGTCCTCCGGGCTCACGTCGGCGACCCCGGGGCGGCCGAGCGCGGCCTGCCAGCCCTGCCAGCGGCGCGCGCCCGGTTCCAGTTTCCCCAGCGCGGTGGCCCGGTCCACGTCGGGATAGACGGCGCGGGAGACCAGCACCCGCGGCGCAGCATCCACCGGCAGGGCGTCTCGATAGTCCGCTACGAGGGCGGCCTGGTCTGCCTCGGTCTGGCCGCGGTTCCACCCGGAGGCGCGGGAGAACTGTAGGCCGTCGCCGGCCTGCGCCGCCCGGACGACGGCGTCCCTGGCGACCGCTGGCGAGCTGGAGGTGGCCTGCCAGAGCCGGCTGCGAACCCCGAGCCCACCCGGGTGCAGGGTTTCGCCGAGGCTGTTCACCGGTTTGCCCTCGAGGATCCCGTGCAGGCGGGCGACGGACTCGTCGAAGTGCCGGTGGCGGTCGTCGATCGACTTGCCGAAGGCCTCCCAGGCGCCGGGGAACGGGCCGGAGCCGATGCCGAGTTCGAGGCGGCCACCGCTCAGGGCGTCGAGCGTTGCCGCGTCCTCGGCGACCCGGAGCGGGTCCTCGAGCGGAAGCACAACCACCCCGGTGCCGAGGCGGATCCGGGAGGTGTGCTGCGCGATCGCGGCGAGCAGCACCAGTGGCGAGGAGAGGTGCTCGCGGCCCTGCCGGAAGTGGCGCTGGATGACCCAGCCGGAGTGGTAGCCGACCTTTTCGGCGTGCTGGAACAGGGTGATTGCGTTGGCGAACGCCGTCTCCGGGTTGTCGTCACCGTCGAGGTGCAGCAGGAACCCGAGGCGCGGGCCCGGGCCGGTCTGGTTGGCGGCCATGGCTCACTTCACCCGCAATCCGGTGCCGTGGATGCCGTGCAAGTCGATTTCGGCGAGTTCCTCCGCGCTGAACGGGGCGGCTTCGAGGGCCGCGAGGTTGTGCTCCAGCTGGGCGACGGAGCTGGCACCGAGCAGCGCGCTCGTCACCTCGGGGTGGTGCAGCACCCACTGCAGGGCGAGCTGGGCGAGGCTCTGGCCGCGGCGCTTCGCAATCTCGTTCAGCGCGCCGGCCCGCTCGAGGTACTCGGGCGAGATGTCGCCCGGCGAAAGGAAGTCGCTCTTCTCGGCGCGCGCCCCTGCCGGCACGGTGCCCTGCAGGTACTTGTCGGTCAGCAGCCCCTGCGCCAACGGCGAGTAGGTGATCAGGCCAACGCCGTCTTCGGCGGACTGGGCGAGGATACCCTCGCGTTCGATCCGGCGGTCGAAGATCGAGTAGCGCGGCTGGTGCACCAGCAGAGGGGTACCGGCTTCGGCGAGCAGGCGGGCGGCCTCCCGGGCGCGGTCCACCGGGTAGTTCGAGATCGCGACGTAGAGCGCCTTGCCAGAACGCACCGCGTCGGAGAGGGCGGAGACCGTCTCCTCCAGGGGTGTGGCGAGGTCGGGGCTGTGCGAGTAGAAGATGTCGACGTACTCGAGGCCGAGGTCTTTCAGGCTGTGGTCGAGGGAGGCGAGCAGCGACTTGCGGGAGCCGCCGCTGAGGTAGGGGCTGCGGCCGATCGGGTTGCCCGCCTTGGACGAGACGATGATCTCGTCGCGCCAGGCGCCGAGGTCTTCGCGCAGCAGCCGGCCGAAGTTCTTCTCGGCGGCGCGGTGCGGCGGCCCGTACCGGTTGGCGAGGTCGAAGTGGGTGATGCCGAGGTCAAAGGCGGCCAGCAGGATTTCCCGCTGCACGTCGTAGGGGCTCGCGTCTCCGAACTTCTGCCAGAGGCCGAAGGAGACCACCGGCAGCTTCAGGCCGCTGTGTCCGGCGCGGCGCAGTTCCGGACCCTCGAAACGGGAATCGGCGGGGGTGTAGGTCATGAGGATGCTCCAGGGGCGGTTGTTGTTGGTGTGGGTGGTGTGCTGCGGCGGAGCCGCCCCGGGCTGAGCGCCGGGATGATGATTCCGGCGTCACGCTCGATGTAGTTGGTTCCCGGGGCGGTGATGGCATCGATGGCGTCGAGCACACCCGGCTCAAGTACCGTTGTGGCAGCATCCAGATAGCTGTCAAGGTGACCGAGGGTTCGCGGGCCCACAATGACGCTGGTCACGTCGGGGTGGCTGAGCGCGAAACCGACGGCGAGCTGCACCAGCGTGAGCCCGTTCACCCCGGCCAGGTCGGCGAGGGCGCCAGCGGCATCCAGCTTGCGGGCGTTCGCCGGGGCATCCACGTCGAAGCGGCCGGGAATCTTGCCCGCACGGGTGGTGGTCGGCTGCGGGTTGCCTCGACGGTAGGCGCCGCCCAGCCAGCCGGCGGCGAGCGGGCCGAAAGTCAGTACGCCGAGGCCGTAGCTGCGGGCGACCGGGAGGGTACCGCGTTCGATGCCGCGGATCAGCGCGGAGTACGGCACCTGTTCGGTGACCGGGGCGATGAGGCCGTGTTCGCGGGCGAGATGCTGGGCGGCGGCCAGCTCCTCCGGCGGAAACACCGAGGTGCCGTAGTAGAGGATTTTGCCCTGCCGGACGAGGGAGTCGAGGCCCTGCAGGGTTTCGAGGATGTTGGTGTGCGGGTCTGGCCGGTGCGCCTGGTAGAGGTCGATCCGGTCGGTGCCGAGGCGGCGAAGGCTGTCTTCGACGGCGCGCACGATCCAGCGGCGCGAGTTGCCGGCGTTGCGCGGATCCTGGCCGATCTGGCCGTGGAACTTGGTGGCGAGGAACACCTCGTCGCGACGCCCGGCGATGGCCTGCCCGATGAGTTCCTCTGAGGCGCCCTGGGTGTACACGTCGGCGGTATCGATCGCGGTGATCCCGGCATCGAGCGCCGCACCCACGATGCGGGTGGCGTCGTCCGTGCCGGAGGGGGCCCCGACCCCGAAGTTCATGGCGCCGAGGGTCAGCCGGCTGAGCTGGACACCCGTGCGGCCGAGGTAGGCGGTTCCGCCTGCAGACATTGTGTTTCCTTTCGAGAGGTGATTGGGAAGAGATCGGGAGGGTGGGTCAGAACAGGCCGTTGTTCGGCGGGGTTTCACCGCTGAGCAGGAACGCGCCGACGACGGCGGACTTCCAGGCCACCGGGTTGTGGTTCGCCACGGTACGGGCGTTGCGCCAGTGCCGGTCGAGGTTGTGCTCGTGGCGCACGGCGCGGCCCCCACCCACGTCGAAGACGGCTTCCGCCGCGGCGAGCGCTTCGCGGGCGGCGGTCTGCTGGGCACTGGCCACCGTGGTGGTCGCGAGCAGCCCGGCGGCCTCCGCTCCCGCAGCATCCGGCGGCAGCGTGAACGCGGCGTCGAGGGTTTCGGCGGCGAGCAGCACGGCCCCGCGGGCGGCGAGGCTGTGCGCGGCGATATCACCGACGGCGTGGCGCACGTAGGGGTCGTCGACGCTGCGGGCGGCCGTGCTGTGTTTGATCGGCCTGGCGATCTCCCTCGCGAAGGCGATCGCGTCGGCGAGGGCGGCCGTGGCGATCCCGGCGAGCACCGCCGCCAGGTACAGGTGGGCGAGGGAGCCGCCGGGGTGGCGTGGCCGCTCGAGTTCGAAGCTCACCTCGTCCGCCTCGAGGCGGGCATTGTCGAACAGGGTGGTGCCGCTCGCGGTGAGCCGTTGGCCGACTGCGTCGAAGTCGTCGAGCAGGGTGACCCCGGCGCGACTTGTCGGCACGGAGAACGACGCGATGGCGTCGCTCTCGTCTCGGGCGGTTCCGGAGAACCACTGCGCGTGCAGGCCCCCGGTGCTGTAGAACTTGCTTCCGCTGACCCGGTAGCCGTCGCCGTCGCGGCGCAGTTGTGTGCCGATCGCACCGGGGCCGCCGTCGGCCTCGTTGCGGGTGCCGGCGAACAGGTCGCCGGCATGGATGCGGCGAAGGGTGCGGTCGCGGGCAGCCGAGGCGGTGGTGTCCTGTGCGACGGCATCAGCCACCAGGAAGGAGGGCCGGAGGGCCTGCGCGACGTTCGAGTCCGCGGCGGCGAGGTTGATCACGAACTCGGCGAGGTCGCGCACAGTTCCGCCGGCTCCCCCGTCGGCCTCCGGCAGTCGCAGGCGCAGGATCCCGAGGCCGGCCAGCGCGCGGATCTCCGCGCTGGGGTGCCGGCGTTCGCTCTCCCGCAGCGACGCATCCGCCCTCAGCGCGTCAAGAACAGGGGCGGTGCTTGCCACCAGCTCGGCGACGGATGCTTCCCGGCGGGTCACCGGCGGGATCGTGGTTGGACCCGTCATGGTCACAGCCCCTCTGCGGGGGTGTACTCGCCGGTGGCACCGGCAAGCAGCGACGGGACGTCCTCGCCGCGGAGGATCCGGAAGGCCCTCTCGAGGTCGGCGATGAGGTCGGCGGCATCCTCGATCCCGACGGACAGGCGGATGAGGCCGTCGGCGATCCCGGCCCGCTCGCGCTCCGCCGGCATCAGTTTGGAGTGCGTGGTGGTCGGCGGGTGCAGGATCAGCGACCGCACGTCGCCGACGTGGGTCATCCGGGTGAAGATCTGCACCGCGTCGATCACGGTCCTGGCCGCGGGAATTCCGCCGTGCAGGGTGAACGCGAAGACGGACCCCTGGCCGCGCGGCAGGTAGCGCAGCGCGAGGTCGTGCTGCGGGTGCGAGGGCAGCCCGGAGTAGTCGACTGAGTCGACCTCCGGCTGCTGTTCGAGCCAGGTCGCGATCGCCAGCGCGTTCGTGACGTGGCGCTCCAGCCGCAGCGACAGCGTCTCGATGCCCTGCTGCAGCAGGAACGCGTTGAACGGCGACAGGCTGGTACCGAACCGGGAGGCGATGGCGCCGCGGGTGTAGGCGAAGCTGGCGAGTTTGCCGAACTTGTCGAGGAAACTCGGGCCGTCGAGCCCCGACGCGGATGCTGCGAGGTGCGGGTACCGTGTCGCTTCCGCTGCCCAGTCGAATCGCCCGGCGTCGATAACGACCCCGCCGATCGCGTTGCCGTGCCCGGCCAGGAACTTGCTGGTCGAGTGGATAACAACGTCGACGCCGTGTTCGATCGGGCGTATCAGGTAGGGGGTGGCCAGGGTTGCGTCGACCGCGAAGGGCACGCGTGCCTCGTGCGCAGCATCCGCGATCGCAGCGAGGTCGATGAGGTCGTTTTTGGGGTTGGGGATGACCTCGCCGAAAAAGAGCCGGGTGTTCGGGCGCACCCGTCGCGTCCAGTCCTCCGGGTCGTTCGGATGCTCAACAAATTCGACCTCGATGCCGAGGCGGGCGAAGTTGTGGCGGAACAGGGCGCGGGTGCCCTCGTAGATGCTCGGGGCCGACAGCACGTGGTCGCCGGCGTGCACAATCCCGAGGATGCCGACGGTGGTGGCCGCCTGGCCGCTCGAGACCAGGGTTGCCCCTGCACCACCCTCGAGGTCGGCGAGCAGCTTCTCGACGGCGGCGTTGGTCGGGTTGTTGATACGCGAGTAGACGTAGCCGCCGCCCTCGCCACTGAAACGCTGCTGCGCTTCATCGAAGTCGTCGAAAACGAAGCCGGCGCTGAGGTAGACCGGGTTGATGCGCGCGCCGTGGGTGAGGTCGGGGGTGTCCGCCGCGTGCACCTGTCGTGTGCTGAAGCCGAGGGCGCGCGGTGCCGTCGCTTCCGCGGAGGGCCCGGCGGCGAGCTCGACCGCCTGGAGGTCCGGTTCTGTTACCTGCGTGGTCATGCTGCTACCACCTCTCGTGGTCCAAGGAGTTGTCGAAGGGGGATGTCGCTGTCGCCGAGGCGGAGGAGGCCAGCGTCGCGCGCGGCGCGGATGAACGGCGAGGTGAGTGCGGCGAGCGGGTCCGTTCCGACCGGGCTCTCCCGGACAACGGCGGCCGTTCCCGGACGGCCCGCCGCCGCGGTGATCTCCTCGAGCAGGTCGATCCCGGCACTGAGGCGGTGCCACTGCGCGGGCCGCGCGGATGCTCCAGCCGGGGTGTGTACCGATGATGAGGGTTCGGTGAGGATCGCGTCGATGGTTGCCGTGTCCAACAGTCCGGCCGCCCCGTCCGCCCCGGCCGCCTCGAGCGCGAGCAACGGGCGGTGCGCGGCCTGCAGCGGGATGTTGAGCGCCCCGGCGACGCGGTAGAGGGAACCGGCGAAGTTCGGCGGCCGCACCAGGTCGGGGTTGGCGAAGATGCCGGCGGCGGCATCGCCGAGAAGTGCCTCCTCGGGGAAGCTGGACCACAGGGCGTCGAGCACGGCGAGGTACTCGGCCGTCGCGCTCTCGCGGTCCACCACGGTCGCCGGATCATTACCGTTGTTAGTGCTGGTCAACGGGTCGAGGCCGTCGCCCTGCAGCAGTACCCCGGCCCGGCCACCGGTGATCCGGGCCAGGGACTGCAGGCGCCGCGCGAGGTTGTAGGGAGCATGCCGGGAGGTGTGGGCTTCCACAATAAGCGCGGGGCCGGAGTCGACGAGGTAACCCGCCAGCACGGACGGGTCGATCGTTGCCGGGCCAGCGGGACCCTCGCGGAGGATGAGGCCGGCGACCCCGGCATCCACCGCTGCGGGCAGTTCACGCACGAGGCGCGCAGCATCAAAGGCGGTCAGGGGCGGGACGAGGACAAACAGGGGAAGCGCAGTACTCACGGGATGCCTTTCAACGGCGGGAATGGTGGGCACGGTCACCAGCTCGTCGCGACAGCGGCGTCGGTGAGGGGGAGGAAGCTGACCGGCAGGCCGAGGTGGCTGCGCAGGGTCGACCCTGCGTACTCGCGGCGGAACAGGCCGCGCTGCTGCAGGATCGGGACAACCTGTTCGGCGAATTCGGTGAAGCCGGAGGGGAGCACGTCCGGCATCACGTTGAACCCGTCGGCGGCACCGGCATGGAACCAGGCCGCGAGGTCGTCGGCGACCTGCTCGGGGGTGCCCACGGAGATGCGGTGCCCCGCTCCCCCGCCGAGGTGGTTGATCAGGCCGCGGAATGTGGGGTTCTCCCGACGGATGTAACCGAGCACCAGGCGGTAGAACGTCTGGGCGCCGCCGGCGGCATCCGGGTCGGGAAGGCGGTCCTGCGGCACACGGTCGTCCGGGTCGTAGTCGGACACGTCGAACCCCAACTGCGCGGACAGTCGTTTTGTCGCGTAGGGCCACGGCACAAGTTCGGACAGTTCGGCCCGGCGCTGCGCCGCCTCTTTCTCGGTGGACGCGATGACCGTGGACACCCCTGGCAAAATCACCACGCTGGCACGGTCCCGGCCGAACGATGCTGCGATATCCCGGATGCTCCGGCGGAAGGCCAGGCCTTCCTCGAGGGTCTGGGCGGCGGAGAAGATAACCTCGCCGAGCCGGCCGGCCAGCTGGGACCCGGCGGTGGAACCGCCGGCCTGCACCACAACCGGCCTGCCCTGCGGCGAGGTGCCGCGGGCATCCCAGGCGGAGACGACGCGGGACACCACGTGCGCCGCACGCTCGTAGCGGGAATCGTGTTCTGGTTCCGTGTCCCGCCCGAAGTTCCGGGCGGCAACTGCACCTGCGGTCGTGACCACGTTCCAGCCGAGCCGGCCGCCGCTCAACTCGTCGAGGCTGGCGAGCCGCCCGGCGATCTCCTCCGGGTCGTTGTAGCTCGAGGACAGGGTGCCGATGAGGCCGATGTCCTGCGTGGCTGCCGCGATCTGGGCCAGGTTGACGGTCGGCTCGAAGCTGTTCCCGCTGCGGTAGCGCAGGTCGGGGTCGAGAGCCGGCCCGTCGGCGAGGAACACGGCGTCGAGCTTCGCGCGCTCGGCGGCCCTGGCGATCCCCACGTAGTGCTCGCTGCTGTAGCTCGACAGCGGCGGGTTCTCCGGGTGGCGCCAGGAGCCGCCGAAGACGCCAGCGTTGAGGATGTTGACGTTGAGGTGCAGTTGCCCGGTCACGGGGTTACTCGTCCTTCCAGGTGTCGACAAACGAGTTGCGGGCCTGCGCGTCGAAGATGATCCCGTGCACCGCGGTGCTGTGCGCGATGACCTGCGCCGGGGTGTAGACCGGGTTGGTGAGCGCGTACTTCTCGAGGACCAGGTCCTGCGCGTCCGCGGCGTAGCCGGCGCGGGTGTCCGGGTCGAGGGTCGAATCGAGCGCAGCGAGGGCGTCGACCAGCTCCTGTCGGCCCTCGAAGTCGTCGGGGATGTGCGAGGTATTGTCCGCGTCCGGGTTGAAGGCAAGGTTCAGCACGGACACCTCGTTGCGGCTGCGGTTGGCGGCGGTGACGTTCCAGTCGGTCGCAGCATTGGCGACCTGCGCGGCGTAGTCGGCGAGCGGGAGGACGGTTAGCTGCAGGTCGATGCCGAGGGCGAGCAGGTTCTGCTGAATCGATTCGTAGGCCGGCTTGTTGGCGACGAGGTTGCTGATTCCGAGCAGCTTCACCTCGAGGCGCGTGCCATCCTTCTCCCGGATGCCATCGGCGCCCGGTGTCCAGCCGGCGTCGTCGAGGAGCTCCTCAGCTTCGTCCGGGTCGTAGCGCAGCGCTTCACCGCTGTGGTCGACCCAGCCGGTGATGGCGCGGGCGAGTACAGAAGTGGAGGTTTCGTAGGAGTCGGTGAGGACCGTACTGGTGACCGCGTCGCGGTCCCAGCCGAGCTGGATCGCCTTGCGGACGGCGAGGTCGTTGGTTGGCTCGATCGAGAGGTTGAAGTCAAAGCGGATGTCGGCTCCGGCCACACGGTGGGAGATCACCTCGAAACCTTTCTGCTCGAGGACCCCTTCGTCGGTGGTCTGCACGTCGAGGGTGGCGTCGATGGTTCCGGACTCGAGTGAGCCGGTGCGCACACTCGCCTCCGGGACGGTGTTGAACACGATTCTGTCGAGGTAGGCCTCGCCGTTGTGGCCGATGGCGTCCGGGGCCCAGTTGTACCCGTCGCGTTTCACCAGGACCGTGGAGACCTGCGGCTTCCAGGATTCGTAGACGAAGGGTCCACTGCCGATGACGTTCGCGGGGTCGGTGCGCTCCTCGGCACTTTTGCCGAGGGTGGCGAGTGAGTAGAAACCGGGCTGGTAGTTGGCGGTGAACGAGGTGGCCTGGAGGAAACTGGCGGAACCCGTGCTGAGGACAACCGTCGCGGTGAACTCGTCGTCAACACGAGTTTCGAGGTAACCACGGAACAGCGTCGCGCCGTTGCCCTTGATGCCGAGCTCCTTGTCACCGAAGACGTACTGGTCGTAGTTCGCCTTGACCGCCTCCGCGTTGAACGGGGAGCCGTCGCTGAAGGTGACGTCGTCGCGGAGGTGGAACGTGAACTCGGTGAGTTCATCGTTGATTTCCCAATCGGTGGCGAGCCAGGGGGTGATCTCGCCGGACTCCGGGTCCTGCCAGGTGAGCTTGTCAACGATATTGCCGCCGATGATGGATTCCGCATAGTTCGATCCCCCGTGCACATCGGGTGTCCGCTGGTAGTCGATGAGGGCGAACTCGAGTGTGCCGCCGCTGACCGGACCGGAGGAGGGTGCAGAGGCGGGGGCCGGCTCAGCCTGGTTGGCGGAGACCGCGAAAGCCGATCCTCCGCCGACCGCGGCGATGGCGATAACGGCGACGGCGATCCACGGCCAGCGCCGCTTGTGTGGGGTGTCCTTCTCAATGTCGGTGATGTCGCTCACGGATAGTCCTTCAGGTTTCGGGGG
>Ga0247735_1000338_pt1 | contig 19077 bp, 21 predicted proteins | sample UWRJL178409R2_FD_180934 | JGI IMG/M metagenome (GOLD analysis project Ga0247735, IMG submission 180934) | Plant litter microbial communities from Arlington Agricultural Research Station in Wisconsin, United States - UWRJ-L178-409R-2 | ecosystem: Environmental > Terrestrial > Plant litter >... | reverse complement strand
GTGTAGGCCTGGATGCCTTCCCGGGTGTAGAAGAACGGGTCGAGGTAGATGACCTGGTCCTTCACGGTGAAGTTGGTTCCGGCGAACGCCTCCTGGGCAGCGAAGACCTGCGCGGCCGGCAGCAGTTCACCCTCCCCGGCCGCGGCGTCGCGGTCGAGCACAATGACCCACTCGGGGTTGGCCGCCGCAATGGTCTCCGGGGCAAGGCCGGAGTCGCCGTGCACATCGCCGGCCTCGCCCGCGAACACATCCTGCAGCTCGAGCGGCTCGAGGATCCGCCCGATGCGCTCGGCGCCATTGTCGATTTTGCCGCCGGAGACCACCGCGAGGAACACGCTTTCGTCTCCAGAAGCATCCACCGCCGCCTCTTCTGCCGCCTCGAGTTCCGCGACGATGGCCGCGGCCTCCTCCGGCTTCTCGAAGATCTCGCCGAGGGTTGTGGTCTGCGCCTTGAGGGATTCGACCCAGCCGTCGGCATACTCGTCGTTGCCGGCGATGTCGATGGTGAGGCCGATCGACTCGAGGTCGTCCTGGTAGTCGGTGAAGCGGTAGCCGCCGATGATGAGGTCGGGGTCTGCCTCGCTCACTAGTTCGAGGTTGGGCTCGCGGTGGTTGCCGATATCGAGGATCGACTCGTCGCTGATCCAGTCCTCATAACCCACGTCGGGGAGGAGGCCCTTCGGGACGGCGACGGGGGTGATGCCGAGGTCGCGCAGGGTTTCGAACGAGGTGTTGTCGAGGGCGACAACACGCTCGGGGGAGAGGGGCACTTCGACGTCGCCGTTGGTGGTGTCAATCACGATGGTGTCGGCGGTGGCGGCTTCCTCCTCGGCCGCGGTGGCGCAGCCGCTGAGCAGGAGGACGGCGCTGAGGGATGCTGCACCGAGGGTGAAAAGTGGACGAGGGCGTGGGGAATACACAAAAACTCCGGGGCTCTGTACCGGGACGGCACGGTGGGAATGGAAGCGGAAAACATGCTGTGCTTCTCCGCTGGCATAGGTAAGGCTATCCTTATTCCCGCCGTTCGAGCAAGGTCCCGTCCTGAGATTGCGGGACGCGCAATCTTTGTCTCGCCACCCCCGCCGACGCGTTGTGCGGCAGCGGCGGCATTCTCAATCGCGTTCGAATTTGGCGCCGAAGATGACGGTCGCGTTGGTCAGTGCAAAACTGAAAATGGGTTTGCGGTCGGCAAGGTAGCCGAGCGTGCTGGTCTTCTCGAAGTGCCAGTCGGCGCTGAGCCCGCGCAGCCGTGCGGCGATCCGGTTGTACGACAGGACGCGCCGGCCGTGCACCCGCTGCACGGTATCGGCCGGAAATTTGACCCGGCCCGGGATCCGGAAGCGGCCATAGCGGGCGCGCAGTTCGACGAGGGGGCCGCTCTCGTTGTGGACGTGCACGGTGCCACCGGCGGCGGATTCGTCGCCGTCGAAAGTGGCGAAGGTCGCCGGGATTCCCCATTTGACCCGGATGCGGTCGCGGGCGTCTGAGTCGTCCACCCACAACTGGGGAACTGTGAACTGCCACCGTCCCGCCCCGTGGGTGGGCAGCGCGATCGCGAGTTCGTTGTCCGGCGGGGACTGGCCGGCGCCGAAACGCACCATCGCCAGGATCACAAAGGTGTGCCGCCCCATGGTCAGCAGGTACCGCTTTTCCGGGGTCGCGTCGAGCAGCTTCCGTGGCACGGTCGTTGCCGGCACCCGGAACACGGAGACAAAAAGCGTGCCGCCGAAATTCCACGGCCCAGCGGAGGTGGCCGTGGCCTGGCTCCGCGGTGACACAGACGGCATGGCTCGAATCCCCTCGATCGGCGCAGCGGTCGCCGCCGACGAGCATCCACGCAGGTCGGGCAGGCAGGCAGTTAGACGAAGTGTACTGACCAACCCGTTGTGGCGCTGTCTGCCCGTCGGGCCGGCCGCTGGTGCGTGACGCGGTCGGCCTGTCATGATGGCTGTCCCCACGGACTTCCCCCGGGGATCGAGAAAGCGGCACCGGATGCGCTCTGACACCGTCGAACAGTTTGTGCGAAACCTCGACCATCCCATGAAGCCGGGGATCGAGGCCCTGCGGAACGCGATCCTCGCCTCGAACGACGCGATTACCGAGCAGGTCAAATGGAACGCGCCGAGTTTTGTCTACAACGGGGAAGACCGGGTCACGTTCACCCTGCATCCGCCGACCCGCATCCGGCTGGTGTTGCATCGCGGCGCGAAGGTGCGCGCGGATTCCGCCGACTTCACCTTCGCCGACCCCAGCGGCCTCGTCGCCTGGTCGACTCCCGACCGCGGCGTTGTCACCTTCACTTCGGTGCGGGATGCTGCCGACAAGGAGGCGGCGCTCCTCGAACTGGTGAACCGGTGGATCCTCGCCTGAATCTCCCGGCGACACCCGTGCGCCGGCAGCATCCCCTCGATAGCCTTGGACGGTGTCGCTTCCTCCCGCAATCACCCGCATCCCGCGGGCGCAGGCTGTCGCGCGCGCACGCTTTCCGAACGGGTCGCTGCTGACCAAGCGCACCTGTGGGACAAACGGCTGGATGAGTCTCTGGGGAACCAACGCACACGGCGAAATCGCGGGCTGCCCGCCGCCGGCGCGCTGACACCTCGACGGCTTCCTGACTCCTGCGAGGTGTGCCCCGTGCTGCGACCACCCCGACGAAAGACATCATGAGTACCGTTTCTTCCCGCACCAGCTCTGACCCCAGTTTCCTCAGCCAACTCGGCAGCATCGTCAGCCGCGACGCGGTCGGCGGCGCGATCCTGCTCGCCGCCACGATCCTCGCGCTGGTGCTTGCCAACTCCGGTGCCGCCGGGTTCTACACCGAGGTGCGCGAGTTCACCTTCGGCTTCCCCACCCTCCACCTGGAGTTGAGCGTTGGGGCGTGGGCCGCCGACGGACTGCTCGCGATCTTCTTTTTTGTGGTTGGACTCGAGCTGAAAGAGGAATTTGTCAGCGGCTCGCTGAGGAACCCGCGCACCGCCGCCGTCCCCATCGCCGCGGCGGTCGGTGGTGTCGCCGTTCCCGCGATCATCTACACGGTGGTCAACCTCGGTGCGGGATCCGGCGCGGGCGCACTGCGCGGCTGGGCGATCCCGACCGCCACGGACATCGCCTTCGCCGTGGCCGTCATCGCCGTGGTCGGCCGGTTCCTGCCGCCGGCGCTCCGCACCTTCCTGCTCACCCTCGCGATCGTTGATGACCTGCTGGCGATCAGCATTATCGCGATCTTCTACACGGACGACCTCAATCTCGGCTACCTCGCCCTCGCCCTCATCCCGCTGGCTCTGTTCGCCGTCGCCGTGCAGCGGGGCATCCGATACTGGTGGATGCTGCTGCCCCTCGCCGTCACCACCTGGGCGCTGGTTCATACCTCCGGAATCCACGCCACCGTCGCCGGTGTGCTCCTCGGCTTTATGGTGCCGGTGGTCGCCAGCCGCCGCGCGCGGGTCGCGTCGGGGAAAAACCCCGACGGCAGCATCCACTATTCGGGTCTCGCCCACCACTTCGCCCGGAAATGGAACCCGATCTCGTCGGGTATCGCCGTTCCGGTCTTCGCCTTCTTCTCCGCCGGGGTCACCGTCGGCGGCATCGCCGGCCTCACCGCTTCGCTGCGCGACCCGATCGCGCTCGGCATCATTGTGGGCCTTGTTGTCGGAAAGGTGGTTGGGATCACCGGCACCACCTTCCTGGTCACGAGGCTGCCCGGCCTCACCCTCGATAAAAGCTTCGCCTGGATCGACCTGGTCGGGATGGCGTTTGTTGGCGGGATCGGCTTCACCGTCTCGCTGCTGGTGGGAGAGCTGGCGTTCGGGGCGGGAAGTACCGCGGACGAGCACGTCAAGGTGGGGGTGCTGGTCGGCTCACTGCTGTCCGCCCTCGTTGGGGCCGCGATCCTCGGGGTGCGGAATCGCCACTACCGCCAGCTCGTGCCGGCGCGGCCCTAGGCCTGGAGCAGTGCGGCCCGCATCCCGGGGGTCGCGCTTCGTGCGCCGTTGTGGTCGATCGCGAGTACGTCGATCGGCCACCGGCTGGTCAGCTGGTGCAGGCTGCCGATCCCGCCGGCGGCGATGGCGGTAGCCAGCACGTCCGCGGTGACAATATCGTTCGCGGCGACCGTCACCTGGGCGAAGTCCCCAAACGCGGCAGCGGCCACCGCGGTGCCGCCCGGCCAGATGTTGTTGGCCCCCTCCCGGCCGCCGGCGGTGGCGACGGCCCGTCGGGTGCCGCGCAGTTCGAGGGTGCAGAGCGGCGCCGGGCGTCCGTTCGCGGTGCGTCCGGTGTGGTCGTTAATTGCTGGGTCGTTGATGGTGACGGTCCACGGCCAGCCGTCCGGGGCGGTGCCGGAACTGAGCACATCCGAGCCCACGGTCAGGCGCCAGGCCACCAGTCCGCAGGCTTCGAGGGCCTCGCCGGAGCGGCGCATCGCTTCCGCCTTGACGATGCCGTTGAGGTCGATCACGCCGTCTGGACGGTGCGGGGTGAAGGCGCCGAGGGTGCGCTGGCGCCAGGCGAGGCTCTGCCCGTAGAGGTCGCGCAGCTCTTCGCTCGCGGTCTCAAGGTCGAGGGAGCCGCTGGCGAGCCTGCTGAGTTCGGACTCCGGGCGGAACAGGCTGAACCGCCCGTCGAGATGGGCGAAGATGCGCTCGATCATGTCGACCGCCGACACCGACCGCGGGGCCTCGACCACGGCGATACCGAGGCCTGTGGCGATGGATGCCGCGGAGGCCGGCGGCAGGTCGATGGCGAGGGAGACGGTGGTGCCCATCGAAGCGAACGCGTGCTGTCTGACAATGTCTGTGGGCATCGGGTCCTGCTCGAAATCGACGATGGAATGGTGTTAAAGGGGGAGCGCCTGCACCCATGATCCACCGCTCCCGGGGCAAGCGCCATGGGGTATCCCGATGTGGGAGCGCCGGGCGAGGCGGCATCAGCGGGCTGCCATACGCTGGAGCGAAGCACGACGCCCACAAGTCGAGGAGCACCACAGATGACCGATTCGCACCGCGGCGAGCCCACCTCCCCGGACGCTTCCGCCGACCTGACCGGTGTTGGCCTTTTTGGCATCGAACGGGAGGTGCTCGCCCATTCCGACCTGCGCGGCGAACTGCTGACCGTTGTCTGCCGACGCGGGTACCCCGTGGAAGTCGATGCGCTGTTCTCTGCGGTGACGGATCCCGGCCAGCTCGCCGAGTGGTTCCTGCCGGTCACCGGGGAGCTGCAGCCCGGCGGCACTTTCCTCACCGCGGGCAACGCCGGCGGCGAGATCCGCCGCTGTGTACGCCCAACACTGCTGAAGCTCACCTGGGGTGACGACTCGAGCATCGTCGAGCTGCGCTTCGCCGCGCACCCCGATGACCCTGCGGCATCCTCCACCCTCGAACTGCGTCACACCGTCCCGATGGAACTGGCGGGCAACGGGACCGGCGCCCTGTATGTCGGGCCGGGCTGGGACACCGCCCTGCACGCACTCGGCGCGTACCTCGAATCAGCGCCGATCACCCGGCCGGGCACGGCCGCCGAGCAGGTTTTCAACAAACGGTCCCTGCTGGCCTGGGCCCTGGTTGTCGAAGCATCCGACACCGCAACCGGAGACGAAGTGGCCGCCGCGGTCGAAACCACCCTGCCGATGTGGGCGCCCGGCCTGTAACCGCCCGTGGGCGGCGCCTGCTCACATTTCGAACTCGTCGAGCACCGAGCGTGCCGCCGGGTCGTCGTCTGCCTGGCTCGCGGGGAACTGGCGCGCGACCGACAGCGGTTCGAGGCGCAATCGCATGTAGCCGTCCGCGGTCGAATTATCCGGCTCCAACTGGTTCGAGTTGGTCGTCTCGGCCATGATCGGTGCCCCGGCGTCGAGAAGGAAGGTGGCTTCGACCTCGTCGCCGTCCGAACTGATCGCGTTCACCACAACGGTGTCGGCCGACGACGTGTTCGCCAACTGCGCGGCGTACTGCATCAGGAGATCGGCTGTGGTGTTGCCCACCAGCAGGGATTTATCCGCAAACGTGATGTGCTTCATACGCTGACCCTAAACTCACGCTTTCCGGCGGCGCGATGGGTTGCCCCGGCCCGCGGCATCCATTAGATACTATTTTTGCTTACCGGATGCTGCACCTGGGGCGGTAATCCGTAGAATTTTTCGCACGGAATGCGAGGTTCGGGCGTATTCTGGCGTTATGAGAGTTTTGTCGGGTGTCACGTTGAAGGATTCGCTGCTGTCGGCATTTGTGTCCTGCGGCCGCGCCGGGCACAGTATTGCCCTCGCCCACCAGAACGATCCGGGCTCGAACGGTTTTACGTTCGGCACCGATCGCTACCACCGCTCCTGCGAGCTGTTGAAAGACCACCTCGAGGCGGACGGTTTCACCCTGTTCAGTCGCGGGGCCGGCCTGCGTGCGCGCAAGGGCGACCTCGAACTGCACTTCGCGACGGCAAAAACGGCGGATGTCGCTGTACCCTCCTCGTTCGACAACCGCACGGACTCCCGCATCTACGCCGGAAAGATCAACTCGGGCAAGTACGGCCCAACCGTGGCATCGGCCGGCTCGATGCTGCTGCATCCGACCCTCGACGGGCTTGGCGAAAACGACCTGCCGTCCCGCACCATCATCCACACGGTGTGGAGTGGGGACAACGCGCATGGCCTTGTGGCCGTGCACATCGGCCGGCTGGTCACCGAGACGGACGACACGGTGGTCTGGGGTGAGGTCAACCGCATCGACCGTGATGGGGTGTTTGTCGCTGAGGCGGCGCCGGCATCCAGCCCCGGGGGAGCTTCCTACAGCGACCAGCCAGAACCCGACCTCGGCCTCGAGATGCTCGAATTTGATGCAGCATCCACAAACACAGCAGAAGTAGACGCACGAAGAGATGAAAAGTAGCCACACGACGGCGAACTTTTCGGGGGACAGGCTGCGGATCGCAAGATATCGTGCAGGCTTCAATATCCGTGAGCTCGCCGACATCGTTGAACTGTCGCACGCCGCGATTTCGCAGTACGAGACCGGGCGCGCGAAGCCGAATGCCGCAGCGCTTGCGCGGCTCGCGATGGCGACGGGAATGCCCGCAGAGTTCCTCACCTACGGCGACCGCAACGTGTCGATGGCAGGCCTCGACGGAACCCATTTCCGCAGCCTGCGCTCGACCTCGAAACAGCACCGTGCGAACGCCTGGACCTGGTCGGAGATGGTGCTCGACGTGGTGCAGGTGCTCGAGAACTATGTGCGCTTTCCGGCAACCCTCGTTCCCGAATTCACCCTCGCCCCCGGTGCCGGCCGCGAGCAGGTTCGCCTCGCCGCCGAGCGGGTGCGTGCCCAATGGGAACTGCCGGAGGGCCCCGTCGGCCACCTCGTTCGCCACATGGAGAAGCACGGCATAGTGGTCAGCCGGATGCCGGTCGCCGACGACGGCATCGACGCGTTCAGCCAGTACCAGAGCACCCGTCCGGTCGTGATTTTGGGGACAAATAAGGGGGATGCTGCGCGCAGCCGGTTCGACGCCGCGCACGAGCTCGGCCACCTGGTCGCGCATCCCGAGGCCGACCCCGGTGGCACCCAGGAGAGCCAGGCGCACGCTTTCGCGGCCGAGTTACTGATGCCGGAAGAGCCCATGCTCCGCCTGCTTCCGAAGCGCTACGACCTCAGCGCCTACGCGCGCCTCAAACACGAGTGGGGGGTGTCGATCGCGGCGCTGCTCTACCGGGCGCGCACCCTCGAGGTGATCACGGATGCCGCCTACCGGAGGGCGGTGGTTGCGCTGAACTCCGACTACGGTCGCCGGAGGGAGCCCTTCCCGCTGCAGCGTTCCGACGATCCGACAATGCTGGCGACGGCGGCCGACCTGGCGGATGCTGCGGGGATCAGCCTCACCCGCATCGCGTCCGAGGCGCGCCTGGCGCTCGCCGACGTCGAGCTGATCATCGCGGGTAGCGTGACCAGGCCAGCGGTGCCGCTGTAGGGCGATTGTCGGCACAGCCAGACACCCGCGGGGACGACAGCATCCACGTCCGCTGACAGGTCACTACCAACGTCGTTCTAGTGCGAAGACCGAGAATCGGCTTCGACGATTTCCTTGGCGGTAGGCGCATGGTCTGGATCAGTGAGCAGCTGCACCGCGACTCCCATCAGGAGGGAGTAGTAGTGCGAACCGACAACCCGTCGCGTCCTGACATCACTGTCGGATCCGAGGCCAGCGAAGGCATTGGCGAGTGCGTCGCGCGAGGACGACTGTCCGGCGGCGTTCATCTGGCGAATCTCAGCGTCGTTCTGGACGTAGGTGATTGATTCGAAGTTGACGAACCACAACTGTTCGTTGGCGCGGATCGAATCGATAACCCGCTGCCACAGGTCCACGGCCGGAATGCCCGGGGCGGCGGTAGGCCCGACGTGGGGTTGTACCGGATCGACGCCGAGAACATCGAAGAGCAGTAATCCCCACTCCCGGTTCAATTCGAACAATGCACGGTTCAAGAGCTGGTCCTTCGAACCGAAATGGTAATTGATCGAAGCCTGGTTCGCACCGCTCTCCGCAACAAGGTCTCGAACGGTTGTGGCGGCATACCCCCTGTTGAGCAGACAGTGCCGTGCAGCGATCAGGAGGTTGTCTCGATGGCCCATGTGATCTAACCTATCAAAACAGCATGTAAACGTTCGTTTCAAACAGTCGTTTCAATTGGGGAGATCATGACAATGCCACATTCACCAACCACGCCATCAGCGCGTACCGCCGCCGCGCTCAGCATCACCGCTCTCACCTGCACCTACGACACGTCCGGAACACCTGTCCATGCGCTCCGGAGTGTGGACCTCACCGTTAGCGCCGGAACTTTCATCGCAATCATGGGGCCTTCGGGTTCGGGAAAAACCACCCTGCTGCACTGCGCGGCAGGGCTGCAGCTGCCAACATCCGGCGAAGTCCGCCTCGGTGATACCCGAATCACCGGACTGGACCAGAAGAGTCTCGCGAAATTGCGTCGTGTTGCACTCGGTTTCGTGTTCCAGTCGTTCAACCTGCTGCCGGCACTCACCGCTGTGGAAAACATCGAGCTGCCACTTCGGCTCGAGGGCCTCACCCCCGACCGGGCCGCCACCAGGGATTTGCTCGCGAAGGTCGGACTCCAGGATCGAGCCTCACACCGACCGGGCCAGCTGTCGGGCGGCCAACAGCAGAGGGTCGCGATTGCACGTGCCTTGATCGCAGCGCCGGCCGTAATTTTCGCGGACGAGCCAACTGGCGCGCTCGACCTTCGCAGCGCCCGCGAGGTTCTTGAGCTGCTCCGAGGACTCGCTGACGGAGGCCAGACCATCATCATGGTCACCCATGATCCAGCCGCGGCAGCCTACTCGGACGAGGTGCTCTTCCTTGCCGACGGTCGTATCGTTGACCGCCTGCCGGAGCCAACGGCCCGAACCGTCGCTGTGCGCATGTCGACGCTGCTCGAGGAAGCCGAGCAGTCCTACTCGACCGGTGTCGCATCATGATCCGTCTTGCGCTGCTCTCGGTTACCCGGCACAGCGGCGCCTCATTCGCCACCGCGCTGGTAGCCCTGGTCGGCGTTGCATTGCTCGCCGCGATGGCAGCGATCCTCGGAACGGGCCTGTCGGACGCGACACCGGAAGCTGATCGTGCCTTCCTCGTGCAGTTCCCGGTGATCCTGGGAAGCTGGATCCTCGGGATCGTGGTGTTCGCCGTGGTCTCGACAATCGGGGTCGCCCTCGGTGGAAGGACGGAAGAACTTCGGGGATTGCGCTTGATCGGTGCCACACCCGGGCAGATCCAGCAGATGATCGCGGTGGAGACCGTAGTGGTGTCGGCGGCGGCCGCTCTTCCCGGTGTCCTCCTCGGGTATCTCCTCGGCGGCGGAATCGTCGCGATGACGCAGCAAATCGGGGTTACAACGGGCGATGGTGGATACTCTCCGGGAATTGTGCTTCCGGTTCTCGCCGGGATGATCGTGGTGACCGCCGCGGGGATCGGCGCCCTTGTGGGTAGTCGTGCCGGGGCCAGTCGCAGCCCGGTCGGCGACGTCGCGGCCCGTGCGACGTCGCGGTACCAGTTGCCCAGGCGCATCGCGGCGATCGTTTGTATCGGTATCGGCCTTGCGTCGTCGGCCACTGCGCTCGGCATGGAGCCAGGGGCGGTTTATGCGACAGCGGCAACCGGACCCGGCTGCGTCCTGGTCGCGGTCGGAGCAGCCCTGCTTGCCCAGGAGATGCTGCGGGCAGCGAACCGGACCATCGTTCTCGCTCTTGGCCGGCTTGGTGGTGCGGATATCCTCCTCGCGACCATCAACCTTCGTATCGCCCCGGAGAGGATTCGCCCAGCAATTACCTTCCTCACCCTCTTTGTTGGGGTGGCCGCAGGAACATTGAGTATGCAGGCGATCGAAAACGCGGCGACCGCCTCGGTGGGCGGGATCGGGCAGTTTATGGCGACCATCAATTACCTTGTGGTCTTTTTGATTGCGGCCTTTATGACGATCGCCCTTGTTAATAACTTGGTTGCCTCGATCAGGCAGCGCCGGGGTGAGCTGTCGGTGATGTTGTCGGTCGGCGCGACAATCGGCCAATCGACGCGGATGCTCCTCGGTGAGTCCGCGATCGCCGTCGCCATGGCCGTTGTGGTCGGGGGTAGTGGGGCCGTCGTGGCCGTCGTCCCCTTCGCCATCCTGAAAACCGGGACTGCAACTACGGCCCTGCAGCTGCTGCCACTACTCAGCGTTGTGGCATCCGCAGCCGCTGTCACTTTTCTCACAACGGCCATCGTTGGTCGGCATACGGCACGCATTGCAGGCTCTCAGGAAATGCTGGGAGCCGCTGCCTAAAATCAGTCCCGTACTTATAGCCATGGAGGACCCTCATGAAGTGCCCGACAGACTCAGCCACCCTCATCATGAGCGAACGAAGCGGTGTCGAAATCGACTACTGCCCCGAATGCCGTGGGGTGTGGCTCGACCGTGGTGAACTCGACAAGATCCTGGCGCGGGCCGAAGCGGAACTCGCTGCCCTGAACACGGCGGCTGCCGCAGCAACAGCCGCTGCGGCGTCGGCCGCGGCACCTCCGGCGGCTCCGGCCCAGCCGATCATCATCCCCCTGCAGGCGCAGGGCGCAGCGCAGCAGCAGTCGCAGTACCCCAACCCGCGGTACGGCACCGGCCAGTACGGCGATCGTGAAGGCGACCGTCGCTACACCGAGCGCGACGACCGCACCCGCTCGCGCGACTACGACCGTGACCGTGACCGTGACGACGACGACAACCGCGGCGGTGGGCTCGGCGGGCTGCTTGGCGGCTTCGGCGGAAACACCAACGGTGGTTACGGCAACAACAACGGCCGTCGAAAAAAGGAAAGCTGGCTCAGCGACCTGTTCGACTGAGCTGGCCGGTTGCCGAATCGGAGACGCTCTCATCGAAGTTCTCCACCGCGTAGATCAACTCAACTATTCCGCTGGCGAACTGCTGGTTGGTGATGAGCCGTAGCCGCAGCACCCCTGAGATCGGCGGAAACACGCTGCGTCCCGCGCCGGTCACCATCGGTAGGACAACGATTCGCACCACATCCACAAGCCCGGCTTCGAACAGGCCGTAGCTGAGGTCGATGCTGCCCCACACCACAATGTCGCCGCGGTATTCGTTGGCCAGCCGGGTGATCGCGTGGACAAGGTTGTTGGGCCCACCCGACTCGATGGCGACGTCGGGATATTTCCCGTCACCCCACGGAGCGGAGGTAAGTGTGGTGGAGAACACCACCTTCGGCAGTGCGTTGAGCTTTTCAGCCACGGCCTCGCCGGCAGATTCGTCGGTTGGCCAGTATTCGGCAAACATCTCGTAGGTATTTTTTCCGAACACAATCAGGCCCACCGAGTCCAGCCACTGCAGGTTGCTGCGGTGGAACTCTTCGGTATCGCCGTCAAAATCATCAAACAGTGTCAGGGAATTGTCGGCGTTGGCCGCGAAACCATCCGCACTCACAAATTGCTGCACAACAAGATTGCCCATCGCCCGCTCCTCTCCAGCGACTGCCGCTTCCCGGCCGGCTGGAACGGTGGGGCACGGCAGTAGCGGTAGCTTCCGCCCACGTTAGGCCGGTCGGGATTGCGCCGACAAGCGGTAGATTTCGCCGGAAATCAAGGATGCGGTGCGGGAGCGCCAGCGCTATCCGGTGGGCCCCGGAGCATCCGGGAAATCGAGGGTGTCCGCCTCGGCCCGCGCCCGGGTGATCCAGTCGAGCTGGCCGGCAAGGTACGGCTCGAGGTCGGAAATGGTGACAAGGGCGAGGTCGTCCAGGCTGGTGCCGTGGGTGTGGATCGCGAGGGGATGGTCGAGGTAGACGCCGCCGGCGTAGCTGTGCTCGCCGGCATCCCACACCTCGAACAGCACCGGCGTCGCGTCGACCGTGATCTCGACCAGGCGGTCAGGAACAGTATCGAGGTAGCTGGGCATGTTTTCGAAGTCGACCGTGGCCCCGGGAAGGTTGATCTCGAAGTTGACGCGCAGGTGGCTCACGGCCTGGCGAGGGTTGCCGATACTCGTGTGCACCTGCACGGTGGCCTCATCATCGAGCGGGGTTGGGGAGAGCCGGGTCGGCTGGCCCCCGGGCGACGACCCATAGCTGAGGCCGTGCGGACCGCCCCGGAACTGCCAGTCGCCGATTGCTCGCCAGCCGGTCCACTCCGCGAGGCCGTACAGCGGCATCTCCGGCGCCGACTCGCGCACCTGCTGCTGCAGGGCACGCACGTGCGCAGTCATTTCCTCTGGGCTCAAACGTCTGACAACGCGCATAATTTATCCTCGCACCGGGCCCGGGTCAGCGGAAGGTGGCCACAAATCGCCGCTGCCACGGCGTCTCCACCGCCTGCCGCGAATAGTGCTGCCTCACATAATCGATGGCATCACCGGGCTCGAGGCCGTCGATCACCACCAGGCAGGCCAGCGCCGTTCCGGTCCGCCCGCGGCCGCCGCCGCAGGCAATCTCCACCCGTTCGCTCCCTGCCCGATCCCAGAGCTGGTGGATGCTGCGGGCGAATGCCGCGCGGTCGGCCGGCAGTCCAAAGTCCGGCCACCGTATCCATTCGCTCGCCCACGGCACTGCTGCGGGCCTGCGGCCGCGGAGGTGGAGTGCGAACTCCGGCGGATCACCGTCGGGAATCGGCTGCCGCAGGGCGCGACCGCGGACGAGTCGCCCCGAGGGGAGTCGGATCACGCCGGGGGAGTCCGGTCGCCAGGTTGCGGTCACGGCACGAGCGTAATCCGTCGGTGGGTCCCGTGGTGCTCCGTCTGGCACCATGGGAAAGCGAACCAGCGAGAGGCAACCCTGTGAGCACTGTGCCAACCCCCACCACCGCCGGTGATTCACCGGCCACCATCAACGCGGCCGAAATGGGGCGCGCCCTCGCGGCAGCCCTGGTGCGGGCCGGAGCGACCGAACCGGATGCCGTCATCCAGGCGGCGCACCTGGTCGAGGGTGAACTCCGCGGCCATGCTTCCCATGGCATCCGTCGCCTGACCGCGCTGCGTGACCGGCTGCGTGCGGGGCTCATCACCAGCGGCATCCCGCCCACCCTCGGCTGGACGGGAGCCAGCGCGCTGGCCGTCGACGGCAACAACGGTTTCGGCCCCGTCGTCGCGCACACCACGATCGGCGAACTGCTGCCGCGCGCAGCATCCAACGGAATCGCCATTGCGACGATCCGCCGCAATCATCACCTCGGGATGCTTTCCCCCTACGTCGAGCGCATCGCCGAGGCCGGGCTGATCGGGATCGTGCTGACAACGGCCGGCGGGGGTGTGCACCCGTGGGGCGGTGCACTGCCGCTGGTGGGAACCAACCCGATCGCGATCGGGGTGCCGTCCGGGGATTCCCCGCTGGTGCTGGACATGTCGACCGCCGCGGTCACCAAGGGGCTGGTCCTCGACTACGCCGCGCGCGGGCAGGCGCTGCCGCCCGGGGTGGCCGTGGATCCGGACGGACGCCCCACCACTGATGCGGCTGCAGCTGCGGAGGGCGCGATTTCCCCGTTCGGTGGGGCGAAGGGGTACGCCCTCGGGATCGCGTTCGGTGCAATCGTGGGCTTGTTGACCCGCACCTCCTATGGTGCAGATGTCGCCGGGCTGCTCGACTCAACCCACCCGGTCACCAAGGGCGACGTGTTCATCGCCATCTCGCCGGCAGCGTTCGGAGCCTCCGCCAACGATGCGGCCCTGGCCGGATACTTCGACCTGGTCCGCGCCAGCGCGCCGGAAGGTTCCACGGTCTCGATCCCCGGCGACCGAACGCGCGCAACCCGGGCGCGGCGACGTGTCGAAGGTATCCCCGTCGACGCCACGATGTGGCAGACGGTGCTGGAACTGGCAAAAGACGCCTGACCGGGGCTGATGGCGAACCGGCCCGGTTCGGATCAACCGAGGATGTCGACCACGACCCGGGTCGCTTCGGCGATGAGGGCGTCGTTATAGTCGGCGTCGCGCGTGGCCCGGTCTGACAGAACCGCGATCACAATCGGGCTGCCCGACTGCGGCCAGAGGATGCCGATGTCGTTGCGGGTGCCGAAGTCGGCTGCGCCGGTTTTGTCGCCGACAACCCAGCCGTCGGGAACCCCCGCGCGGATGAGCGTGCCGCCGGTGGTGTTGCCCGTGAGTAGTTCGACGAATTGCGCCCGGCGTCCTTCGGGCAGGGCGTCGTCGAAGCCGAACGCCTTCAGGTTGAGGGCGAGTTGGCGGGGTGTGCTGGTGTCACGGGTGTCGCCCGGCGAGACCGCGTTCAACCCGGGTTCGAGGCGATCCGTGCTGGTGACCGCGTCGCCACTGTCCACCAGGATTTGTTGCAGCGAATCCGTGCCGCCGAGGCGTCCGATAAGAAGGTTCAGCGCCGTCGAATCGCTGTGTTGCACGGCGGCGGCAGTGAGCTCGCGCACGGTCATTTGTTCACCGATTTTTCCCTCGGTGATGGGAGAGTAGCTGGCGATGTCCCCGGCAGTGATGGGAACCAACTCGTCCAGTCCAGCGTCCGTACCCTGCTGGAGGATCGCCGCCGCGGCGAGGGCCTTGATGGTCGAGGCGAAACCGAACCGGTCGTCCGCCCTGTACGCGAGGCTCCGGCCGGTGTCTACTTCCAGCGCGTACACACCGAGGCGCGCATCAAGCCGGGTCTCGAGGGCGGCGAACTCGGAATCGGCGGATTCCGGTTGCGGGTCGACGGTCGGCGTTGATGTCGGAACGGCGGGGGACGACGGTGGGGACGTGCCGGTTTGCCCGGCATCCGGTGGTGCGGACGCGCATCCGGCAAACAGAAGTGCAGTGGTGACGGACGCTGCGAACACGGTGCTGCTTCTGGCAAAGCGGAAAGGCAACGGGGCTCCTGACTGGGCGGGCAGTGGTCCGTCCGCGGTCCCAGCCTCGCCGAAGCCAGCGCATCACGCAAACGGGTTATGCGCCACCGACCGGACGCCGGTGGCGCAGAACCCCTGCATAACGGGCTACCGCTTTGTGTGATCCTCGAAGCTGTCGAGGGCGCTTTCCCAGCCGTCGTAGATGAAACCATCGCCGGGGTGGCCTTCTGCCCCCACGAGGTTCAAAGTCAGCTTGGTCCGGTCGGAACTTCCCTCCTCTTCTTCGAGGGAGATCGTGATGACCATGGCTTCGTCGATCTTGTCGTCGGGGTCGCCCCAGGTGAACACGAGCCGGGTGGGCTCTTCCACTTCGAGGTAGGTGCCGCCGGTCGGGAACTTCTCGCCGGTGTCGTTGTTGACCATCGTGTAGCGGTAGGTGCCTCCCGCGCGAACGTCGAACGACACATGTTCGCGTGGGGTTGTCATGCCGCGGGGGTGCATCCAGTGGGATGCTTCCTCGGCGTCCGTCCACGCTTTCCAGAGGGCAGAGCGGGGTGCGTCGAAGACGCGGACGATCGTGAATTCTTTTTTGCGGGTGTCAGTGCTGTCGGTCATTCTTTTTACCTTTCTGGTGGATGCGGGTCGTGCGGTTCAGTTCGAGTGCGGTGGCTCAGGCGCAGTTGCCGGGGCAGGTGCCGGGTGTTCGGGTCGCGCCTTTGATTTGAGGATGCCCAGCCGTTCGTCGAGGAGGTCGAAGTGCTCGTTCCAGGTGTCGCGGTGCCTGTCGATCCAGACGGATACGTCGTCGAGGGGTTCGGTGCGCAGGGTGCAGGTGCGCCATTGGGCACGAGTCTCCCGCTCGATCAACCCTGCGGCCTCGAGAACTTTGAGATGCTGTGAAATGGCGGGTTTGCTGATCTGGAAGGGAGTGGAGAGTTCGCCCACGGTGCGCGGACCGTCTTTCAGGTTGGAGAGGATCGCCCGCCGGGTTGGATCAGCCAGCGCTCCGAAAACCGCACTCAGCGTGTCCGCTGCCATTGTTTAAGCATCTCCTTAAATAAGTGATGACTTAAAAGTAAAACTGTCGAGGTGTGCTGTCAAGGGGACGGACAAAAGGTTGTCGGCCCGATCCAGACACAAAAAGGCACCACCCGGAAGAGTCCGGGTGGTGCCTTTGGGTGCGCGGGGTGCGCGGGATGGTTATTAGACGATTGCGGCGCGCAGTTCGGCGGCGGCAGCCGACGGGTCGGCGGCGCTGTAGATGGCGCCACCGGCGACGGCGACGGTTGCGCCGGCCTTCTGTACGGAGGCGATGGTCGAGATGTTCACACCACCGGCAACGGAGAACGCAACGGTGGACTCGGTGCCATCGCTCAGCAGGGTGCCGAACGTGAAGCCCTCTTCTGCCTGCTCGTCGAGACCAGCGTGCATCTCGACGAACTCTGCACCGAAAGCGGAGACTTCGCGGGCACGGGTGACCTTGTCTGCGACACCGATGAGGTCAACAACAACACCCTTGCCGTGGGCCTTGGCTGCCTTGATGGCACCCTTGACGGTCGAGTCGCCGGCAACACCGAGAACGGTGACCAGGTCGGCGCCGGCCTTGAATGCGATGTCGGCCTCAAGCTCACCAGCATCCATTGTCTTCAGGTCTGCGAAAACGATCTTGTCGGGGTGCGCCGCCTTGATCGCGGTGATGGCGGAGAGGCCGGCCGCCTTGATCAGCGGGGTGCCGAGCTCGATGATGTCGACGTGGGGAGCAACCTTCGCGGCGAGCTCGAGGGCGTCGGCGGTGGTCAGGACGTCCATGGCTACTTGAAGCTTCATTGTGTTCTCTTTCTGTTGGAGCGTTCGGCAAGGTGGAGCGTTCGCCGAACGGACGGTGTGGTGAGGGAAGTGAAAGTCGGGGTCATTCGAGATTGCTGTGGCGGGTCCAGAGCTGCTCTGCTGAGGCGCCGGATGCCTGCCAGAGGCTGTGGAAGATGGCGTCGCCGAGGAGGCCAACGGCCTGCTCGAAGAGGCCCCCGGCGTACTGACGGGATGCTGCACCGCTGTGGTCCTGCTTTGTGGCGGCCGGGAGCACCACAACAACGCTGGCCAGTTTCGCCAGGGGGGAATCTGCCGCGGTGGTGATTGCGACGACGTCAGCGCCGAGGCCCGTCGCGGTTTCGGCGGCGCGCACAATGGCGGTGGTGGTGCCGGAGCCGCTGGCCGTGAGCAGCACGTCACCGGCAGTAATGGCCGGTGCAGTGATTTCGCCAACAACGTGCACGGCAAGGCCGAGGTGCATCAGCCGCATCGCCGTCATGTTGAGGGCGATGCCGCTGCGTCCGGCGCCGAGCACAAAAATGCGCTTCGCGTCGGAAAGATGGCGAGCTGCATCGTCCAGCGGGGTGAGGTCCGTCTGCTCGGTGAGCTTGGCCTGCAGGGATACATTCTCGGCGATGATCAGCTCGAGGGAATCGGCGACGGTCAGCGTGGGTACTCGTTCGGACATACTTCAATGCTGCCGTCCGACAGCTCGGAGGGTGGCCCGCCCTCCGCATAGACTTTCCTACTCTTTCGGGTAGGGCCCATCCGAGATGGGTAGGCTCAGGCTGTGACTATGCTTCCTTCGACCCCCCTTTTCGCGGCAAATCCCCAGCTTTTGGATGGCCTCCGCACGGTGCTTGGTGCACCGCTGCTGGGTATCGCTGCCGCCCTGTCGGAGTTGCTGGCCGGCGAAGTCGGGCACCGCGCCCTGGTGATCTTTACCGAAGACTGCACCGGTCGCCCGCAGAAGAAGGCGGGCGATGCGCAGGTCACCGACCGGGTCACCATCGCTGAACTCGACGCCGTGCGCGCGGCGATCCCGGTGGACGAACCCGCGCAGTGGGGCGTCGACCGCGCCATCGCCGGCGCTGAGCGTCGGATCGCGGTCTGGCATGCGGCGACGGGCGCGATCCTGGTCCTGGTGGATCCCGAGCTGGTTGACCGGGGTGTTGACAACACCCGGGGGCATCACAGCGAAGCATCCCTCAGCGTTGTCATTGGCAGCCTGTGGGAGATCGTCGCCCTGAGCATCCGGCAGCAGGTGGCTGCGGCCCCCACCAGCTACCTGCTCGATTCGCGCGCCGCCTCGGCCGAGCGGTCGCGGGTCATCGCCGAGTTGACCGACGCCCACGCCTCGACGCTCGAATCACTGCTTGCGGTGTTGCGATCCCACCGCACCGGGGATGCTGCGGCGCGGCAGACCGCCGCGGAACTTGCCACCTCGGCGATGGTGCAGCTGCGCTCGCAGTCCGACCGCGACCGCACCCTCGCCGAGGAGCCCGTGGCGTCGGCGTTCGAGCGGTTGCGCGGCGACCTGCTTCCACTTGTGCGGTTCGGCAACCTCGAGGTGCAGTTCGTCGAGCCGCCGGTCGATGGGCGCGCGCTTCCCGGCGAGGTCGCGCATGCTGCGCGGGCCATCGTGAGGGGGGCGGTGCTCGCACTGATCGAGCAGCCCGGCGTTTCCCGCGTGCGGGTGCAGTGGGACTGCGATGGCAGCAACCTGTTGATCGGCATCCGCGATGACGGCCCCGGTGACCTCACCCCGAACGTGCCGAGTGTGCGGCAGCTGTCCGACCGCGTCACCGCCCTCGAGGGAACGCTGAACGTGGAAGGCACTGCCGGCTGGGGGTCCTCGATGGCGGTGAGCCTGCCGCTGGATGCTCCGAGCGGGGCGATTGCCACCCAGTCGCAATGGGGACTGAGTGCGCGGGAGCGTGACGTGCTCGA
>Ga0247735_1000335_pt1 | contig 19118 bp, 20 predicted proteins | sample UWRJL178409R2_FD_180934 | JGI IMG/M metagenome (GOLD analysis project Ga0247735, IMG submission 180934) | Plant litter microbial communities from Arlington Agricultural Research Station in Wisconsin, United States - UWRJ-L178-409R-2 | ecosystem: Environmental > Terrestrial > Plant litter >... | reverse complement strand
CGGGTGGCCAGTGCTGTTTTCGGCGCACACCAATCCCCAGCTTCCACTGCGGCCGGCGCGATAAAATGAACCATCATGCTTCCTACAACTCGCCGCCTCACCGTGCCTGTCGCCCTTGCCCTCGCCCTGCTGGCCGGACCGGCCCTCGCCGGATGCTCAGCCGTGAACGTGAACGAGGTCGTCAAGGATGCGACCGGCGGAACCGTGGACGTGGGCGGCAACAGCGTCCCGGACGATTTCCCTGCCGAGGTCCCGCTTCCCGAGGGTGAGATCCTCAACGCGAATGCGGTGGGCACCGGCACAGGAAAAGTCTGGAATGTCACGGTGGCCGTGACGGGCGCAGCAACACCCGACGGCATCGCGGACTCGTTTGCGGATGCCGGCTTCCGGGCAACGTCGGACATTCCGGGCCTGGGCAGCCTGGGTGGCAACGCCGGATTCACCAACGACGTGTACGGTGTGGCCGTGGTGGTGACCGATGACGCGGCTGACAGCTACACCGCAAACTTCAGCGTCATCGCCGTCCCGCAGTAACCCCTGTACGGCAGGCCGCCGGGAAGCGCCTCGCCGTCTCCCGTGCTGCTACGCGTCGAAAAGCGCAGCCCCAACAAAACTTCCCTCGGCAGCCCCGGGCGGCACAGCGAAAATGCCGGATCCCACATGACGGACGTACTCGTTCATCGCATCGTTTTTCGCCAGGTTCAGCTGGATTGGTACAAATTGTTCTCGCGGATCGCGCTGGAAACAGATAAAAAATAGTCCGGCGTTGAGGCGACCCAGGTCGTCGTTGCCGTCGACGAAGTTATAACCGCGCCGCAGCATCGTCGCACCACCCGTGTTTGTCGGGTGGGCAAGGGCCACGTGTGAATCCGTGCTGATCAGTGGAACATCCGCCCGCCCGAGTGCAGCAAAGTTCGGGGCGGTAAATTCGGTACCGCCGCTCAGCGGGGCACCTTCGCCCTTGGTCCGGCCGATCACGGTTTCCTGCTCGCGCAGGGACGTGCGGTCCCAGGTCTCGATGGTCATCCGGATCTTGCGCGACACAAGGTAGCTGCCGCCGGCCATCCAGGAGGCACCGTCGGCGGAGTGCGCCCAGACCTCTTTTGTCACTTCCGCGGTGTCTTCCGCGCGCATATTGGCGGTGCCGTCCTTGAAACCGAACAGGTTGCGCGGGGTGACCTGGGCGCGGGTGGTTGAGGACGTACGCCCGAAGCCGAGCTGCGACCAGCGGAGTGTTGCGCGGCCGAAGGCAATGCGCGACAGGTTGCGAATGGCATGGACGGCGATCTGCGGGTCGTCGCTGCAGGCCTGGATACACAGGTCCCCGCCAACGAGGTTGTCGACCAGTGCGTCGCCGGGAAAGTGTGGAAGGTCGATCAGGGCTGCCGGTCGGCGGTCGGCGATGCCGAAGCGGTCGTCGAACAGGGTCGGGCCGAAACCGAAAGTGATAGTCAGGCCGGACGGGGGGAGGTCGAGGGCCTCACCGGTGTCATCCGGAGGAGAGTCGTACGGGCCATTGGCCGGCCCATACGAACCGGCGCCGAGACCTGCCGTCATCCGGCTTGCCGCGTAACTCCAGTCGCTGAGGAGTTCGACCAGGTCATTTCGGGAGATATCGCTGACGTCGAAACTGGCGAAGTGCAGGCGGTCCTGGGCGGGAGTGACGATACCGGCCTGGTGGTCGCCGAAAAACGGGTAGCTCGCTGCGGCCCCGGAGTCGGTAGAGCTGCCCTGTGCCACCGCGGCGGTCACTCCGGTGCCAAGCCCGGCACCCACTACGCCGGCCCCGGCGAGCCCAAAAAGACCGCGCCGCGACAGGCCCCGCCGTTGCTCCGTCATTGTCTGTTTTCTCTCGAAAGTTTGGGTGCTGCCGCCGGCATCCCTGCCCCGCCGGGATTCGTGGAATCACGGTGGGCAGGGACCTCGGTCACAGTGTGGTGCGGGTGAGTTCCGCCGGTTACAGGACCAGGACGCCGGTCAGTTTCGACAGCGGCTCCCCAAGCGCGTTGACCTGGTCGGAGAACGCACGGATCTCTTCTGGGGTCAGCTCGGTGTATAGCGTAAACCCGTCGCCGACGCGCTGCGCGTCCAGCAGTGCCTGCAGGGAGCCGAATTCCTCGTCGAGCTGGGCGGTGAGGTCCGGGTCCTTCTCGTTCAGGATGTCGCGGACCCCGGCGTAGAGCACCTTGGCACCGTCGATGTTGGCCTGGAAGTCCCAGAGGTCGGTGTGCGACCAGAATTCCTCTTCGCCGGTCACCTTTCCCGTGGCGACCTCGTCGAGCAGGCCGATGGCGCCGTTTGCCTGTTGGTCGAGCGTGAACTCGAGGTCCTGCACGTCGGTGTAGAGCGTGTCGGTGTCTGCCACCAACTGGTCGGCGAGGGCCTGGCGTTTCTGCGGGGTGTACGCGGTGAAACCGGCCTCCGCCTCGGCGGGCCACAGGTCCTTCTCGATGGCGTGCCAGCCGGTCCATTCCTGGCCCTCTTCGAGGTCTGCCTCACGCAGGTCCATCCGCGGGTCGAGGTCTCCGAAGGACTCGGCGACGGTCTCGATGCGCTCCCAGAAGACACGGGTTGGGGCGTAGAGGCTGCGGGCGGTGTCATCGTCGCCCGCGATGTAGGCGGCAGCAAAATCCTCGGTACCGGTGACGAGGTTTTCAACCTGGTCCTTGACGTACGACTTGTAGTTCGCGTTGGCGATGTCGACCTGTGCGGCGAGGTCGTCCGACAGGGCGAGCTGGGTGCCGGAATCGGTCACGGTGAACGCGGTCTTGTCGATGCCTGCACCGATCATTCCCGGCTTGCAGACGGTGAAGTAATCACCCGGTTGCGCGGCGACAACCAGGTCGCGGGAGATGCCGGGGCCGATGTTCTCCACTTCACCCACAATGCGTAGGCCGTCGTCGGCGAGCAGGTAGAACTCGGTCACCTCATTGCCGCTGTTGGTGACGGTGAACACAAGGTTGCCGCTCGGTGCCTCGGCTTCGGACACGGCGCAGGCGTCCGCGCTGCTGTCGACCGCGAAGGTCGGCGTGTCCTCCCCGGCACTGTTGGTGCTGGTGGGGTTGTTGGGGACGCATCCCGCCAGGGCCAGCAGCGCGGCGGCGCTGGTCATCAGGGCGAGGGCCACACGGGTGGGGCGCTGGATCATCGGGCTCCTTGGGTAGGAATCAGGGGGGACGTGGATGCTGATGTCTTCGGTGCGGCCTGAGCACTGTGGCGGCGAACCGACAGGATAAATATGGTCATCACCGGCACCACATAAGCGACCCAGGCAATTGCCTCGAGGACGGTGGTGGCGGGGGAGAAGTTGAATACCCCCTTGAGCAGGGTGCCGTACCAACTGTTCGGCGGCACCGTGGCGCTGACATCAAACGCCAGGGTGTACAGGCCGGGCAGGAAACCCGCCTCCTGCAGGTCGTGGACGCCGTAGGCGAGGATGCCGCCGGCGACGACAACAAGGAACACCCCGGTATAGGTGAAGAATTTCGACAGGTTGATGCTGAGCACGCCGCGGTAGATCAAGTAGCCGAGCACCACGGCGGTGAGGATTCCGAGCGCCGCCCACAGCACGGGGGCACCCTCCGCACCGGTCGCGCGTGCCGCGGCCCAGAGGATCAGGGCGGTCTCGATGCCCTCCCGGCCCACGGCGAGGAAGGCGACGAGGACAAGACCCCAGCCGGCACCGTCGATGTGGTGGTCGATTTCCGAGCGCAGTTGGCTGGAGAGGTTCCGCGCCGTGTGCAGCATCCAGAAAATCATCCAGGTGACAAACCCCACAGCGATGATCGACAGCAGTCCGCCAATCAGTTCCTGCGCCTGGAACGACAATCCGTAAGCCCCGAAGGTAAGGATCGCCCCAAGCCCCAGGGAGAGCAGGATCGCAAGGGTGACTCCCGCCCAGATTCGTTTGATAACGTCGTGACGCCCGAGTTTTTTGACGTAGGCGATGAGGATGCCGACAACCAGTGCCGCCTCAAGGCCTTCGCGGAGGCCGATCAAAAAGTTTGCGAACACATCAGGCTTTCAGGGTAAAAGAGGTTGGTTAGCCTTGCCTAACCGACGCGACTCTACCGGGGTATGCCTATGCTGTCCACTGGTATATCGAAAGGTTATGCATGAGTCACCAGGAGCGAGTGCTGTTTGTGCACGCCCACCCCGATGACGAGACCATCGCCACGGGAGGAACAATTGCCACCCTGGTCGACCGGGGTGCGGCCGTCACGATACTCACCTGCACCCGCGGTGAACGTGGCGAAGTAATCCCCGCCAACCTGCAGCACCTGCTGGAATCCCAGGACGCGCTCGCCGCGCACCGCGAAGGGGAGCTTACCGACGCCCTCGGGATCCTCGGAGTCACCGACCAGCGGTTCCTCGGGGAAGCCGGCGCCCGCTGGACCGGTCTGTCGCCGCGGCGGTACATCGACTCCGGGATGGTCTGGGGCGCGCGTGGTGCCGAACGCACCGAGCACCTCGCCTTCGATTCCCTCACCGCGGCAGACTTCGGCGAGGTCGCCTCCGATATCGCGGCGGTCATTGTCGACGTGCGCCCGGACGTGGTCATCAGCTACAACGAATTCGGCGGCTACGGGCATCCTGACCACATCAGGGCAGCGCAGGCCGCGCAGCGTGCGGCCGAGGTCTACAACGTCCCGTTTTTCGCCATCGAGCCCGCAGAGTCCACAGCAGAGGCCACCCTCACCGTCGCCGTCGAGGCAGTGCTTGACCGCAAGGGTGCCGCTCTCGCCGCCCACCGCACCCAGGTTGTTGTTACGGGGGAGGACTTCGCCCTGTCGAACAACATCGTGCACCCCATCGACACCGTGGAGCGATTCCGCCGGGTACACCGGCAATTCCCGCCCGGGCCGACGCCTTTTTCGGAACAGTCGAGATCGGTGCGGTTCACCAGCGCGTTCATCGGGCTGCTCCTCGGATTGTGTATCGGGGCGATGCTGACCGTTGTGCACCAATCCACCGCACTGGTCGCCGGCGTGAGTGTGCCGTTCGGGATCATCGTTGGTGTTGTCATCGTTGGCCTGTTCTTGGCCGGATTGCGGATCGTCTGCCGCACCCGGCTGGTGGCCGGTGCCGCTGCCGTCGGTATCCTTTTCGCCATCGGGGTACTGTCGCTGCGCAGCGCCGGGGGGTCGATCCTCATCGCCGAAGGTGCCGCCGGCTACATCTGGACCATCGCGCCGACACTTTTAGCCGTTGTTGTGCTCGGCTGGCCGCAGCTTCCCAGCCGCGCACGCGATAAGATTGACTCTTCCTCCGAAGTGAAAGGATCACTGATCAAGTGACCTACGTGATCGCCCTTCCGTGCGTCGATGTCAAGGACCGCGCGTGCATCGACGAATGCCCTGTCGACTGCATCTACGAGGGTGACCGCTCGCTCTATATCCACCCGGACGAATGTGTGGACTGCGGCGCCTGCGAACCCGTCTGCCCCGTCGAGGCCATCTACTACGAAGACGACCTCCCCGACCACTGGGCGGACTACTACAAGGCCAACGTCGAGTTCTTCGACGAGGTCGGCTCGCCCGGAGGGGCAGCGAAGGTCGGTGTGATCCACAAGGACCACCCGGTCATCTCGGCGCTGCCGCCGCAGGCAGCCCACTGATGGCTCTCACGCTTCCCGATTTTCCCTGGGACGCACTCGTCCCGTTCGGCACCATCGCCAAGGCCCACCCCGGCGGGATGATCGACCTGTCCGTCGGCTCGCCCGTCGACCCGACCCCCGAGCACATCCGCCGCGCCCTTGCCGCAGCGACAGACGCCCACGCCTACCCGCAGACCGCCGGTACCGTCGAGCTGCGCGAGTCGATCGTGCAGTGGTATGCCCGCCGACGCGGGGTCAGCGACCTCTCCGTGGCCAATGTGCTTCCCTCCATCGGTTCGAAAGAACTCATCGCCTGGCTTCCGCTTATGCTTGGCCTCGGTGCCGGCGATGTGGTGGTCCAGCCCACCGTGTCGTATCCGACCTACGAGATCGGTGCTGCCCTGGCCGGTGCCACCGTGCTCTCTTCCGACGATCCGGCTGAATGGCCCGAGAATACCAAACTGGTGTGGCTGAACTCCCCGGGCAATCCCGACGGGCGGGTCATCGGCATCGAAGGACTCCGCGCCGCTGTGGCCCGGGCGCGCGAGCTCGGTGCCGTCATCGCCAACGACGAGTGCTACGCCGAGCTGAACTGGGAGGGCGACGAGCCGACGCCTTCGATCCTCGATCCTCGCGTCATCGGCGATTCCCGTCACCTGGTGCTGTCGGTCTACTCCCTGAGCAAGCAGTCGAATCTTGCCGGGTACCGTGCCGGTTTTGTGGCGGGATGCTCCGACATCATCAACAGCCTGCTTGCCGTGCGCAAACACGCCGGATTGATCCCTCCTGCGCCCGTGCAGGCCGCCATGGTCGCCGCCCTCGACGATGACACCCACGTCGCCGCTCAGCGCGAGCTGTACCGCAGCAGGCGTGCCCGGCTGCTGCCGGCGCTCGAGGCGTTCGGCCTGCGGATCGAGCACAGCGAAGCCGGGCTCTACCTCTGGGCGACCCGCGGTGAGGATGCCTGGATCACGGTCGAGGCGATGGCCGGGCTTGGCATCCTGGTGGTTCCCGGTACCTTCTACGGTGCGAACGCGTCCGAGCATGTGCGAGTCGCCCTCACCACAACGGACGCCCTCATCGACGAAGCGGTCACACGGCTCACCAGCGCCTGAGCGGTGACGGCAGCGCCCGGCCGACGCGCAGCGGCACCACGGAGCATCCAGACGATTTAGGCCGCGCAAGTCAGCGGAAAAGTTCGAGGAAACCTCCAATGGCTTTGGCGGTATTTTGGCTCGATGCAAGGATGTGCCCCATCGGCATTTATGCTTGAGGGGTGACCGACGCTGCAGACGCTAACGCCGAGAAGGCTATTCTCCAATTCCGAGGCGTGAGCGCCGAGTTCCCGATCGTCCGTGCAACGGATGGCCGGGATGCAATCGACATCTCCGCCCTGATGAAACTCACGGGTCTTACGACCTACGATCCGGGGTTTGTGAATACCTCCCCGGCCAAAAGCGCCATCACCTATATCGACGGTGATAAGGGAATCCTGCGCTACCGCGGCTACGACATTGCCGACGTCGCCGAGCACTCCACGTTCCTTGAGACCGCGTGGCTGCTCATTTATGGGGAACTGCCAACTCCGGAAGAACTCGAAGCGTTCGACAACCGGGTTCGCCGCCACACCCTCATCCACGAAGACCTGCGCCGCATCTTCGATGCGCTCCCGCACGACGCGCACCCCATGTCGGTGCTCTCCAGTGCCATCTCCGGTCTTTCGACCTACTACGAGAGCTCGCTCAACGTCAACGACCCGGAGCAGGTCGAAATCTCGACCGTGCGCCTGCTGGCCAAACTTCCCGTTATTGCCGCCTACGCGCACAAAAAGAGCCTCGGCCACGCGTTCCTCTACCCGGACAACAGCCTCAGCTTTGTAGACAACTTCCTGCGCCTGAACTTTGGCACCATGGCCGAGCCGTACGTGGTGAACCCGGTCGTCAGCAAGGCGCTTGAGCGCCTGCTTATCCTGCACGCCGACCACGAGCAGAACGCGTCGACGTCGACAGTGCGTCTCGTCGGCTCGACCGAGTCCAACATCTTCTCCTCCATCTCCGCCGGGATCAGCGCCCTCTACGGCCCGCTGCACGGTGGGGCCAACGAGGCGGTCCTGGAGATGCTGCAGGAGATCAAGGACTCCGGCGAAGGTGTCACGAAATTTGTTGAGCGCGTGAAAAACAAAGAGGCCGGGGTGCGCCTGATGGGCTTCGGCCACCGCGTGTACAAAAACTTCGACCCACGGGCGCAATTGGTGAAGGAGAGCGCCGACCAGGTGCTCGAAGCCCTCGGTGTGCAGGACGACCTGCTTGACATCGCCAAGGAGCTCGAAGCCGTCGCCCTCGCGGACGATTACTTCATCTCGCGGAAGCTCTACCCCAACGTCGACTTCTACACCGGTGTCATCTACAAGGCCATGGGTTTCCCGCCGCGAATGTTCACGGTGCTGTTCGCCATCGGACGCGTCCCCGGCTGGATCGCGCACTGGCGCGAGATGAACGCCGACCCCACGAGTCGCATCGGTCGCCCGCAGCAGGTCTACACGGGCTCTCCCGAGCGCGCCTGGCCCGCGCACTGACAACCGCTATCGGCTGCTAGGTCACAACCGCTGGCAGCTCCCGGAAACGGCGCCAGGGGATTCCCGGGCGCCGTTTTCATCGTTGCGGTGAGGGCGACGGCCGCTCTCCCGGCCGGCGACGCGTTGGGGCGGGGCGGAAGACCTAGGAGGGCAGCGGGGTCGCGGTCAGCGTGATGTCCGTGAACTGCGCTTCGAGGTGCCCTGGGGACGTCGGCGAACAGCGCAGCGCAACGGTGACTTCGGGGATCTCAAAATCGCCGTCAAAAACGATCGCTGTTGCCGCACCATCAGCGAGAACCGTGCGTACACTCCCGGCCAAATACCCGACAACCCCGTTTGGGTCGGCAAAATTGCAGTTCAGTGCGACGCCGGCGTTCTCGGCGAGAGAGCGCACCGTCATGGAGAACGCGAGGTTATACCGCCCGGCATTGAGGGAGCGATACCCGAGATCCAGGGTGTCTGTCGGAGTGTAATAGCCGGCGAAGTACGGGTTCCGGACGTCGACGGGGGAGGAGTCCGTTCGCTCTCCGAGTACCGCTGCCGCGGCGATCGTCGCGGCGAGGGCGGCGCCGGCCAGGGGCACTGCGACCCTGCGGAGCGTGCTCATGAGTGGGCTCACCCTCGCCGTCGACGGTTATGGAATTGCGGGTGACGGGTGGGGGCGCGCCGGCAGCGCGCCCGCACCGATCAGGCGTGCAGTGCGCTGTTGAGGACGATGCCGGTGCCGGAACGCGCGAGTACCTCGACGGCACCGCTGAGCGAATTGCGGCGGAACAGCAACCCGGGGAGGCCACTCAACTCGCGCGCCTTGACGGAACGGGGAACCTCGGTGGCCGAGTCGATAACAAGCACCTTGGTGCCGGCGGTGACATAGAGACCAGCTTCCACCACGGTGTCGTCGCCGATCGAGATGCCGATGCCGGAGTTCGCCCCGAGCAGCGCGCGGGCGCCGATGGTGACACGTTCGGTTCCACCGCCGGAGAGGGTACCCATGATGGATGCTCCACCGCCGATGTCCGAACCGTCGCCGACAACAACTCCCTGGGAGATGCGGCCCTCGACCATCGAGGTGCCGAGGGTGCCGGCGTTGAAGTTCACAAATCCCTCGTGCATCACCGTGGTGCCCGGGGCGAGGTGGGCACCGAGTCGCACGCGGGACGCATCGGCGATGCGCACCCGTGCCGGGCTGACGTAATCGAGCAGGCGGGGGAACTTGTCGATCCCGGTAATCGAGATACCCGCACGCTGCAGCGCGGGGCGCAGACGCGCAAAGTCCTCGGGCAGCACGGGGCCGGCGGTTGTCCAGGAGACGATTGGTAGCTGGCCGAAGAGGCCGTCGAGGTTGATAGTGTTCGGCTCGACGAGCAGATGGCTGAGCAGGTGCAGGCGCAGGTACGCGTCCGAAGTTCCCGCCGGGGCAGCATCCAGGTCGATATCAATGGTGACGAACTCGACCGTCACATTCCGGCGCGGGTCCGCACCGGCGAGGTCTTCGAACTCGGCGGGCGCGATGTAGCGATCGGTCCCGGTGGGGATGGGCCCGAGTTTCGGAGCGGGGAACCAGGTGTCGAGAACGGTGCCGTCTCCGGCAATGGTGGCGAGGCCGTAGCCCCAGGCGGCGCGTGAAGTCATGCCAACAGAGTACCGATGTCCTGGCTGCCATAGAATTTGGTAATGCCGATCGACGATTCATCGCTGCCCGTGCTCGACCTCTCCCTCTCCTCGATCGAGGTGACCCGTCAGCTCTGCGACATCGAATCGGAATCAGGGGACGAGAAAACCATCGCAGACGCCATGATGGTCGCCCTCGAAGGCGCCGGACACCTTGAGCTGTTCCGTCACGGCAACAACATCGCCGCCCGCACCACCCTCGGCCGCGACAAGCGGGTGGTTATCGCCGGGCACATCGACACCGTGCCGATCAACAACAACGTGCCCACCCGATTCGAGAGCATCGACGGTGTCGAATACCTCTGGGGGCGCGGCACCGTCGACATGAAGGCCGGCGTCGCCGTGCAGCTGAAGCTGGCGGTCGAACTCACCGAGCCCATCGTTGATGTGACCTGGATCTGGTACGACAATGAGGAGGTCTCCTCGGACCTGAACGGCCTCGGCCTCCTCGCCGAACTGCGTCCCGACCTGCTCAAGGGCGACTTCGCGATCCTGGGGGAGCCGTCCAATTCGAACATCGAGGGTGGCTGCAACGGCACCCTTCGGGTGGAAGTACGCACGTTCGGTCTGCGCGCCCACTCGGCCCGCGCCTGGATCGGCCACAACGCCATCCACGACCTCGCCCCGGTGCTGGCGATCCTCGCCGCTTACGAGCCGCGCCAGATCGAGGTCGACGGCCTCGTCTACCGCGAGGGACTCAACGCGGTCGGCATCTCCGGTGGCATCGCGGGAAACGTGATCCCCGATGAGGCCATGGTGCACATCAACTACCGATTCGCGCCGAGCAGCTCCGCGGCCGAGGCGACCGAGCACCTGCGCGAGCTCTTCGACGGGTTCGAACTGACCGTGGTGGATGCTGCGGAGGGAGCGCGGCCGGGGCTTGACGCCCCCCTCGCCCAGGAATTTATGGCCGCCGTCGGGGCGGAAGCGCGACCGAAATATGGCTGGACCGACGTCGCCCGCTTCTCCGCGCTCGGCACCCCCGCGGTGAACTACGGTCCGGGCGACCCGCTGAAGGCACACGCCGACGACGAACGGGTTGCCCTCGAGCAGATCACCGAGAGTGAGCGCGGCCTGCGCACCTGGCTGAGCGGTAGCGGTGTCTGAGGCGATCGCACCCCCGACGGCCGCCCCCGCGGAGGCTGCGCGCCGCCCGCCGGCGACCTCGGCCCCCGCCCGGTATTACCGGCTGACGCCGTGGTGGGTGAAGGTGCTTGTCATCTTCGCGGCATCCCGCGTTGTCACCACCAGCCTGATGCTGGCATTCGCCGCAGCACAGGGAACCAACGCCTGGACCGGCGCGTCGCCCGACTACTTCTCTTTCGCCTCACTGTGGGACGGCCACTGGTACTACATCGTCAGCGTCAGCGGCTACCCGGCAACCCTGCCACTCACCGAGGCTGGGGAGGTGGGCGAGAACGCCTGGGCCTTTATGCCCGGGTATCCCGCCCTCGTTGGCCTTCTCTCGGCGGCCCTGGCCCTGCCGTACAAGGTGATCGCCGTTGTGGTCTCGATGGGCTTCGCCCTCGGTTCCTCGTTGATGTTCTACCGGTTGATGGCGCTGCGCCTGCCGGCATCCACCGCCCTGTTCTCGGTCGTGCTGTTCTGTTTCGCCCCACTGTCGCCGATATTGCAGGTCGCTTACGCCGAGTCGATGCACCTGTTTTTCCTTATTGTGGGCTTGTTCTTCCTGCTGCAGCGGAGGTACTGGCTGCTGCTGCCCGTCATTGCCGTGATGAGCCTCACCCGGCCGAGCGGTCTCGCCTTCGCGCTTGCCCTGTTGCTGCACCTCATCTACCGCTGGGTTGTGCGTCGAGCAGACCCCTTCCCGCTGGGCGAGCGTATTGCGGTCGTGGTGATCGGGCTGTTCAGCGCCTTTATGGGAGTGCTTTGGCCCCTGCTCGCCTGGGCGGCGACCGGGTCGCCCTCGGCCTACACCGACACCGAACTTTCCTGGCGGGCCGCCTATGTCGGCTACACCGAGTTGCTCCCGTTCTCGGCCTGGATCCAGGGGGCGACCTGGTGGCAGGACAACTGGGGGTGGCCCGCGGGCGCCGGCGTCGCCGTGCTGGTGGTTCTTGTTGTGGGGTTCATCGCCTTTATGTTCACCCCTGCAGTACGCCGCCTCGGGGTCGACCTGCGGTTTTGGGTCGCCAGTTACGTGCTCTACCTGCTCGCGGTATTTTTCCCGCAGTCCAGCACGTTCCGGCTTCTGATCCCGGTCTTCCCGTTGCTGGGCGCGATCGCCCAGCCGCGCTCGGCCCTCTACCGGGTCGGTCTCGTCCTGCTGTTCATTGCCGGGCAGGTTGGCTGGATCTACATAGGCTGGTGGGTCGACGGGTACGACTGGACTCCACCGTAATACGGTAGGTGAGATTCCCGCGTTTTCAGGAACGCGAGAAATAGACGATAATAGACAAGTATCTTTGTGAAAGGGGACTACTCATGGCAGCCATGAAACCGCGGACCGGAGACGGCCCCATGGAGGCTGTCAAGGAAGGTCGCCTCATTATCGTGCGCGTCCCCCTTGAGGGCGGCGGCCGTTTGGTCGTCTCAGTAAACGATGCCGAAGCCAAAGAGCTTCACGACGCACTCGCAAACGTCGTCAGCGCATAACTCCAGCACTTCCCGCAGCATCCCGCTGCTCGCACCATAGTTCGTTCTCGTCACCGTCGCCGGTGGCGGCACCCCGGCCCACCGGCCGCGCACTTCCCGTGCAGCGTCCCCGGTGGGCCGTTGTTGTGTGCGTACCCTTCAGTCCGCCAGTGGAAGCCGGTCATGAGGGCGCAGCGGGCACACCAGAGGCCGGGCACCGTGGAATGCCAGAGTGGGATGCGCGGCGCCATGGCGGCCGCGCACCGCGGGTGGCGCTGGTATCAGTCGGCGACTTTGGTGAGCTGCAACAGGCCGTCGCCGACGGGGGAGAGGGCACTGTGCACGGCAGAGGACCCGCCGATCTCGCGAAGAAGGGTGCGGTAGTCCGACACCGTGTCGTCGCGTTGCACGGGATCGGCAACCCGGCCGCGCCAGAGAGCGTGGGCGACAAGCACGGTTCCGCCGGCGCGAGCCAGGCGCAGGCCGTGTTCGACGTACTCGATCACCGAATGTGAATCGGCGTCGACCAACACAATGTCGTAGCTCGACTCGTTCATCCGCGGAAGAACGTCGAGGGCGCGCCCGGTAATCAGACGCGCGCGATTAATCGGGATTCCCGCATCGGTGAACGCCTTGCGGGCAGATTGCTGGTAATCGAGTTCGATGTCGATCGAGGTGAGGATCGCGTCGGGCGCCCCCGCCATCAGCCAGAGGCCACTCACGCCGAGACCGGTTCCGATCTCGATCATGGTTTTCGCCCGGGATGCCGCGGCAATCAGGGAGATCTGGGCGCCCATGGCAGCCGAAATCGGTTCAACACCCTGTTCGAGCGAATGCTGCCTCGCCTGCACAATCTCCGGGCTTTCGACAACGAAGTCCTCCGCGAACTTCCAGCTCAAATCTTTGTCCGACACCTATTTACTCCTCTTGACCCCTCAGCCTAGGGCGAGGATTCATCTGGGACCGGCTATTCTGGGCGAGTGTTCGGGTTGACTTTTGAGAAGCTGCTGATCATCGGGATCATTGCGGTCTTTGTGCTCGGTCCTGAACGCCTGCCCTATTACGCGTCGCAGCTGGCCCGTTTGGTGCGTTCCCTCCGTGACATGGCCGATGGGGCCAAGGCGCGGATGCGGGAAGAGATGGGTCCTGACTTCGACGAAGTCGACTGGAAAAAGCTCGACCCGCGCCAGTATGACCCGCGCCGCATCATTCGTGAAGCCCTGTTGGACGAGGACCCGTCCGTCGCAGCTGCGGCCGCGGCAGCCATCCCGGTGGTCAAACCGGTGACCGAGGGCGCTTTCGCCAAGCGCCAGCGGCTGGAGAACGAGGGTAAAGCCGTCCCGTTCGACGAAGAGTCCACCTAACGCCGCCTGCGACCATCTGGGGCCTCGTTAAGCTCTGGGTGACCGGATGCTGCATAACGCACGACCCTGTCGCCCGTGGTGGCACAGGATGCCGCGCACGGGCAGGAAAGCCTTTAGGCCTCCAGCGATTCGTACAGTTTTTGCAGGCGTGACGATTCGGTGCGTAACGCCTCGACAACGAGTCGGACAGACGGACGTTCTGCCCGGTCGGGACGCATCAGTGCCGCAATTTGGCGCACGGCGCGCACGCCGGTGAGTGGTCGGGTGACAAGGCCGTTCTCGTGGTCCCGGGTGGTGAAGCGCGGCAAAATCGCAATCCCGTGGCCGGCGGCTACCACCGCCTCCACGATGCCGTTGTCAAGGAAACGCTGGCCGACCACCGCAGGCACCCCGTTGACGGTCTCGATCTGGCGCAGGATGCGGTCGTAGGGAAAACCGGACTGCACCCCGATCCAGGTTTCGTTGACAAGGTCGTGTGGCGAGAGGGTCTTTTTCGCGCTGAGCGGATGGCCCTCGGGAAGTGCGATGTCGAGCGGTTCACGCATCAGTGGGACAACGGCAAGCCCACGATCACGCCAGGACGGCAGGATGCCGGGGGCGTCGGCGAGAACAATGTCGAAGTCGGGGGTGAGGTCGGCGAAGTCCGGCAGCAACGGGTCCTGGTCCGTACAGCTGAGGGTCAGCCCGGGTACCGTCGCAATCGCGCTGAGCAGGCCGGGCAGGATCATCTGGCCCCCGGTCGGAAAGGTGGTCAGGGTGACGGACCCACGCGGGGTCTGTTTGAAGTCCTCCCAGAGGGCCTCTGCCCGCTCGAGGGCGACCGCCACATCGGTCGCGGTCTGTGCAAGGGCGCGACCGGCCCCGGTCAGCACAATGCCGCGGCCAGAGCGCTCGGTAAGTGGAATTCCCGCTTCCCGCTCCAGCACCTTCAATTGCTGGGATACCGCGGAAGGAGTGCGTTGGGTGGCCCGCGCGACCGCGGTGATACTCCCGCGTTCCGCGAGCTCGCGGAGCAGTTCCAAACGACGAACATCCATGAAGACAGGCTACACAATCACCTAAGAAAGATGCGATTGTGCTACAGGGAAAAGAGCGGTGAAATAGTCTCATACTTACAAGGAGCAACATCATGATCATCGAATTCAGCATCGTCATCGCCGCCATCGTCGTGTCCATCGCCGGCAGCATCACCCTCGTCGCCCGCGACGGTTACCGCCAGGTACCGACCCGCCGCGTCTAACCACCCGCTGGCGACCACGGGTCGCCGGACACTCCATCCAGGGGTCCGAATCGCTTCACGTTTCCGCAGTATCCTGCGGCACGGGAAGGGCTCGGATCCCTTTGTTGTTAAGCCCCGCCGATGACCGTCAAGTGACGGTGAGCCCGAGCTTTCGCCCGGAAAGGCCGCGGCCGCGCACGGCGAGCATCCCGGCAACGGCCGTGATTGCCACGGCGGCAGCATCGTCCGGGGTGCTGAGCACAATGGGGGCGCCGGTGTCCCCGCCAACCCGCAGCGGAACACTGAGGGGAATCGACGCGAGCAGCGGAACCGTCTCCGTGGCCGTCGACAGCCGGGCTGCCGTCTCTGCGCCGCCCCCACTGCCAAAGAGTTCGAGCATTGTGCCGTCCGGCTGCAGCAGTCCCGCCATGTTCTCGATGACACCGATGACTTTCTGGCCGGTCTGCCTGGCCACGAGCCCGCTGCGTTCGGCCACATCGGCCGCTGCCGGCTGCGGGGTGGTGACAACGAGCACTTCCGCCTGCGGAAGAAGCTGGCCAATGGAAATGGCGATGTCGCCGGTCCCGGGCGGCAGGTCGAGGAGCAGGATGTCGAGATCGCCGAAATATACGTCCGTCAGGAACTGTGCGATGGTGCGGTGCAGCATTGGTCCACGCCAGGCGACGGCGGTTCCCGAAGCGCTCGAGGAGTCGACAAACATCCCGATCGAGATGACCTTCACGTTGAAGGCCACCGGCGGCAGGATCATGTCGTTGACCTGGGTCGGCTTCGCATCTGCGATCCCCAGCAACCCCGGGATCGAGAAGCCGAACACATCGGCGTCGACGATACCCACCCGAAGTCCGCGGGCAGCCAGGGCGACACCGAGGTTCGCGGTGAGGGTCGATTTGCCCACGCCGCCCTTGCCGCTGGTCACCGCGTAAATCCGCGTAAGGGAATCCGGTCCGAACTGCTGCGCCTTCGGTCGATTACCACGCAGTTTCGTGGTGAGGGCGTCCCGCTCGGCGCGCGTCATAATGCTGACGTCGACGTTTACCCCACTAATGCCGGCGACGGATGCTGCGGCAGCGGTGACGTCCCGTTCGATGGTGTCGGCGGCCGGACAGCCGATGATTGTCAGTTTCAGCCCCACGGTCGCAATGCCGGAGTCGACGGAAACCGAACCGACCATGTCGAGTTCGGTGATCGGCTTGCGGATTTCAGGATCGATGACGCGGGACAGGGCCGTGCGGACGAGTGCTTCGATGTCGCCGGTGAGGTTCACACTCACTCGTCAAGCTCCCGGCGGTCCCTGTCCCGATTCTTCTTTTTGGTTTTCCCCGTTTCGCCGTCGAGCTCCTCGAGCAGCGAGCGCAGCTCGGCACGGATGAAGTCCTTGCTGGCCAGGTCGCGCATGGCCAGCCGCAGCGAGACAACCTCGCGGGCAAGATATTCGGTGTCGTTCAGGTTGCGTTCTGCGCGCTGGCGGTCCTGCTCGATCTGCACGCGGTCGCGGTCGTCCTGGCGGTTCTGGGCCAGCAGGATCAGGGGTGCGGCGTAAGACGCCTGCAGCGAAAGGATCAGGGTGAGGGCGGTGAAGCCGATCGCGGCACTGTCGAAGCGCCACGCCTGCGGGGCGACCGTGTTGAATACCATCCACGCGGCGGCGAACACGGTGAGGATGCCGAGGAATCCGGGGGTGCCCATGGCGCGTGCCACCCATTCGGTGAACCTGCCGAACCGGTCGCGGTCACTGAAGCGCGGCACGATCTTTGTGCGCATTCCCTTGGGGGAGTCGAGCCTGTTCTCGGAACGGTTACCGCGTGCCATTGCTCGTCCTCCTTGCCTTTATCGGGATTGTCGCAGTTGAGGTACTGGGTGGGGACTGCGGTTTACTACTGTCGTGGTCGGTACTTCGCCAGTCATCGGGCAGCAAATAATCGAGGACGTCATCAATGGTCACCACCCCGACGAGTCGGCGGTTCTCATCAACGACGGGAACCGAAACGAGGTTGTAACTGGCCAGGATGCGGGCGACCTCGGCGGCCGGCGCATCAGCCAGTACCGGCTCGAGGTTGGGGTCGAGAAGTGTGCCGAGGCGTTCGTTCGGCGGGTAGCGCAGCATCCGCTGGAAATGAACCATTCCGAGGAAGCGGCCGGTCGGTGGTTCGTACGGGGGAAGGGTCACGCAGATTGCTGCCCCCAGTGCCGGGGCGAGTTCGTGGCGGCGAATGAGGGCGAGGCCTTCGGCGACGGTGGTGTCCGCTGAGACGATAATCGGCTCGGTGGTCATCAGGCCGCCGGCGGTTTCCGGCTCGTAGGACAGCAGGAACCGTACGTCCTCTGCCTCCTCCGGCTCCATCAGCTCCAGGAGTACTTCGCCGCGCTCGTCGCTGAGCTGGGCGATAAGGTCCGCGGCATCGTCTGGTTGCATCTGGTCGAGCACGTCGGCGGCGCGTGCATCGTCCAGCTTGTTCATCAGGTCGACCTGGTCGGTCTCCGGCATTTCCTCGAGCGCGTCGGCGAGCCGGTCGTCAGGAAGCTCACCGGCGACTTCGAGCATCCGCTGCTCCGGCAGGTCGAGCATCGCGTTGGCAAGGTCGGCGGGAAGCAGGTCGGCGTAGCTGGCGATGAGCTGGGTTGCCGACTGGATCTCGCCAACGGTCGACTTCTCCACCACGTCGGCCCAATTGGCGAACACGGTGGGTCCCTTGCCGAACGGCGAAGGGGTTGCCTTGGGCAGGCGGCAGAAGAGCTGGCTGACCTCCCACTCGCTGAGGTCGGCTTCTTCGATCGCGACATCTTCGATGGTGGCGTCGTGGGCGCGGTCGCGAAGCGTGACCTTGCGTCCGAGCATCTCTGCAATCACCCGAACCTCACCACCGCGCTGCTCGAAGCGGCGCATGTTGATGATGCCCGTAGTGATGATCTGGCCGGAGCCGATGCTGGTGACACGGCCGATGCCGAGGAACACCTGGCGCTTGCCCGCTACTTCAACGACAAGACCAACAACGCGCGGGGGCTCCACCGCTCGGTAGACCACAACAACGTCGCGAACCTTGCCGACCCGGTCGCCTGCGGGGTCGAAAACGAGACACCCGGCCAAACGGGCTACGAAGACTCTGGACACGCTCACGGGTACCAGCGTAGTCGGGCATGGGACAATGAGCCTGTGACCAACCAGAGCCCCTTTTCGCGCCGTCCTGCCGCATTGCCGACAATCCCGCGCGGAGACGCTCTTGGCACGTACGACACGTATCTCGAGGCACAAAAGGTTGTCGACCGGCTTTCCAAGGCAGACTTCGATGTCAAACAGCTGTCTATCGTAGGAAATGACCTGAAAACGGTCGAGCGGGTGACCGGCAAACTCACCTATGGTCGTGCTGCGGCGGCCGGCGCTGCAAGCGGTGCATGGCTTGGTTTGTTTTTTGGCCTCATACTGTTCATCTTCTCGAGTGACCCCAACTTCGGTTTTGTGGGCGGTGCTGCACTGATTGGTGCCGCGTTCGGGATGCTTTTCGCTATTGCGTCCTACTCGATCAACCGTCGACGTCGCGACTTCACCTCGACCCACCAGGTGCTCGCCTCGAACTACCAGATCATTGTCGCGCCGGAACTGATCGCCAAGGCCCACGACGTATTGAGCCGCCCAGAGGGTGGCAAGAGCGCCTAACCGATCCGGTTAGTGGCGGATGGTCGTTCGCGGCCAACGTTCGGCACGCCAATGCTGGCGCCGGAATCTGTAACTCCAGAAAACGGAGCTGTTGCGGCGGGTGTATCTATCGCCCGAGCCCGGATCTTCGAGCTGAAACCTGTGCCTTAAAGCCCCAACTCGGTCACTGACAGTGGCACACCATAGGGTAGAAGAGCACCCTCTTTGCCGCCCTCAAACGGCCTGCTATTTGTGGCTATTCTACCACGGAACATTGGTTTGACCGGCTTTTTCTTTTCTCTTCCCCCGGGTGCACCAGGCGGGAAGAATGGAGGTATGACCTCCCACACCGACCTCCTCACCCAGGCAGCCCAGCTGCTGCGGGAGGCCATCGCGATGCCCACCGTGGGACTGAATGACCAACAGGCCGGCGAGGTGTTGATCGC
>Ga0247735_1000334_pt1 | contig 19187 bp, 19 predicted proteins | sample UWRJL178409R2_FD_180934 | JGI IMG/M metagenome (GOLD analysis project Ga0247735, IMG submission 180934) | Plant litter microbial communities from Arlington Agricultural Research Station in Wisconsin, United States - UWRJ-L178-409R-2 | ecosystem: Environmental > Terrestrial > Plant litter >... | reverse complement strand
ACGCAGCCTTCTCCTCAGCGGTGTACTTGCGATTCTTGTGTGGTTTTTCCGTTAACGAAGACACGGTCGTTGCAACTCCCAGAAAGACTGGGTGTTGCAACGACCGTTAGAACCCAAGACCGGCGGGGGCGTGTTTTGTGTTGGGGCGCTACCGGTCGATCGTGGCCATTTCTTTTTTCGCACCAACAAACTATAGTTTTCGGTGTGCCGAAACTTTTCACCGTGCCCAGTATCCTCCGCTTCTGCGCCCTCGCGGCAACGGTCGCCCTGGTGACGTCGTGTGCTGCGACGGATGCTGCCGGCGGTGGGGATGACGACCGCCCGGTGGTGCTCACCACCTTCACCGTGCTTGCCGACATCGCCGGCAACGTCGCCGGCGAGCACCTGCGGGTGGAGTCGATCACCAAAACCGGTGCGGAGATCCACGGTTACGAACCGACGCCCGGCGACATCCGGCGGGCAGCAGACGCCGACCTCATCCTCGACAACGGGTTGAACCTCGAGCTGTGGTTCGCCAAATTCGTCGACACCATCGACGTCCCGCACGTGGTTGTCTCCGAGGGCATCGAGGAGATCTCCATCACCGAGGAGGCGTACGCTGGGCTGCCGAACCCGCACGCCTGGATGTCCCCGCTCAACGCCCAGGTCTACGTCGACAATATGGTTGCCGCGTTCAGCGAGCTCGACCCGGGCAACGCTGCGCAGTTCGAGGCGAACGGCGACGCCTACAAGGCCGAACTGCAGGAAGTGCAGGACGAGCTGGCCGGCCAGCTCGCCGAACTTCCCAGCAACCACCGGGCGCTTGTCAGCTGTGAGGGTGCGTTCTCCTACCTCGCCAGGGATGCCGGGCTCGAGGAGCGCTACATCTGGGCGGTCAACGCCGAGCAGCAGGCCACCCCTCAGCAGATCGCGCGCACCATCGAGTTCGTTCGCGAGAACAGCGTTCCCGCCGTCTTCTGCGAGTCGACCGTGTCAGACAAACCCATGCGGCAGGTGGTCGAGGCGACAGACGCGGTCTTCGGCGGAACCCTGTTTGTGGATTCGCTCTCCGAGTCGGACGGGCCCGTGCCGACCTACCTCGAACTGCTTCGATACGACGCCGACGTGATCATCACCGCCCTGGGCGGGCGCGGGGCCAGCGAATGAACGCGGCGGCACCGGCGATCGAGACCAGCGGGCTGATCGTGCGCTACGGCGAGACCCTCGCCCTCGACGATGTCAGCATCCGGGTGGGCACCGGTCGCATCTGCGGTCTGGTTGGGATGAACGGGTCGGGCAAATCCACGCTGTTCAAATCGATCATGGGTATTGTGCGCCCGGACAACGGCCAGGTCCTTATCCACGGCCGCACCCCGGCCGCCGCCCGCAAAAACGGCGACCTCGGGTATGTACCGCAGAGCGAAGACGTCGACTGGAGTTTCCCCGTCTCGGTGCGCGACGTGGTGATGATGGGGCGCTACGGCCACCTCGGGTTCACCCGTCGCCCCCGCGCCGCCGACCACGCCGCCGTCGCCGACGCCCTCGCCAGGGTGGAGTTGACAGAGTTCGCCGACCGGCAGATCGGACAGCTCTCCGGGGGCCAGAAGAAGCGGGCGTTTGTCGCCCGCGGGATCGCCCAACAGGCCAGCGTTTTGCTGATGGACGAACCGTTCGCCGGCGTCGACAAACGGTCGGAAGCCACCATCGTGCGGCTGCTCAAGGAGCTTGCCGCCGACGGCACCAGCATCCTCATCTCCACCCACGACCTGCACGCGCTGCCCGGTCTCGCCGACGAGTCGATCCTGCTGCTGCGCCGGGTGTTGGTGCACGGGCCAACCGCCGAGGTGCTCACCCCGGGTAACCTTGCCCTCGCCTTCGGCTTCGACGTGCTGGAGCGGACCGAGGCCGGCGCGTGAACCCCCTCGACCTGCTGCTCGAGCCGCTCGGCTACGAATTTATGACCCGCGCGCTCATCACCACCGTGATCGCCGCGATTGTCTGCGCGGTGCTGTCCTGCTGGCTGGTACTGGTCGGCTGGTCGCTGATGGGAGATGCCGTCTCGCACGCCGTCCTGCCCGGGGTGGTGCTCGCCTACATCATCGGTGCTCCGTTCGCGCTCGGCGCCCTCATTTTCGGATTCCTCGCGGTCATCCTGATCGGGGTGGTGCGCGGCACCAGCCGGGTGAAGGAGGATGCGGCGATCGGCATCGTTTTCACCACCCTGTTCGCGCTCGGGCTTGTGCTGATCTCGGTCACCCCGAGCCAGACCGACCTGAACCACATCATCTTCGGCAACATCCTCGGAGTCTCCGAAGCCGACCTTGTGCAGATCGCGGTGCTGGGCGCGATCGCGTTCGGGGTGCTGGTTATCAAACGCCGCGACCTCACCCTCTACGCCTTCGATGCCACCCACGCCCATACGATCGGCATCTCTCCGAAGCTGCTCGGCGCGCTGCTGCTCGGGATGCTCGCGCTCACCGCGGTCGTCGCGCTGCAGGTCGTTGGGGTCATCCTGGTGGTCGCCATGCTGATCATTCCCGGGGCGACGGCCTACCTGCTGACGGACCGTTTTGGTCGGATGCTTGTGGTCGCGCCGACAATCTCCGCCGTGTGCTCGGTCATCGGTATTTACCTGAGCTACTACCTCGATGCGGCATCCGGCGCAATGGTGGTGCTCGCGCAGGGCGCCGCGTTCACCCTGGTGTACCTGTTCGGACCGCGCCACGGACTGCTCGGGCGCCAGCTGGTGCGGGCCCGCCGGCGCCGCGCGACAGCGTAACCACACCGTCATTCCACCACTGCCCCCCTTCGGGGGCAGTTTGTGCTTAATGACGATTACACAATTGTTAGTTCAGCCTTACCTCACTAAGGTAAGACTTACCTAACCCTTGCTGCCACTGGCTGCGCGCTACGGCGCTGCCAGATAAGGGTCCCTCCGAAAGGAACCACCACAGTGGATTCAGTAGTATCGCGCCCCCGGGCGCGTGTCTTCCGCAGGGCCGTCGCCATCGCCGCGACCGCCGCCCTCGCCCTCGGCGCCTCCGTCCTCACCACCACCTCAGCCTCTGCCGCCGTGGGCGACCGCGCCATCAGCGGCGCGTCGATCACCTGGGGTCTCAACGGTGAATCCGGTGGTGGAGCATTCTTCGGTGGCTGCAACTTCCTCAGTGCCGGTGTCGCCGGCGACACCGGCAGCTCGCGCCTGTGGACCCAGGCCGACGACTTCTACTCCACCCAAGCCGGGAACGTTGAGGTACTGAAGCCGAACTCCGCTGGCGTCCTGAACCAGCCGACCTGGGCCACCAAATGCCAGACCCCGGCCGGAACCCCCGTCACCGCCTCCTCCGCGACCTCGCTGACCAACAACGTTGTCAAGATCGGCAACGGAACCGGCACCAAGGCTGCCGACGGATCCACCACGATCGACTGGACCGGCTCCTTCAGCGTCGTTTTCTACGGCGGACTCACCTACTGGAGCGTCACCGACCCGACGCTGACCCTGGATGCTGCCGGCAACGGCCAGCTCACCGGAACCGCCAGCGGCTACGGCACCTCGATGGAAGACATGACCCAGTGGGTTCCGATCGCCCCGGAAGAGATCGTCCTCGCCGACATCTCCGGCGCGACCGTCAGCGACACCGGCCTGAGCGTTACCCCCGACTACCTCGGTGTGACCGTCGAACTCGGCGCAGACTCGACCCCGCAGTCCACCACCGGTGCCACCTCTGGCTCGTTCCCGCAGAGCTTCGTCGACTTCCAGGTCAAGACCGGCCAGTCCAGCTACTGGTACAGCTCGGGCGGATCGCGTGACGCCGCCAAGCCGAGCACCCCGCTGGCCGTTGCCTACACGGTTGCCGCTGTCACCCCGGAAGAGCCCGCAGAGCCCGCCGCCCCCGGCGAGCAGGACCTCGAAGTCATCGTTCCCGAGAAGACCACTCCCCCGGTAGCCGGCAGCTTCGGCTGGACGTTTGACAACGCCGCCGCCGTCAGCCTCGGCACCGCAGTGCAGACTGGCAGCTCCTTCACCGCCACGGGCACCCTGAACACCGTCTCGGTGACAGACACCCGCACGGGGGGAACCCTTCCCTACAGCTGGAGCATCTCCGGCCAGGTCAGCTCCTTCACCGCGGGAAGCAACTCGTTCGGGGCCAACTACCTCGGCTGGACCCCGACCGTGAAGAACGCCGGCACCGGCGTCTCCGCGGGTGCTGCCGTCACCTCGTCGGTCTCCGGCGGAGCGGGCCTCGCCACCTCGGCGACCCTCGCCTCCAGCACCGCGGCAGCCAGCGCCGACATCGACACCGCGCTGTCGCTTGTTATCCCGGACACCACCGCGGCGGGCAACTACACGTCCACGCTGACGGTCACCGCCCTCGGCTAACACCCGAAGCAGTGATGCGGTGCCGGGTCAATTCGACCCGGCACCGCATTGCGCTGTTCCGGCAGCACCCCGAACGATCAGCAGCACCGTCCCGAAAGTCTCTCCCATGCCTCGAATGTTTGCTGCCCTGCCCGTTGTCGCCCTCGCCCTTGCCCTGCTCGCGCCCGTCTTCGCCCCGGCGAGCTCCGCCGCGGCCGCCGACGGTGCGAGCTGGAGTGTTGGCCCCGCCGACAACACCCTCGGGCAGTCGCGCCCGAACTTCGACTACTCCCTCGAGGCCGGCGCCGTTCTCGAGGATGCTTTCCTGGTGCGCAACAACGGCGCCACCGACCTCACCCTCGCCATCTACGCCGCCGACGCCTTCACGACCCGCGAGGGCAACATCGACCTGTTGGCCGCCGGGGAAGAATCCGTCGACGCGGGCACCTGGGTCTCCCTCGGCACCAACACCGTGACCCTCACCCCCGGCGAGGAGTCCGCGATCCCGTTCACCGTCACCGTCCCGGCCGAGGCCCGGCCCGGGGACCACTCGGCGGGCATCGTCGCCTCGCTGACCTCCGACGACCCCGCGGCACAGGTGCAGGTCGACCGCCGCCTCGGCAGCCGGATGTACATCCGCATCGCCGGCGACCTCGTTCCCGCGGTCGAGGCGACCGACCTCAGCGTCGACTTCACCGGAAGCTGGAACCCGCTGGCCATCGGCTCGCTCGACGTCAGCTACCGCCTCGAAAACCTCGGCAACACCCGCATAACCGCATTGTCCGCCCTGGATGCTGCCGGCCCGCTAGGTGCTGCGCCCCTCGCCTCCGGCGACGTGCAGCTGCCGGAGGTCCTTCCCGGCTCGGACATCGTGGTCAGTCACCAGCTGACCGGTGTCGGCGCCCTGCTCTGGCTGAGCGGCGCCGTCGACATCCGCCCGTCGAGCGTCGGCCTCGGCGCCGCGCAGCTCGACGCGATCGAGCTGCCGTTCACCATCCCCGCCGTGCCGATCACGGTACTGATCGTCCTGCTCGTCCTTGCCCTGGCGATCATCGCGGTGGTTCTTGTCATTCGTCGTCGCCGCGCCGCTGCGCCGGCTGCGGTACCGGCCTCCCAGCTGTAATTTCGGCCGCCGCCCCCCTCGGTCACACCGACGGGATCGAAGTGACCTTCGGGCGGCTCCACGGGAAGATGAGGCGGCCGGTCATCTGCAGGAAGGTGAGCAGGCTGACCAGGGCGGCGAGCACCGCGCCGGCGATGGGCAGCGCGAGCGGGCCGAATGCCCGGTTGATGGCTTCCGGCACCAGCGAGAGGCCGTTGTCGCGGGTCAGCGAGGTCGGCGAGCTGCTCCCCGTACTGACGATGCCGGACGCGCTCGGCGGAACGGCAACCGGCACCGCGGCAGCGCCGGTACCGGCGACGGCGGCGGCATCCGGCCGGAACGTCAGCGGGTTGCTCGGGGGTGTTACCGACTCGAGGCCGCCGGAGGGGGCGGGCACGATCGCGGGCGCTTCGGCGTCGTAATTGACGGTGAGGATACTCGCCGGCTTGGCGGCATCCCGCAGGCCGCCGGTGCTCAGCCAGTAGCCGGCCTGGCCGGTCGCTTTCTGGAAGTCGATAAAGCTCGCGGGGAACGCGCCCCAGTACGACGCGTTCTGCGCGGTCTGCCCTGATTGGCCGGCGCCGCTGACGCTCACCCCCAGATAGTCCGGGATGCTGGCGAACCCGCCGGTCACCCCGAGGGAGACGCCGGACAGCTGGGCGAGCACGATGGTGCGCTCGGCGAGTGGCTCCCACTTGGTGAGATCGTCCATACTGGCGCCGTAACCGCTGGCTGTCGCGGTGAGCTGGCCGTTGCCCGAAGCATCCAGTTGCAGTTGAGGGTTGCTGGCGCTCCAGTAGGTCATGCCGCCGTAGAAAACGACGCTGAAGGAGCCGGTCCAGGACAGGGTGAGCCCGCCATCGGCCGTGGCGCTTCCGGACCCGCCGTCGATGACCACCTGGGACTGGGTTGTGGAGGTCACCGAGCTTGCCGTGACCGCCGTGCCGGAGGCGTCGAGGCATTTGGTGTCAAAAGTGGGAGTCTCCCAGCCCCCACCGCTGGTGGCCTTGACGATACTTACGGCGCCCTGCTCTGCCGAGTAGAAGCCGTCCGTGGCGTCCCAGACGCGTGCAGAACCGGCATCGCCGGCCTTGCCCGCGCTCAAGAAGTTGCAGCCGCCGGCGTAGGAGCCGGAACTGGACTCGGGGTTGAGCCCCCACCGTAGTTCGGCGTTGGTGATCGAGTCTCCGTCGGTGTCGCGGGTCGACTCGGGAATGGTGACCCCGATGTCAATCGCGTCGGCACCGGCGGCCAGTGCGGGGGTTCCCCCGAGCAGTACGGCAGACACAACAGCGGCCAGCAGTGCGGAGCGCCGCAGCCTCATCGGTTGACCCCCGAGGTGCTCGCGGTGAGCAGGGGTTCGGTCGGCGGTTCGGCCTCCATAGTGTGGCGAGGGAGCGCGAGGGTCGGGGATGCTGCGCTGGCCAGGGCCGGCGCAACGGGCGCGGACGGCTCGGCGGGCTCGGCGGATTCGACCGGGGCGGCAAGCTGGGCGGCAAGCTGGGCGGCAGCGGCAGCCTCACGACGGGCGCGACGGGTGCGGGCACCGCGCACCAGCGAGGTGACCAGGCTGATCAGCAAGAGCACCACGGCGACCAGGATTCCGATCCCGAGCGCGAGGTACGGCCAGACCGGCTGGGCGGCTTCGGCGGTGGCGGCCACCGTCGAGTTCGGGTTCGCGGCGACCGCGATCTGCGTTTCGGCGAGCGAGGCGGACGCCGCGCCGGTGAGCGCGAGCAGGTGGGTGCCGGCGCGCAGGTCCGCGGGAAGCTGCAGCACCCCGGCAACCTCACCGGAGGGCCCGGCGGTGAGGGGGCCGACGGCCGCAACACCGTTATCGAGGGTCGCAACGACCTGCTCCCCCGCGCTGAAACCCTGGCCGGTGAAGCTGAGCACGTTGCCGGCGATAGCGGAAGTGGTTGTGTACCCCACCCGGGCGGCTCCCGCGGCCGTAACTGCCGTGGCCGCAGCATCCCCCGCAACCGTTGTTCCCGCCACGGCGGGAGTACCCGGGGTCGCGGCAGCAGCGGCGGGCGCGACGAAGCTGATCGGGGTGAAGGTCTCGTTGTTGGCGTTTTTCACACCGTGCGCGCCGATGGTGATGATGCCGCACTGCACCACGAGGCAGTCCACCGCGCTGATGTTGCCGTCACGGTCGAGGCTTTCGAAACCGGCGCCGGGCACCACCATGTCGATGGTGAAGTCACCGCTGGCGGACATGATCGCGTTGGCGGCCGACTCGGTATCGCTGCCGGGGAAGGCGATGAAGCGCTGGAAGCCGGCGTTGTCCTTCGACTCGGCGTCCGGCACGTAGCGGTAGTCGCCGCCGACGGTTCCGCCGCTGCTCGGCTTCCAGGACGAGCCGGGCTCGACCCAACCGAACAGCGCATAGATGCCACCGAAGCCGCCCTGGATCGACTGGAAACCGGCGCCGGTGACGGTGAACGAAGTCGCGAATTCGGGGTCGGCTTCTGCCGTGCCGGAAGCGTTGCTGATGGTGACCGTGGCGCCGGCGGCCGCGGCAGAATGTGGTGCGAGGAGAGCCGGGGCGAGGGCGAGCGAGGCGAGGAGCACTGCGGCGGCGGGGGTGAGCAGGGGGCGACGGGCGCGGTCGGACGCAGTGTCGGTGCGGATGCGGTGCAGAAGGGTGTCAGACACGAGTCGCGTGCTCCTCGGGGGTGGTGGAATTTGCGGCGGGAAGGATGCGGGGGCGTTCGGGGTGAACGACCCGGTGTTCGGTGCCGGCCAGGGTGTGGATGCTGATCGGATAGTTGTAGACCGCGCTGAGCAGCTCGGGGGTGAGCACGGACGGCGGGCCGTCGGAGCGCACCCTGCCGGATTCCAGCAGCACGATCCGGTCGGCGTAGGAAGCGGCAAGGTTGAGGTCGTGCAGCACCACGATGGCGCTCCCGCCGTTCGCGGCGTGCGCGCGCAGTTGCTGCATCAAGCGTTCCTGGTGGCGAATATCGAGGCTCGCCGTCGGCTCATCGAGCATCAGGATGTCGCAGGCCTGGGCGCGCACCCGGGCGTAGGCGACCCGGGCCCGCTCGCCGCCGGACAATTCGGGCACGTTGCGTCCGCCGAAACCCTCCAGCTCAGCATCCCGCATCGCGTTGTCGATCTGGTTGTCGTCTTCTTCGGCGGTGGATGCTCCGGCCCACGGAGCACGCCCCATCGCGACGACCGCGCCGACGCTGAAGGGGAAGGACACCTCGTTGGACTGCGTGAGCACCGCGCGCAGGCGGGCGAGTTCGCGGGGGCGGTAGGAGCTGAGCGGGCGGCCGTCGAGTTCGACCGTGCCGCTCGAGGGGGCGCGATCGCCGGCGAGCAGGTGCAGCAGGGTCGATTTGCCCGCACCGTTCGGTCCAACGAGGGCAACGACCTCCCCGGCATACAGCTGCACGTCGACGTTGTACAGCACGGCGTGGGTACCGATACTGAGGTGCACCCCGCGGGTGTCGATTCGAAGGGCGTTCATCCCCAGCCTCCGGACTTGAGCCTGGTGCGGCGAAGCAACCAGAAGAAGAAGGGTCCGCCAACGATGGCGGTCAGCATTCCGATGGGCAGTTCGGCGTAGGGCACCGCGGTGCGGGCGCCGAGGTCGGCGGCCAGCAGCAGCAGGGAGCCGCCGAGGGCACTGGTGGGAATCAGCGCGTGGTGGCCGGGGCCGAGCACCATCCGCATCAGGTGCGGGATGACCAGGCCAACAAAAGCGATGATCCCGCAGAGGGCGACGGCCGCTGCGGTGAGCACGGCGACAAGCACGATCCCCACAATGCGGGTGCGTTCGACGTCGACGCCGAGGTGGCGGGCCTGGCGCTCCCCGAGGGAGAGCAGGTCGAGCCGGCCGGCCATCAGTACGGAACCGATGATGCCGACAATCGCGACGGGGAGAACGATGGCGACGTCCTGCCAGCGGCTGCCGTTGAGGGAACCGAGCTGCCAGAACACGATCTGCTCGCGCTGCTGGGTGGTGCCTGCGAAGGTCAGGAAGGCGATTCCCGCCCCGGCCACGGCGTTGACGGCGATACCGGTGAGCACAAGGGTGACCACTTCGGTGCGGCCTTCCGCACGGGCGGCGAAGTAAACGAGGAACGTTGCGGCGAGTCCGCCGAGGAACGCGAAGGCCGGGGCGACCAGCGGGTTCAGGCCCGCGGCGCCGAACACGATGACGGCGCTGGCACCGACGGCGGCTCCCGAGGAGACACCAACGATGCCGGGTTCAGCGAGCGGGTTGCGGAAGACTCCCTGCATCACCACTCCGGCGACGGCGAGGGCGGCGCCGACCACCATGGCCATCGCGATGCGCGGGAAACGCACAATCCACAGGGTGGCATCGGCGTTCGGATGCTGCGGGACGGCGAGTACCGGAACCTTGATGGCGTCGAGGCCGATGCCGGCGAGCGCGGAGTTGATGTGTGCGGCGATCGAGCCGGCGACCTCGGAGGCGGGAATGGCGAGCTGGCCGGTCCCGGCGGACACGATCGCCAGCGCGGCGAGCCCAACGGCGAGGGCGCCCGTGACGATCGCCACCCGGCGACGGTGTGCGGGGGCGGCGTGCAGCCGGGCCCCTGAACGGGCTTTCGCCTCGGCGCCGACCTCTCCGAGCCTCACGGTCGCCGTCATTTGGCGTCTTCCGGCGCGTAGATCGCGACGGCGAGCGCTTCGAGGGTCAGCGAGGTGGCGGGGCCGAAGCTCAAGATCTGGGTGTCGGACATGTCGACGATCCGGCGGTGCTCCCCCGCGGGGGTTTGTGCGAGGGCGGGAAGGTGTTCGAACAGGCCGTCGACGCCGCCGACGGATTCGAGGCCCTTTGTCATCATCAGGATGACGTCCGGCGCCGCCGCGATAATTCCCTCGTCGGTGATGGGCCGCATTCCCGCCCAGCCGATCTCCGAGGAGACGTCGATTCCACCGAGGGAATTGACGAGGTCGTCGGCCCCCGAGCCCTCACCGAACATGTAGTAAACACCGGCCTGGCCGCGCACATAAAGGAACACCATCCGCAGCTTCTCGGCGGGATCCGCCGGCGCGATGGCCGCGATCGCCGCGACGGTGTTGTCCACTTCCGCGCTGATACGCGAGGAGAGCACGGTGCCGCGTTCGACCAGGCCAACGGCGGCCGCGACCTGGTCGACCAGCACCGGGATTGAGTCGATTGAGCGCTCCGAACTGACAACCACGACGGAGATGCCGGCATCCCGCATCTGCAAAATGGTGTCCCACGGCCCGAGGCTCGAGTCGGTGATGATGAGTGTCGGCGCGAGGTTCAGGATGGCCTCGGCGTTGAGGTCGTGGCCGTTCTGGGTGACGAGTTCGCGGTCGGAGATCTCCTCGAAGTCGCTGGAGACGTCGCGGCCGACCACGCTATCGCCGAGGCCGAGCTCGAAAACGATGCGCGACAGCGATCCGTAGAGGTCGAGGGCCAGGATGCGCGAGGTGTCCGTCACCGTGACAACGTCGCCCTGGGTGTCGGTGACGGTTGCCGGCAGCAGCTGGACGCCGTCACCGAGCGGCACGATCGGGGTGGAGGCGACACGGGCGCTGGAAGATCCGACGTACCCTCCCGGATCGGCAATCGTGGTGACCTCGGCCAGGCGCGGGGTCGTCGCCCCGATCTCGCCGTCAGCGCCGGAGCCGGCGACACACCCCGTGAGCATCAGCGCCACAAGGACGATCGCGCCTATCGCGCCCCGACGGTGTCGACCTGGATGACGCATAGTGCGGGTACCCCTCAGTGCCGTGACCGAGTGCCAGCCACTGCACTTCAGTTTAGGTAATGCTTACCTAACAGCACTCAGGCTACCCTAACTTCTGCTCAGTTCCGAAAAATTCGTTTCTGTACCTTGTCGGATGCTGCGCGGGCGGCGGCGCCGGATTCCGGGACGTCACGCCCTCAGGACGCGGCGAGCAACGCCGGGGCGCCGGGGCCGTTGAGTTCGCCGGGTTCCACCGGGCGCCCGGAGATTACGAGCAACAGCGCGAGTGCCGTGCCCTGCACTTCCGGGCCGGAGCCTGATTCGAACACAGCATCCGTGGCCACCAGGCGCAGGCCCGCCGCGCGCTGCTTTCCGCCACCGATCCCCACGCTGGTTTTCAGCTGGAACTGCAGCGCGGGAAGCACGGCGGCTACCGGGTAGTGATGGGAGATGCCGAGCGGGCGACGGATGTCCTCGGCGTGGACGATCGCTTCGACCAGGCGTGTGGGCAGCGGCGCCAGCGCGGTGGTTGTCCGGTCGATCACGATCGAGAACTCGGCAAGCGTCCTGCTGGGGTCCGCCTCACGGGCGCGGGTGATCCCCGCCGCGTTGCAGCGGTCGAAGTCGAAGCGCGCGGCGGCGAGGTCCCGCAAAAATGTCCAGCGCGTCGTCGTTGCGCCATCCACGAGGTGGGCAAGCACGTCGTGCACATCCCAGCCAGGGCAGAGCGAGGGAATGTCCCACCTTTCGCGCGGTAGGCCTTCGAGGTCGCGCACAAGCGCTCGGCGTTCCTCGTGCACGGCAGTCCAGGTGTCATTCACACCCCCATGCTTGCAAGGTTTCGGCCGACGTGGGCGACTGGTTGGTGTGGTCGTTCAGGATTCGCAAAAAGATGCTTGACAAAGAATGTCATAGCGATATATCTTTAACACATCGCCGAACGGTCGGTGATATTCATAGAATAGTCCATCGAAAGGACTCACCCCATGCACACCCCACATACCCACAACCAGGACAACACTCGCCGCCAGTATCCGGATGCCTCCGAGGCTCCCCGCGATGATCGGGCCCGTCACCCCCGCGGTGAAGGTCGCAGGTTCGACCCCCGCCAGGCCGAGCATGACGGCGATTGCCGCTCGTCCGGCCCGCACCACCACGGTCACGACGCCCGCCCGGAAGGACATGGCCGCGGCCGCGAGCACAACGGCTTCGAGCGCCAGGGCTTCGAAGGACGCGGCTTCGAAGATCGCGGCTTCTCTCCCCGTCCATTTGGACCCGGCGCACGCTTCTTCGGAGGCCGGCCGCAGCCTCGCAAGAGTGACATTCGCCTGATGAAGCGCGTCGGTCGCATCGTCCACGAACTGCGCCACTCCCGGGCGACGTCCACCAAGGAGCAGCGCGCCCAAGCCGTCGCCGCCCTCGAGGCCACCGCGGTCGAACTCAAGCGCATCTTCACCAGCTAATGCTTCGCACGGTGGCCGCTGACCCGGCCGCAGAATTACTAATGGTCCGGAACTCGTCGAGTTCCGGACCATTTCTCATTGGCGCGCAACAAGACGGCCAATCCAGACGGTCTAATTTTTCTCAACCTAGCGTTTTGATAGTGATTCAGCGGCGAAACATGTTCATGACGCTAAACGAACAAAAATGCGATCGTCGGATGCTCCGCCCTTATTGGCCACCAGAAGTTGGAAGGAAGTAGGCGCAACCACTCTCGGGTACTAAAGATCGATCGGTACCTAGTATTGTGCGATACGTCGGTGCTACGTTCATTTTGTGAGTCTTGATCAAGAAAGCGCGCTTGTCCAGCTGCGCAAGGGTGTACTGGAGTACTGCGTGCTTGCGCAGCTGAAACGCGCGCCGTCCTATGGCCTCCAGCTCGCCGCAGACCTTGCCCGCTTCCGCACCCTGTTCTCCAGTGAAGGCACCATCTACCCCCTGCTGGCACGCTTGCGGAAATTGGGCTATGTCGAAACGAGCTGGCAGGAATCGACGACCGGTCCACCACGGCGGATGTACACAATCACGTCGCCCGGCGACCATGCGTTGTCGGAGTTCACGAAGGCATGGGGGCCTTTTATCAACGAAGCCACCCGGTCGCTTACTGGCAAGAACTAAGAGGGCGCACACAATGACATCCAGGCACAACAACCCGATCGTCGACTCCTACCTTCGCAGCCTGGATCGGGCGTTGGCAGGCAGGGACGACCATGCCGAAATTCTCGAATCCGTTCGGGAGCACATCGATGAAGCGTTAAGCGCACCCGCGGGGAACGAGTCCGATTCGGAACGCGTTCAGCGAGTCCTTGGCGAACTGGGTCCGGTCGAGCGGATTGCTGCGGCGCTTCCGGAGGATCCCACGGCGGCTGCCCCGGCGGACACCATCTGGGCGGACGTTGTGATCATGCTGGCCGCATTTGCCAGCATCGCCTTGATCATCTTTGTCCCGTTTGCGGCCATTCCCCTCGCCGTCACGACCCTGACCTGGTCGATCGTGGGTCTCGTTCGGGTGAAGCAGCCGAGCCGGCGGCTTGGCTTTCTTCGGGTCACCGTTGTGGCCAGTACCCTCAGCCTGCTTCTGGTGGCATTCGCCGCGGCGTTTTTGCTTCCCTCTGAGCGGACGGGCGAGATCACCTCGATCACCATCGTGGAGACGCCCGGCCCCGTACCCACGCCGTAAGCACGTAAGCGCGTAACCAAAAAGATGGTCCGGACACCAGTAGGTCCGGACCATCTTTTTGTGTTTCTGGTGCTTCGCGAAGCGTCTTCCGCGGTGAGGCAGCTACCTCGGTTTACGCTTCGGCGAACAGTTCGTCCTCGAGGGCCGCAATCTCGCTCGTCATCGACTCGCGCAGCGCCGCCTTGTCGGCGTCGCCAAGCCAGCTGGCATCCACACCGGCCAGCGCCGACTTCTTCAGCCACTCGCGGTCGAGACCGAGGTCGTCCACCGCGATCTGGTATTCGTTGGCCAGAGTGGTTGGGAACATCCCGGGGTCGTCGGAGGCGAGGAGCACGTTGAGGCCGGCATCCACCATCGCTTTGATGGATGCTCGACGCCACGGGCGCCAGGACCGACGGGACGTGGTGAAAATGGTGGTGAAGGCCACCTGCTCATCGCGCATCCGCTCGATGACGTCGTCGTCTTCCATCACGAAGTAGCCGTGGTCGATGCGGTCGCAGCCGAGCAGGTCGAGGCAGGTGATGGTGTTGATCGACACCGGCGCGTGCTCGGAGGAATGCGCGGTGCGTTTGAGGCCGGCGGCCCCGGCGAGCCGGTATGCCTCGGCGAAACGTTCGGGCGGGCCGACGGTCTCGAGGTTGTCGAGGCCGATGCCCACCACATACTCGTTCGGGTTGTCGAGGATCTCCTGCACCCGGCCGACGGCGTATGCGCCATCCTGGCTGCGGTCGATGCCGACGATCAGGCGGCCGGACATCCCGAAGTCACGTTCGGCCATCTTGATGCCCTCGACATATGCCTCCACCGCGCCGCGGTAGCCGAGGCCGGCCGCTTTCAGTGCAGGGGGAACGTCGTCGATAAAGAGTTCGAGGTGGCGGGTACGGCTGTCGCGGTGCGCGCTCTCGAAGGCTTCATAGGTGATGCGGGTCAGGTCATCGGTGCTGGTCAGCACCTGCATCACCCAGTCGGAGGCCTGGAACAGCGAGTAGCGGTCGCCGGGGGTATCGAGGCTGTGGTCCTCGATGATGGGGATGCGGGCGTTGGCGTAGGGGGCGAAGTCCTTCATCACCGATGTGATGCGCGGGAAGATCGTCTCCGGGGCGTCCGGCAGTACCAGCATCTCGCGGCGGGCGAACTCAGAGAAGGTATCCGGCCGCACGGTGCCGATGAGGTGGCAGTGCAGGTCGGTCTTCGGCATCAGCGCGGCGAAGGTGCGCAGCCGGCTGGCGTTGAGCGGGGAGTCGAGCGTGGTGGTCATGATTCCTGTGTTTGTTCGTAATACCGGGCGGCCGCAGCATCCCCAAGGAAATTCTGCGACCGCCCGGACCGGTGGAACGGGTGGGAGGTGACTACGAGGGTGTTACTTGGTGGTGACTTCGCGGGCGAAACGGTCGACCCAGTCGTCGTAGTTCGCGACGATCGTGGCGAAGTCGAGCGTCTCGAAGCCGGCGGCTGCCGGGTCGGCGGCGATGTCGCCGACAACGTCAGTGAGGCTGGTCGGCACGGTCGCCTCGGGGTTCACGGGAAGGTCTCCCACGATCTCGGCGGACGCGGTCTGTGCCTCGACGGAGAGCAGGTAGTTGATGAACTCGTTGGCGGCCTCGGTGTTCTGGCTGCCGGCGGGAATCATGGCGCGGTTGGTTGTCATGTACTTCCCGGTGTCCGTGGCGGTCCAGGCGAGCGGCTCGCCCGAGGCGACGAGGCTGGTCGCGAAACCGTTGAGGATCGGGGAAGCGACGATCTCACCCTGGGTGATCAGGTTGGTGATCTCGGTGGAGGAGGCGACGAACTGGAGGATGTTCGGGGCCCACTCACCGATGGTGGTCAGCGCGGTGTCGATGTCGTACGCGTCGTCACCGTAGGTGTCTGCGACGGCGGCGACGGAGAGCTGTCCGCTGCTGGTCGAGATGTTGGGGAACGCGAGGCGGCCCGTGTATTCGCTGTTGCCGTAGAGGTCCCAGCTGGATGCTTCTTCCGCGGTCAGCTCGTCGGTGTTGTAGAGCACACCGTTCAGCTGGTAGCTGTAGGCCGGTCCGTTGAACTCGTCGGAGACGGCGAAGTCGGAGATGGTCTCGAGGTTCGGGACGAGGTCGGCGTCGACAGAATCGAACAGGTCGGTGTCCTGGCCGAGGGCGGCGTAGAAGTCGGAGATCAGCATCACGTCGATACCGGAGTCGTCGCCGGCGAGCTCGAGGCTGGAGAGGCGGTCGGCGTTGCTGCCGGTCTCGACCTCGACGGTGATTCCGGTGGCCTCTTCGAACGGGTCGATGATGGCTTCCTGGAATTCTTCGACGCCGAACGCGAAGGTGCTGACCACGATGGTCTGGTTCTCGGATCCGTCGGCCGAGTCGGTGCTGGCCGAGCAGGAGGAGAGGATCATCGCGAAGCTGACGGCGGCGACGGTGGCCGTCGCGATCCGCTTGGTGTGGATGCGGGACATAAGGATTCCTTTCAAGGACAAACAGGGTGGTGCTGCAGGGTGAAGTCGGGGCTACTCGGTGGGCAGGGTGACGATGTCGCCCGCGTTGGCAGAGACATCGACGCTGTCGCCGGGGCGCAGCGGGGCGAGGTGCGCATCGTGCGATCCGCGGTGCATCGACACCTTGAGGGTGGTGGTGGCCGCAGCGCCCGCAGCATCCACCCCGAAACTCTCCGCAAGGTTCACCGTGACGATTTCGTCTGTACCGCGGTAGGCGACGCTGGTGACGGTCGCCGGCAACACAAAACCACTGGAGGCGCCGACACTGATGTGGGCGTTCAGCGGGGTTCCGGATGCTGCGGCCGGGGTGACCGTGAGGTGCTCGGGGCGCACCGTGACCAGTCCGCTGCCCGTGAAGGTGAGGAAGTTCTCGTAGCCGAGGAAGTCGGCGACGAAGCGGTTGGCCGGGGCAGTGAAGACCTCGGCGGGGGCACCGGTCTGCATGATCCTGCCCGCACGCATCACCACCATCCGGTCGGACATCTCGAGGGCTTCGTCCTGGTCGTGGGTGACAAGCACCACGGTGAGGCCGGTCTCGCCCTGGATGCGGCGGATCTCCTCGCGCATCTGGATACGCAGGCGCGCGTCGAGGTTCGACAGCGGCTCGTCGAGCAGCAGAAGGGAGGGGCGGATCGCGATGGCGCGGGCCAGGGCGACACGCTGCTGCTGGCCGCCGGACAGCGCTTTCGGTTTGCGCGAAGCGAGGTGTCCGAGCCCCACAAGGTCGAGGCTCTCGGCGACGCGCTGCTGCAATTCTTTTGCGGCCACCTTGCGAAGCTTCAGGCCGTACCCGACGTTGTCGGCCACCGTCATGTGCGGGAACAGCGCGTAGGACTGGAACACCATACCCAGGTTGCGCTTCTCGGGCGGCAGGGTGGTGGAGTCGATGCCGTTGATAAAGATCTGGCCGGAGGTCGGCTGCAGGTAGCCGGCGAGCATCCTGAGGCTGGTGGTTTTTCCGCAACCACTCGGGCCGAGCAGGGTGGTGAGTTTGCCCGGTTCGATCTGCAGGTCGATGTTGTCCACGGCGGTGGCGCTGCCGTAGACCTGGCTGACACCGACAAACTCGGCGGCGGCGGTACCGGTGGCAGCGGACGTGGTGGTGTTGGTGGCGGTGCTCATTTGTTGATCCCTCCGAAAATTTTGGCGAAGCCGACGGTGCGTTCGGCGATGATCGCGATCACTACCGTCCCGGCCATGATGAGCGTCGACATCGCGGCGATCATCGGGTCATACGACTGCTGCACGTAATCGAGCATGGTGACGGGGAAGGTGCGGAACTCGCGGCTCTGCAGCAGCAAAGACAGCGGCACGTTGTTGAACGAGGTGATGAAGCTGAGCAGCGCTGCCGAGATGATCCCGGGGCGCATCAGCGGCAGGGTCACCGTGCGGAACGTATAGAAGGGGGTAGCACCGAGGCCGCGCGCAGCATCCTCAATGCTCAGATCACTGAGGGCGAGGGTCGCACCGGTGACCCGGACGGCGTAGGGCAGCAGGATGATGACGTGGCCAAGCAGCAGCGCGATGAACGAGTCGAGGCGCAGGGTGATCATGAGCTGCTGGTAGAGCGCGAGGCCGATGACCAGCTCCGGCACGATCAGCGGGGAGACGAAAAACGACTGGATGGTCGATTTGCCGCGCAGGCTCGAGCGCGCGATGGCCAGGGCGACGGGGATGCCGAGGCCGAGCGCGATGATCGTGGTGACGATCGCCAGCAGGAGGCTGGAGCCGAGCGACTCGATGAACGGTTCGTAGGCGAGGGCCTTCTCGAACCACTGCAGTGAGAATCCCTGCGGCGGGAAGGAGAGCGTTTTGCCGGCAGTGAACGAGCTCAGGATCACAAACAGGATCGGCACGATCATGATCGCGTAGCCGAGGATCGCGAGCGTAAAGAGAACGGGACGTGACCTCATTCGATCGATCCTTTGCGGGAGGCGAGCAGGTTCGACAGCCCGGAGACGAGGAAGACCAGCACGGTCATGATCAGGGCGGTGGCGGATGCTGCTGCCCAGTTGACGGTGACGCTTGCGTAGGTGAAGAGCTGGGTGGCGAGCACACGCTGGCCGGTTCCGCCGAGCAGGTACGGGGTGGTGTACGCCGTGGTGGAGCCGGCGAAAACGAGGGTCGCCGCGACAACGATGCCGGGGAGCGACATCGGGATAACAATGCTCCAGAGGGTGCGGGTTTTGCTCGCCCCGAGTCCGCGGGCGGCGTCGTCGAGGTTGCTGTCGACCTGGGCGACCGCCGAGTAGCAGGAGATGATCGCCAGCGGCAGGAACAGCTGGGTCATACCGAGGATGACCGCGAGCGGTGTGTAGAGCAGCTGCGGTCCGCGGTCTGCCAGGCCAAGGGCGACGATGAGCTGCCCGATGGCGCCGTTGCTTCCGAGGATCACGAGCCAGCCGAAGGTACGCACCACGGTGCTGAGCAGCAGGGGGAAGATCGCCAGCGCCAGCCAGATACCGGCGAAGCGTGACTGCGAGCGGGCGAGGAGGAACGCGATCGGGAATCCGACCAGGATGCAGATCGCGGTGACGATGAGCCCAAACAGCAGGGTGCGCACGATGATGGTCAGGTCGTACGGGTCGGTGAGCATCTCGCCGAGGCGGGTGAACACCTCCGTGACGGCGGTGCCTGGCGGGCTGAACAGCATCATCAGCGACGGGATCAGGAATCCCGCCACCAGCACTAGGGCCGCGGGCAGCAGAAGCAGCTTGGGTCTACGGATCATGGATTTACGCGAGATTCCTCGGTCGAATGAACGGGCTTGGGATGACTCAGGCACCGTTGCCGAAAATGAAACCGGTTGCACAACCGGTTGCAGTTACTCTAAGTCTTAGTTGTTTCCGACAGATTAAGCGAACTGAAGCTGCCGTTACTGTGGGACA
>Ga0247735_1000333_pt1 | contig 19204 bp, 13 predicted proteins | sample UWRJL178409R2_FD_180934 | JGI IMG/M metagenome (GOLD analysis project Ga0247735, IMG submission 180934) | Plant litter microbial communities from Arlington Agricultural Research Station in Wisconsin, United States - UWRJ-L178-409R-2 | ecosystem: Environmental > Terrestrial > Plant litter >... | reverse complement strand
CGTCGATGAACGCCTGGACGACCCGAACCGGGTTATCTTCAGCTACATAATCATCGAGCGATGCCGGCAGCAGAAAATCCTGCCGACGGTCTTGTTCTTCCACGAAACGGCCCATCGGCAAGTCTCCCGAAATCTCGGAAAACTCTACCATGAAATGGCGTTTTTACACAGCCTCGACCAAATGTCGCCGCTCGCGGTTCGAGTAGGGAACGACCGCTTCGGAGAAACCCGGTTATTCACCTGCGACGTCGTGTAAGGTGGGCACCCCCATCAACATTTCGCTGGCGCTGATCGCGGCGTGACGCAATACTGGTGCGCGCCCCTGCAAGCCTGAAAGAGGCTTTTGCGGCAGGTGAGTAGCGGATCGGCCTTCGCTGGGCGCAGCTATCCCATGGCGGCGCGTCGTTCGTGGAAGATCAGGCGGTCGATGTTGTAGGCGAGATTGGCGAGGCCGATCTTCGTCTTCGCACGCGCGATGCCAATGGTGCGGATGAACAGCGCCATCTGGTCCTTCTGGCGGGCAAACACATGCTCGACGCGGGCGCGGACGGTCGATTTGGTCGCGTTGGCTCGGGCGGTACGTGCCGACATCGGCTTGCCCTTGGGCTTCTTGCGATGGACGCGGCTGACCCGGCCGATCGACTTCAGCCAGGCCTCGTTGGATCGGCTGCGGTACGCGGTGTCCGCCCAGACGTCCGAGGCGGTGTTGTCGCGGGTGACCACGTCGCGCAACATCCGCCCGTCGAAGCGCGCACCGTCGGTGACCTTGCCCTTGCGGATGATGCCGTAGCGCCGGCAGATCGCGATGCTGCTTTTATACCCGAAGCTCGGGATAGCGATGTCGATCCCGGGCCGGCCATCGGGCAACGCCCGAGCCTTGGCGAACTTCAGTGTCCAGCGTGCATCTGTGTCCTTCTGCGCGGCCTTGGCGGGCTGGTCCGGCCAGATTTCGGCGGCGCTCTTACCCGACTTGATGGCGTCCTTCTCGGCCGCAGTGTTGCGCTGCTTGGGCGCCGCAACGAGCGTGGCGTCCACGATCTGTCCTCCCATCGGCAGATAGCCACGCTCGCGCAATTGTCGGTCGAAGGCGACGAACAGCGCGTCGATCGCGCCGGCGCGGGTCAACTTTTCGCGAAACAGCCGGATGGTGTTCTCGTCAGGCGTCGGAGCGCCCAGGTCGAAGCCGAGAAACCGCAGCCAACTCAGCCGATCGCGGATCAGAAATTCCATGCGTGCGTCGCTGACCGTGTTCTGTGCTGCCACAATCAGCACCTTGAACATCGCCACCGGATCGTAGGGCGGCCGGCCGCCTTTCGTACCGTCGCCGTAAGCCAGCGCCTTTTCTAGCGCCGGTCGAAATACCTCAAAGTCCATCACCCGATTCATCGTCTCTAACGGGTCGCCGCAGTCCGACAAGCGTTTGAGTTAATCCGATAGCCCGCACAAACCCGCCTGACGCATCTGCCGCCTCCTGCCGTCAGGCCCAATGAATCACTTCTGCGCCAATTACGCCAGGGTTATTGGGGGTGCCCAGGTGTTTGAGAGCAGAAGCCTCCGGCAAAGCCGGTGCGGTCCAGTCAGTATTTTCCGGGCTGCGACAATGTTGAGCACGCCAGTCGGGCTATAGGTGAGAACGTGGGCGCCATCTCGGTGGAGACGCGCGGCTTGGTCTTCGTGAAGAAGTGCGTGGCCCATTCGTCCTTTTAGGGTGCCGAAGGGGTGCTCGGCCGTCTGCCGCCGGACCCGTATGGCGTTCGGGTTCGCATCGAGCCGGTGCTGCGTGGCTTCGAGTATATGCTCGTACTCTTCGTGCGTGATCGTTTGATGGCCTGCGGCTACCAGCCATCAGGGACTTCTGGATAAATATCCAACACTGGCCCAAGCGCTGCTTTGAGCGGCCCAAGGTAATCTTCGTAGTGTTGCCACCGTTCGACGCCCGCCCGGTAGATGGGTTGGCGGACCTGTCCTGCGCTCGGCGTATGCACCGGGCGCGTGTTCTCGTGAAATGTGAGACAGGCCGGATCGAACTGCAGCCCGAGATAGTTCAGCAGCCGTCGCACTTCATGTTCGAGATCATCGACCAGATTTTCGTAAATGATTCGATGAACCCGCCCCGGCGTAACTTGGTCGAAATGCGCCATGTGCCGCGCATAGTCGCTGTAGAAACGGCCGATGTCGGCCAGATCGTAAGAGAAATCGATTCCCCAATTGAAATGTTGGGTGAAGTTTGCGAAGCCGCAGCCGAGCGGATGCCGGCGGACATCGATGATTTTCGCGTTCGGCAGGATGAGCTGGATCAGCCCGATGAACCGCCAGTTGTTTGGCATCTTGTCAGTGAAGAACGGCCGCGTCGTCGAACGGTGCTTGCGCGTGTTTTCGATGTAGCGCTTGCCAAGGTCGCGCAACGTCGCCGCAGAAAGCTTCGCCACGTCGTCGAGATAGGCAGTCGGTGCGCTGCTCTTGGCGAAGCTACGGGCGATCGCTTCGATCTCGTAGAGTTCCTCGGTCCCTTCGATCAGCGGATGGCTGGCGAGAATCTGCTCGATCAGCGTCGATCCCGACCGCGGCAGGCTGACGATGAAGATCGGATCGGCATCTGGCGCGCCGACGTCCGCACGTGCGGCGATCAGCGCCGGCGTATAGACACGCTCGATCGCGTGTACCTCGGTCGAAACAGCATCGGCATCATAGGGTGACCGCGCGCGGCGCAGCGCGTTGGCGATGCGATAGTGATCGAACGCGGCGTGATAATCCCGACGATCGTCGAGAGCTTTGCCCAATGCGAAGTGCAAATGCAGCTGCTGTTCGTCATTGCCCTCGGACTTCGTCACCGCATCCTGCATCGCCCCGATATCCGCATCGTCGAAGCGTGCCGTCTTGAGGTTGGCTAGGCCGAACCAGGCAAGGCCATTTGCCCGGTCGAACGAGATCGCCTTGCGATATGCGGCGATACTCTCGCCGGTGCGGTTGAGCGTCTTCAGGAGATAGGCGTAGTTGATCCACGCTACCGGATTGCGAGGATGTACAGCGACAAGCTTGCGAAACAGCCGGTCGGCGTCTTCGAGCCGTCGGCCGTGGCTGAGCAGCCCGGCTTTCAACGACAGCGCTTTGAAATGCTCGGGATCGCGCGCCAGCACCGCATCGGCGACGGCGAGTGCCTCGTTCTCCCGCCCCGCACGGCTGAGCAGCAGCGCCAACGCCAGCCGGGCCTCGTGATAGCCAGGCGCCAGCAACAGCGCGCGCTTGTAGAAGGTTTCACCCTCCGGGATCGCACCGCACTGTACGGCGATATCGGCAAGCACTTTTGCCGCAAGCGCATCCTCGGGATCGGCGCGAAGATGTTGGCGGACGAGCACCTCGGCCTGTTCGAACTGCCCGGTCGCAAGTGCCTCTTGGACAGCCGTCATCGCAGGGGATTCACCCGAAAGCCGTATCGTCTCGAGATCGATCTGATCGGCTTCTTGATCGCGTTTCGCCTTGCGGAGCACGAATGCGAGGAGCCGGAAAGCCGCAGGCGTATCGGGCCAACCTCGCGCGATGATGCGCGCGTTTTTCAAGGCCTCGACGGGGCTTGCCTCACACATGGAAAGCGTGGCGTGGACGGCGCGACGGAATTCGATGCTTTGAACGGCCTGCGTTTCCGCCACGCTTACAACTCCACTATCCAAACGGCGTGCGCGCACCGTGCGCGGCCTCTCTATCAAACCATGCGGTAATGAAAACGGGCGAGGCATATGCCCCGCCCGCTCTCGAAGTTAGATTGCGATGATTTAACAGAATTAGAACTTGCGCGTAACTTCCATGAACAGCGAACGACCAAGGAAGTCGTAGCCGCTATAGTTAAAGTAATTCCCTACGCGCGGGAGGCCGTCAGTCGAGCTGATCATTTCGGGTTTGCGATCGAACAGGTTTTTGGCGCCAATCGTCACTTCGCCCAGCTTCTGGATCTCGAACTGGAATGACAGATCCTGCGTCACATAGGGGCTGGTGTGAAGGTCCGACACCGCTTCCACGCCGTTTACGATCGCGGGCGTGATGACATCATTCTTCATCGGCCCGACATAGTTCGCGCCGTAATACATCGTGATGTTGTTATGACGAACCTGCAAACGCGCGTTGCCGGTCCATTTCGGACCGCCAGCGGTGCCCTGTGAGCCAAGCGTGCCATTATATTCCGTGGCTTCTTCTTCCGCGAACGGCTGGTAGAGTTGGTGGATCAGCCGGGTTGCGGTGACGTTCACCACGTTGCTGAAATCGCCGATATCCAACTGGTAGCGAAGGTTCATATCAACCCCCGACACCTTCTGTTGCGCAACATTGAGGTAGACGTTCTGGAGCGTCGTCAAGTTGCCGAGAACGGTATCACGCTGCCCGACAAGTGCGCAGTAGGGATTACCAGCTCGGAAGTCCGCCGAGTCAAAGCAGCGGGTGGTGATCACATCGCCAAGCTGTGCGATCTCGCCATCCACGGTGGTATTGAAATAATCCACCGTAAGCTGAACCTTGGCGAATTTCGGCTGGATGACGAAACCGCCGCCCCATGATGTCGACTTTTCCGCCTTCAGGTTCTTGCCGCCGCCGCCGGTGAACACCTCGGGTGACCCGCTCGGAATGAAGGTCTGCGCATTGGCGGCGCCGATGGCTGCGGTCAGATCGGCTTGGCAGTTCTTGTAGCGGTTGCTGCCCGGCGCAAAGACGGTTGTGTAATCGCGGCAGGGATCGACCGACGTCGAAAAGCCGGACTGGTCTGCGACAAATTGCTCGTACAGGTTCGGCGCACGGAACGACGTGCCGTAATTGCCGCGGATCGTCAGGAAGGTCGAAGGCGCCCAATTGCCGCTTGCATGGTACGTCGTGCTCGACCCGTAATTCTCGCTGTGCGTGTACCGCACCGAGCCGCTGAGATCGAGCCGGTGCGCGAACGGCAGATCCTTGAGCACCGGGATCTTGATTTCGCCGAACGCCTCATAAACGTCGGCGCTGCCCTTGGTGATGCCGCTCGACGTGTAATTGTAAAGGTTGCCGGTCTGCGACGCTTCCGAAGGAACGTCGTTGATCTTGTCGCTGCGCCATTCGCCACCAACCGCGAATGCGACCGGGCCGGCGGGCAGGCGGAACAGCGAGCCGTCGAACACGAGCTGCGCGATCTGCTCTTCATACGTCGTCCGCTCGACCTGGTTGGTATACAGCCAGTTGAACAGATTGGTGGGCAGGTTGCCGGCCAGCGTCGACGGGTTAAAGAAATCTGCCGCGACGCAATTACCGCCGTTATAGGCACCATTGGTCACATTGCTCGAGCAGGTGTAGTTGCCGCCCGCGCCAGCCTGGCCCGCGATTGCGGTCGTGACATATTGCCCCGGCGTGCCGTTGGGCGCGGCCACCGGCAGCAGCGAAGCCTGAATGCGGCGCGTGTCGATGCCTTGCACTGTGCTGGTCGCATCGGTGCGGCTATACTGGTAATTGGCGTCGTAACGGATGTCGCCGATGCCGGTGTTGCCGCGCAGACCGAGATTGGCGCGGTAGAAATTCACTTTCTGCGAATTGTGTAGAACCGGCGGGACAATGAACACGTGCGCGCCGTTATTGTTTCCGTTCGCTACCAGAGAGTTCGGGAAAAACGGACTGGAACTCGGATAATTGGGATATGCGCCGCCATAGATGTCGAAGCCGAGTGTCCCCGGAACGATGCTGATCTGGCTCAGCGTCGCTTGGCTCGACTCGCGGCGCGTGAATAGGCCCTCACCATAGAGTTCCGCATCGCCAAGAATGCCCAGCTCATACGAAGCGTTCACGTAACCGGTATAGGTACGGATCGGCGAGTAGAAGTCTTCGTCGAGCTGCCGCGGGCTTGCCAGCGCGCGAAGGTTGGTGTCATTGACGTTGATTAGGTTGTTAATGTTCCCGTTTACATACCCATATCGGTTGGTCACGGCCGGGGACTTGGAGTAATCGATCCCAAGAATATAGTTTTGCGCGGTGCCGACTGCGCCGTTGGCAAACGGGAAGCATCGCAGCCGCGAACTATTGGGTTCGGTCTGGCCGATCTGAGCACCGGTCGTCGGGCTGTAGAGCAAGTCAGTCGGACAGCTCAGGTCCGTGCGGTCGCCGATTTTGATTGCGGTCTGCTCGCGATATTCGAACGACCCGAGGATATGGCCGCGGTCGAATGTCTTTCCGAAGGTTGCCGACAGGCGATAGTTGCTGCCCGCGCCGTGGCTGTCGAGCGGCACGTTGCCATATGCGTCGAGCGTCAGGCCGTTGAGCTTGCTGTCGGTGATGATGTTGATGACGCCGCCGACGGCGTCCGAACCATAGACCGACGACGCGCCGTTCTTGAGTACTTCGATATGATCGAGCACGGCGTTGGGCAGCACGTTGAGATCGGCCGAGATTAATTGCGGACCAACACCCGATGGTGACAGACGGCGGCCATTGAGCAACACCAAGGTGCGCTGCGAACCAAGGCCGAGCAGGCCGACGGTGTTGGCGCCCGCGCCACCTTGGGAAACGTAGCCAAGGAAAGTGTTGTTGATCTGTGCGGTGCCCGACGTGACGCCCGAATCCTGCAACACTTCGGCGATGTTGCGCGAGCCGGCGAGGCTCGTCTCCGCCTTGGTGATGAAGGTGACCGGGGAATCGGTCGTGAACGGGCCGCGAATACGCGAGCCGGTGACGACGACTTCATCGGCATCCGTTTTGGGGTTGGGCGTTGCGCTCGCCGGGAGCGGCGTCGTCGGGCAAGGCGCGTCGGTGGAGGCCGCAGAACCATCGGCACACCTCTGATCGGCGGTGGAGCCAGCGGTCTGTGCGGCCGCTGCCACCGGCATGCCGGCGCCAATCAGAACGAGCGCTGAGACCGCGACCGACAGGTTGAGCTTCGTAAGGGCCGTGGGCTGCTTCATAATATACCCCTTTTGTCGTCCCGCCATCTGTTTCAGATTGTCGGTCTTCACGATTAATTGTTGGTCGCTTAATCAGACCTTTGTAACAAGATGTTGCAGAGCAGAAATCGATTTCTTAGCGCGCCGTGATAAAATTGACACACGTTGCAAAGGCTGAACTCTGGGTCAGCAACTCCTTTCGACTAGGCTACCGATCTGAGTGCCTGAGGGCGACAGTTCGCCGCCTGGTTGGGCCTTACGCCGCGCGGCAGCATTCGAGTGGCGGCAAAGAGAGGCTTGGGCGCATCACCAAGATGGGTGCCCTCCTTGATGCGGATCAGCATGCGTTTGCTGTCGATATCATCGGCCTTGAGATGCGCGACCTCCGATACGCGCGGATCGGCACCATAAGCGACGCCCAACGCAGCACGGTACTTGGTGCCCGGTGCCGCTTCGAGCAGCTTGGCCACCTCGTCGACGCTCAGCACGCCGGGCAGCTTCCTGGACGATGCGCCAGTACCAGGCGGCGTGAGAGATCCGGCCGCTCGAGCGTCACCTCGAACAGGAAGTGCAGCGCCGACACCGAGCCGTTGATCGTGGACTCGCTGACACCATGCTCGCGCTGGTGGAGTTGAAAGCAGCGCATGTCCTCGACGCTCGCGGTGTAGGGCGAGCGCCCGAGGAACACCGCGAACGCGCGGACATAGTCATGCTGGGTGCGCGACCTCGTCGTGCGGATCGCCATGTCGTCGAGCATGCACTGACGCAGCGGGGTGACAGGTCGTTCGATCGGTACAATCGGCATCGTGAAGTTCCTCTCGTTTAAGGAACTCCATCGTCTGCCGCTGCCCCCGCACGGCCAACCTCCGCGCAGGTGGGCTACTTCACCGCCAACGCCAATGCCGCGCAGCGGCGTCGTGCTGTGGGTCTTTCATGCCGCGAAGTCACCGGCGGGAGCCGACCAAATTATGCCCTTCACTCGCACCGGTATGAACAGTCGATGTTGCTGCAACCTGCCATCGCCTCACGCAACTGGCTGGGCGGCAACCGGGAATGCCGTTTCGGGCACTGTAATGGACTCAGACCATCTCCCCACTGCGGCGGGTCACGGCGAGCCGAAAGGTGGTAGGTCGGATCGGGAGCAGGATCAGCGATCCGCCATGAGCGAGCGCGATTTGGCGGGCCAGGCTAAGCCCGATGCCGGTCCCTTCCGGCTTGGTCGTATGGAACGGCCGGAAGATACGGGCCGCTTCGTCGGGCGCGACGCCTGCGCCGTTGTCCTCCACCTCTACTAGCAAGCCCGCCCCCGTGTAGCGGATCGTCAGGGCCACGCGGGCGCATTGACCGCATTCAGCCGTCGCGGCCTCGGCGGCATTCTGCAGGATCGCCCATAGAGCCTGGTGTAGCTGGTCGCGATCCAGCGGCCAGTCTGGGCCGTCCTCGACCTGAACGATCAGCGTGACCCCCGGCCACCGCCCCGCGAACAGACGTGAAAGATCTTTGGCCATTCGGGAGAGCGGCACGGCGGCAAGCCGCGGCGCGGGTAGCCGAGCAAGTTCGCGATAGGCTTCGGTGAACCGCTGCAATCCTTCGGCACGCCGCGCGAGAGTGCCCAGGATTTCGCGCAGCAATCCCGGATCTAGGTCGCGGCGGCCGAGGGCCGCTTCGCCGCTTTCCGCCAACGACACGATCGGAGCGAGGCCGTTCAGCAGCTCATGCCCAAGGACATGGATCATCTCGGCCGTCGCTCGCGCTTCTCCAACGCGCTCCTCCTGTTCGACATCGATCAGCGCGGCGACCGAGCGCTCCTTTGCCGCCCCGCCCAACGCCACGCGATCGATGCGCCACTGCCGCCCCTCGTGACGGAGGTGGCTGGTGTCGGGGTCGATCAGCGCGCGCGGTGCCGGCAGAATACGATCATCCGTCCCGAACAAGCGCCGCGCTGCGCGGTTGAGGGCGCGAGCATGGCCACCATCAATCAGGACCATTGGGGTGGGAGCGGCGTCCAGCACCAGACGATCGGTCGATATGTCGCGGGCCGCTCCGTGCTCGCCCCCCGGTGCCGGACGCTGCCGCACCGCTGGCCACCAGATTAGCGCGGAAAGCCAGATCGCCGCCAGTATTGCGCCGGCGAGCGATCCCCACAGGCTCTGGCGCCATGCGGCATCGATAGCCATGCCGCATCCGCTTAGACCGGCCGCACAGGCGACCGCACGCCAACCGGACCTAAAGGCCATAACGCGCCATGCGCCGGTAGAGCGCGCCGCGGCTCAGACCCAGCGCCGCGGCGGCATGGGTGACGTTGTGTCGGTGTTCACGCAGCGCCGCCTCGATCATCGCGCGCTCCGCATCGGTGAGGTCGAAGCTCGCGTCGCCGGCGGAGACCGGCGCTGCCACGGATGGAGACGGGCTCAGCAACGCGGCGTCGATCACGCCATCGTCGGCAAGGATGACTGCCCGCTCCACGGCCAGCGCGAGGCCACGAACCTCGTCGGGCCACGAGGTTGTCCGCACGACGCCTTCGGCTGCTTGTGTCAGGTACGTTCCCGGCTTGCCGAACCGATCGGCCGCGATGCGGACGAAGTGGCGGGCCAGCAGCACCGCATCGCCTTCACGGGCGGCGAGCGGCGGCACGGCGGCCTCGATCGTCGCCAGACGACGGCGCAGCGCCGGGATCAGCGGTTCGATCGTGTCTGCGATGGAGATGCAGCGGACCCATGGCGGTAGATGGTCGACCAGTGTTTCCTGCGCGATCCGGTCGAGTCGGTCGGCGTAGCGCAAGACGACAGTGCCGGACGCTGCTGTTAGCTGCTCCCAGCGATCGTCGCGGCGCAGGTCGAAGCGCGTGACGGGATCGGCCGCATCCGGCGAGGCCGCATGGATGGACCGCGCGACCAGGGTGCGCCCGCTGCCTGCCGGGCCGGTGACGGCGATGCTGGCGCGAGTCGGTCCGACGCGACGGACCAGTGCGCGCAGGTCGTGCATCGCAGCGCTTTCCCCGATCAACACGGCAGGCGCCTCGACGGCCGGCGGGCGTGCCGCTGGGGACGCGCCGAACGGACTGCGCGCCATGGCAGCCTCCAGCTTTGCGATCAGGTCGGCGTTGCGCCACGGCTTCATCACGAAGTCGCGCGCACCTGCCTGCATGGCGGCGACAGCGATACGGATACCGCTGTGCGCGGTGATGACGATCACGCAGGCGCTGGCATCGTCAGCAACAATGCGGCGCAGGCAAGCCAGTCCTTCCTCCCCATCGGCTGCCCCGGCGCTGAAGTTCATGTCGAGCAGGATCGCGGCATAGCGCCGCTGCGCGAGCCGCGAATATGCCTCTTCAGGTCCGCTTGCCGTGTCGAGCCGATAGCCTGCCATACGCAGCGCGATGTCGATCGCGCGCGCGATCGCCGGATTGTCGTCGATCAGCAGAATCGTCGTGTTGCTTGACGCGTCGTCCGACCGTCCATTCTTGGACGGTGCGTCCGAAAATGGACGGTCACTGTTCGTCTCGTTGCCAAAGAGTCGTTCTTTCATAGTAGCTTAGGCTTTCTCGCCATGATCGGCGACACTGGCCACATGATGACCGATCAGCCGACACAAGCAACCGCTTTGCCCGGAGCCGCAATGGATCGCCGGGTAGAACGACGCCCCACCCTTTGGTGGCGGCGGCGCGCGACCTTGATTGCGGTAGCGCTGGCGCTTGTTGCCATCGCGGTCTGGCGCTTCCTGCCGGCGAGCGGATCGACCGATGTCGCCGCCGCCGATATCGAGATTGGTACGGTCCAACGCGCGCCCTTCGCCGATTACCTCCCAGTCCGCGCCACCGTTGCGCCGCGGGTTACGACGCTGGTGGGGGTATTGTCGGGCGGCCAGGTCGACAAGCTGTTGGTGCAGGACGGAACAATGGTGCCGGACGGACAGCCGCTCGCGACACTCGCTAATCCCTCGCTCAAGCTCGACGTGCTGACGCGCGAGGCGCAGATCGCGAGCCAACTCGGCAGCGTGGCGGGCGAGAACCTCGGCATTGAGCGCAACCGGCTCGATCGTGCCGGGCAGATCGCGCAGGCGAACTACGATCTCATCAAGGCCCGGCGCGATCTCTCGATCCGTCAGCAACTCCACGATCAGGGCTTCCTCTCCGACGAGGGGATCAAGAGCTATGCCGCCGAAGCCGATTATCAGGAAAAGCGGTTGACGCAGCTCCGGTCGGGCAGTGCGGCGGAAGCCCGCATCACCGCGACGCAGGGGCAGCGTCTGGAAGACACGCGCGGGCGACTGACCAGCAATCTCGCTGCGGTGCGCGCCGGCCTGGACGCTTTGGTGATCCGGGCGCCAGTTGCCGGCAGACTGACCAATTTCACCATTCAGCCCGGGCAGACGCTCAAGCCCGGCGACCCGGCGGGTCAGGTCGACAGCGAGGGATCGTGGAAGTTGGAGGCTGACGTCGACGAATACTACCTCGGTCGCGTTCGAGTCGGGCAGAAGGCGAGCGCCGGTGCCGTCCGCCTCACCGTTTCCAAAGTCCTGCCGAGCGTCAAGGATGGGCGCTTCCGCGTCGAGTTGACGTTCGATGCCGCGGCACCGGCCGGGCTCAACCGGGGGCAAACGCTCGACATCCGCATCACGCTCGGCAGCACGGCGCCCGCGCTCGTCGCACCGACTGGCGGTTGGCTCGATGCAAGCGGCGGATCGTCCGCTTTCGTCCTCGACGCCGATGGCCGCCATGCCAAGCGCGGGGCCGTGAAGACGGGCCGGCGTAACCCCGAACAGGTCGAAATTCTGTCCGGCCTTCAGTCGGGCGAACGAATCGTCACCAGCAGTACTGCGTCCATCAAGGGCGACATCCTCAACATCCGCTAGGTCGAAAGGGCAAATCCCGTGATCCGTCTCGAGAACATCCAGCGCCGTTACGTATCCGATGAGGTGGAGACCACCGCACTTCACGATATCGATCTCCACGTCGAAGCCGGCGAGTTCGTCGCCATCATGGGGCCGTCGGGCTGCGGTAAATCGACGCTGCTCAACACGCTTGGCACCGTGGATCGGCCCACGGGTGGGCGCTACCTGTTCGGCGACCGCGATCTCGCCGCGCTGGACGAGAAGGCATTGGCGAAGTTTCGCGGTGCTACTCTCGGCTTCGTGTTCCAGAGCTTCAACCTGATCGACGAACTGACGATCGAGGAGAACGTCGCGTTGGGCCTCGCGTACCGCAAGGAGGCCGGTGACCGCCGCGCCCGGGTCGCGGCGGCGATGGACAAGGTGAGCATCGCCCACCGCGCCCGCCACTACCCCCACCAGCTCTCGGGGGGGCAGCAGCAGCGCGCCGCCATCGCGCGCGCCATCGTTGGCGATCCGAAGCTCATCCTCGCCGACGAGCCGACCGGCAACCTCGACACCGCAAACGGCGAGCAGGTGATGAACATCCTGACCGCGCTCAACGACGAAGGCGCGACAATCGTCATGGTCACGCACTCGCCCAGCCATGCCGACATGGCGAAGCGCCGCATCGACATGCTCGATGGCCGTATCGTCGCCTCTGCCATGCGCGCGATCTGAAGGACCGGTATCGATGAACCGCTTCGCCCTTCTTAGCCTTTATCGCTCGCTCACCCGCCACAAGCTCTATGCCGTGCTCAACATCGGCGGTTTGGCGGTGGGGATCGCCGTCTTTCTGGTCCTTGGCCTCTACGTCCGCTTCGAGACCAGCTTCGAACGGTGGTTGCCTGACCATGACAAGGTCTATGCCGTCCAGACGGTCTGGAACTTGCCGGGGAGCGCCGGCGATGGCGCCTATCCCTATACGATGGGCGGTCTCCTCGAGCAGATGCAGGAGGACTTTCCGGGCACGGTTGGCACGCGCATACGCGGTGGAGAAGGAAGCGGGAGCGTCATCCGCGGTGGCATCGCCACCAGCGAAGACATGGCGCAGGTCGATCCTGCGTTCTTTTCCGTTTTCAACCTGCCCATGGCCAAGGGCGATGGTGCGACCGCACTCCGCGACCCCTCCAACATCCTGTTGAGCGAAAGCGCCGCGCGTAAGTATTTCGGGCAGACCGATCCGATCGGCCAGACGATGACACTCGCGTTCGATGCGCCGTCCAGCTATCGCGTAGCTGGCATATTCCGTGATCTGCCGAAGAACAGCGACTTCAAGCTGGCGATCCTGACGGCATTGCCCCGCAGGCCGCCTTCGGACGCTTGGTATCAATGGGGCAACACCACGCTTCAGACCTTCCTTCGCTTCAATACGCCCGACGCGGCCCGCGCGTTTCAGGGCAAGCTTCACGCCTTCGTTGATCGGCGTGGACTGAAGGACATTGGCGAGAATGCCTGGGGTACGCAGCAGATCGCCTTGCTGCCGCTCGATCGTCTGCATCTCGAGCCGGAAGGCTCGCAGAGCGCCAGCCGCAAGATGACGGTGGCGACGCTCGGCATCGTCGGCCTGCTCACGCTGCTAATCGCGATCGTCAACTACGTGAACCTCGCCACGGCGCGCGCCGGGCTCAGGGCGCGGGAAGTGGCGATGCGGAAGGTGCTGGGTGCCGATCGTGGAACGCTTGTCCGCCAGTTCATCGGTGAAGCGGTGCTTACCGTCGCTGTGGCGGCATTGGTCGGACTGATCCTCGCCGAGCTGGGTTTGCCCTTGGTGAATGCCGCGGGTGGCCTGTCGCTTGTCATTCCCTATGGAGTTGTCGTGCCGGCTTTGGCCGCACTGGTCCTGGTCGTCGGCATTATGGCGGGACTCTATCCGGCGGTACTGCTGGCGCGGTTTCCTGCCGCGTCCGTCCTGGCCTCGGCACGCGCGCCTGGTGGTGGTCGTGCCGGCACCCGGGCGCGGGAGGCGCTGGTGGTCTTCCAGTTTGCTCTCGCCATCGCCTTCATGATCGGCGCTGCGGTGCTTATCGCCCAGACGCGGCACGTCCGTCACACCGACCTTGGCTTCAAGCGGGAAGGCTTGCTGGTGGTCAGGTCGTTGCGCGACAACACAATTCCCGCGGCGCAGCGGCGAAGCGTTGCCGCGGCGTTGCGTACCTTGCCGGGCGTTACAAGTGTGTCGCTCGGCAACAGCGCGGTAGGCGGCAGCGGAGAGGACAATGGCAACAACGTCCCGCTTCCGGGTGTGCCCGGCCCCGGACCCAACCTTCGCTGGGTCATCACCGGTCCGGGCTTCTTCCATACCTACGGCGCCCGCCTCCTCGCCGGCCGCCTGTTCGATGACGCACATGCCACTGACGACGCACGGGTGGCCGCCAAGGGGCAGGCGCAGGCGATCGTCATCAATCGTCACGCCATAGAAACATTACACTTCCGCTCGGCACAGGATGCGATTGGCAAGACGGTCGGCGGCGACCGGCCGCGCACGGTCATCGGCGTCATCGATGACATGCGCTTCTTCTCGCCGCGCGAACCCGTCGGGCCATATTATTATATCTACTACCGCGATGCGGAAGCGGCGGACACCGCGGTCGCGTCCGTCCGCTTCTCGGGTGACCCGCGCGCCACGCTCGCGGCGGTGCGCGGCGTATGGCAGCGCCTTGTGCCGCAAGTGCCGTTCGACGGCGCGACTGCGGAGAAGCGCCTCGACGAGTTTTATCAAGCCGACGACCGCGCTACCCGCATGTTCGGCATCGGCGCTGGGCTTGCTGTGCTCATCGGCTGCGTGGGGCTATGGGGTCTCGCCTCGTTCAACACGTCGAGACGGGTGCGGGAGATCGGCATCAGGAAGACGCTGGGCGCATCCTCCAGCGATATCGTGAAGCTGCTCGTCGGGCAGTTCCTGCGACCGGTTTTGATCGCCAATCTCGTCGCGTGGCCGCTGGCCTTCTTTGCCATGCGGGCTTGGTTGGCCGGGTTCGATGACCGTGTCGCACTGTCACCGCTCTTCTTTCTCGGAGCGAGTCTTCTCGCCGTCTTCATCGCGGTGCTGACCGTGCTCGGCCAGTCCCTCCGCGCCAGCCGCGCCGCTCCCGCCTGGGCGTTGCGCCATGACTAGGAAAGCGATCGCTGCGGTCACGGCGCTATGCCTGTCCGGCACGGCTTCGGCCGAAACACTGCGGGACGCCATTGTTGCGGCGTATAGCACCAATCCCCAACTCGCAGCCGCACAGGCGCGGCAGGAAGCGCTAGCGGAGGCGCCGGAACAGGCGCGCGCCGCCGGCCGGTTGACCGCTGAAGCGGATGGGGCCGGCGGCTACAGCCGCTTCGACTATGGCAATGGCGGCGGCGGCAGCGTGACCGCGAGCTTGCCCGTCTGGACCGGCGGGCGCGTGTCGTCCGCCGTGCGGGCTGCGTCCGGCGATGTGGCGGCAGGGGCCGAAGGCGTTCGCGATACCCAGGCGGCTGTGCTGGAAACAGTGGTCGGCGCGTATGCCGATTTACTCTACGCGCAACAGGCGGTGGCCGTAGCCCGCGCCGATATCGAACTGCTCGACAATCAGGTCGCCGAGGCGCGGTCCCGGTTCGGGCTCGGTCTGGCGACCCGCACCGATGTCGCGCAACTTGAGGCGCAGCGTGAGTCCGCCGTCTCGACTCTGGCGGATGCCGACGGTGCGGCTGCCGCCATCGCCGCCACTTACCGCGCGACGGTAGGCCACAGTCCCGGCACACTCGATGCCAATCCGACCGCGCCAGCAACACTACCGCCGACGATCGATGCGGCGCGTAGCGGCGCAATCGAGAGCAATCCGATCGTCCGCCAGCAGAAGTTGGCAGCCGGCGCGGATGCAGCGCGCATCGATCAGCAGCGCGCCGAGCGTAATCCTTATGTCGGGCTGGGTGGCACCTATGGCTTGGCGGCCGGCGAAGGTCGATCGGGCTATGCCAATGCAGCGGTCGGCGGCGTGACCCTGCGCGTGCCGCTGCTCACCGGCGGCCTCATCTCCTCCCGCGTCCGTCAGGCCGAGGCGACCTACCGCGCCGACCGCTTCACGATCGACGCCGCCCAGCGCGATGCGGCTCGGCTGGCGGAGACGGCATGGGCGAACCTGACCGCGGCACAGGCCCGCGTCCGGGCCAACGCTCGCCGGGTCGAAGCAGCCGAATTGGCGCTCAAAGGTGTGCGGGCGGAATACGCCTTCTCCCTTCGGACGACACTGGACATTCTGATCGCCGACGAAAGCCTGCGTGCCGCTCAGCTTGCACTGGCGCGCAGTCGCAGCGATGTGCTGATTGGACAGGCGGCGTTGCTGCGGTCGATCGGTCAACTCGGGCGGGATAGTTATGGAATTTAACCAATATTGATGCTCTATGCTTTTCGAAAAGCGGTATAATAAATAGTTTTGAAGCGCTGATTGCATTCCTGCTCCGTCATCCTTTCAAGGCAGAAGGACTTCAAGCAGTGGCGGGCGTGGCTTTGTGATTCCGAAACCCGTTGATCAGGAATCAGCCTTTCTTCCTCGTTTAGGGCCGTTTCATGGTCAAGATCGCGAGTGTCGGGTTTTGTTGGAAGCTGCCATTTGGCCCCTGCTGCTGGAATGGCCGTAATGTCCCACTTGCCGCTGATGATCAGAAGAAATACCGACAGTTTAGGCGTCGCCAAGGTCGGCTACCCGTATCCGCCGAAATCTATCCCAAACAAATCAAAGGGTTGGTTTAGACAACAAGCGCTCGTTGATGATATAACGGTCTCGGCATCGATGGCGAAAATCGTTGTAATCTCAACACCAGACTTCGCCTGACTACGCCCCCGTCACTCCCACTCGATCGTGCCGGGCGGCTTGCTCGTATAATCGTATGTCACGCGGTTGATGCCGCGGACCTCGTTGACGATGCGGGTCGAGACGCGCGCGAGGAAGCCGCCGGGGAACTCGAAGGCCTGTGCGGTCATGCCGTCGGTCGAGGTGACGGCGCGTAAGGCCAGCACGTTGTCGTAGGTGCGGCCGTCGCCCATCACGCCGACGCTGCGCACCGGCAGCAGCACCGCGAACGCCTGCCAGATCGCGTCGTACAGGCCGGCGGTGCGGATTTCCTCGAGGTAGATCGAATCGGCCTTGCGCAGGATGTCGCAACGCTCCTTGGTCACCTCGCCGGGGATACGGATCGCGAGGCCCGGACCGGGGAACGGATGCCGTCCGACGAACGCCTCGGGAAGCCCGAGTTCTCGTCCGAGCGCGCGAACCTCGTCTTTGAATAATTCGCGCAGCGGCTCGACGAGTTGCATATTCATGCGTTCGGGCAGACCGCCGACATTGTGGTGGCTCTTGATCGTCACCGAAGGACCGCCGGTAAAACTGACGCTCTCGATCACGTCAGGGTAGAGCGTGCCTTGCGCGAGGAAATCGGCGCCGCCGACCTTCTTCGCCTCGGCCTCGAACAGATCGATGAACGCCGCGCCGATGAACTTGCGCTTCTTCTCGGGGTCAGTGACGCCGGCGAGGCCCGCAAGGAAGGTCGCTTCGGCGTTCACGTGGACGAGCGGGATGTTGTACGAATTGCGGAACAGGCTGACGACCTGATCGGCCTCGCCGCTGCGCATCAGCCCGTGATCGACGAATACGCAGGTAAGCTGCTCGCCGATCGCCTCGTGGATCAGCACCGCCGCCACGGCAGAATCGACGCCGCCGGAAAGACCGCAGATCACCCTGCCCTTGCCGACCTGCTTGCGGATGTCGGCGATCTTGGCGGCGCGGAACTCCGCCATCGTCCATTCGCCAGAAAGACCGCAGACATGGCGGACGAAATTGGCGAGGAATTTGGCGCCGTCGGGCGTGTGGACCACCTCGGGGTGGAACTGAGTCGCGTAATAGCGGCGGGCGTCATCGGCGACGACCGCATAGGGCGAGCCGGGGCTGACCGCAACCGGGCGGAAGCCGGGTGCGAGGTCTATCACCTTGTCGCCGTGGCTCATCCAGACCTGATGGCGCTCCTGCGGCGCCCACAGCCCGTCGAACAGTACGCAATCGTCCTGGATCTCGATGAACGCCTGCCCGAATTCACCCGATTCGCCGAGCACGACCTGCCCGCCGAGCTGCTGCATCATCACTTGCTGGCCGTAGCAGATGCCGAGCACCGGCACGCCGCTATCGAACACCACCGGCGGCACGCGCGGGCTACCGTCGTCGAGCACCGACGCCGGGCTGCCCGAGAGGATCACGCCCTTGGGCTGCATCCGCGCGAACGCCTCGGCGGCGGTCGTGAACGGTGCGATCTCGCTATAGACGCCGGCCTCGCGGACGCGCCGGGCGATGAGCTGAGTCACCTGGCTGCCAAAGTCGACGATAAGGATCGAATCAGTGGGATGTGTCATGGCGAGCCGATACCGGCTCGTGCCGCTTCGCGCCAGCCTGTGACGCGCGCAAGCGGACTGTAACAAAAAACCATTTCACATATCTGACGCATATGTGTCATCATTCTGTAACATCGCAAAAACGCGGTGATATGGAAGGATGATCTCATGGCTAAGATGATTGCTCTCGCATTGCTTGTCGCCGCGCCGCTGTCGGCGGTTCCGGCAGTGGCCGCCCCCGCCAATCCCAGCGTCTCGACGCTGGAAGCTGTTACCCTCGTGAATCCGAACGATGGCGGTACCGCGATCGAACTCGCACAGGCCTATCTACGCGCCGACCGCCCCGGCGAGGCGATGAACCACTATCGTCGCGCGCTCGCGCTCGACAATGTCATGCTGGAAACGCGCTTCGGCGACGCGATCTGGTCGCACACGGTCGCGCGGCAAGCGCTCAAGACCGTGACCGCAGTCTCGGCGCGTTGACCTATCGGCAGGGGCGCCACGGCGCCCCTGCTCGTCCTATTCGACCGGCTTGATCGCTAGCCCGGTCCATTTCGCCGCGAACGCCCACGCGTCGGCGGTTTCCGCGATCACCTTGTCCGTAGGTTTGCCGCTGCCGTGTCCGGCGCGCGTTTCGATGCGGATGAGATGCGGCTTCGGCCCGATATCCGCCGCCTGCAACGCCGCCGCATATTTGAAGCTGTGCCCCGGCACCACGCGATCATCGGTGTCGGCGGTCTCCGCCAGGATCGCGGGATACGTTCGGCCACCCTTGATGTTGTGATAGGGCGAATAGGCATAGAGCGTGCGGAAATCGGCTTCTTTCGAAGGATAGCCGTAATCATCGACCCAATATCTCCCGGCGGTGAAGCGATCGAAGCGCAGCATGTCCATTACGCCGACCGCCGGCAGCGCCGCCGCGAACAGGTCGGGCCGCTGGTTGGTAACCGCGCCGACGAGCAGGCCGCCGTTCGATCCACCCTGAATGGCAAGGCCGTCCTTCGACGTGATCCCTTGCGCCTTCAGATACTCGCCCGCCGCGATGAAATCGTCGAACACGTTCTGCTTGTTGGCGAGCCGACCGCCGTCGTGCCACGCCTTGCCA
>Ga0247735_1000332_pt1 | contig 19326 bp, 14 predicted proteins | sample UWRJL178409R2_FD_180934 | JGI IMG/M metagenome (GOLD analysis project Ga0247735, IMG submission 180934) | Plant litter microbial communities from Arlington Agricultural Research Station in Wisconsin, United States - UWRJ-L178-409R-2 | ecosystem: Environmental > Terrestrial > Plant litter >... | reverse complement strand
GCTGCTTCGCCAGGCTCGACAGCTGAATCCGACCCTCACGGTGATGGCGACCCCGTGGAGTGCACCGGCCTGGCTGAAGAACAATGGTTCGCTGATCGGCGGCGGGCTGCCGGAGTCGTCCTACACGCAGTACGCCGACTATCTGGTGCGGTTCCTGCAGGCGTATGAGGCGGCGGGGGTGCCGGTCGCTTACCTGAGTGTGCAGAATGAACCCGAGTTCGCACCGGAGGGCTACCCCGGTATGGTGCTGTCTGCACCCGAGCAAACCGCGGTGATCGACGCGGTGGCCGCCGCTGTAGCGCAGGCCGGACTCCCAACCAAAATCCTGGGCTGGGACCACAACTGGGACGACACCGCCTACCCGCTCGCGCTGCTCACCGACGATGCCGCCGGAAATCTCAGCGGCATCGCCTGGCATTGCTACCGTGGCGAGCCGGCCGCTCAGGCCGAGGTGCGCGATGCATTCCCCCGCGGCGACGTGTTCCTCACTGAGTGTTCCGGCAGCCAGTCCGCAGATCCCGCCAATACCTTCGCCGACACCCTCGCCTGGCAGGCCGATACCCTGCTGGTGGGTGCGACCCGCAATTGGTCGCGCACGGTGACGACCTGGAACCTGGCGTTGGACGCTTCCGGCGGGCCGGTCATCGGCAGCTGTACACGGTGCACCGGGGTGCTCGTCATCGACGGTGACGCCGTGCAGTTCAACGCAGAATACTACGTGCTCGGCCACGGCAGCAGGTTTGTGCGCCCCGGAGCCGTGCGGATCGATTCGGGGGAGTTGTCCTCCAACATCCACCATGTCGCGTTCCAGAACCGTGACGGATCCCTTGTGGTTGTCGCCCTGAATACCAACCGGGATGCTGCAGAGCCGCTGCGCCTGGAATGGGAGGGCTTCAACCTGGGCTACACGCTCGCGCCCGGGGCACTGGCGACGCTGACCTGGTCGCCGCCGGCTGCCGGAGGCGACTGAACGCCCGCGTCCCCTCGCGCCACCGGATCGGGCTATGATCGATCCGTGGACATCCGTTGGTATAGCTATCGTGCGTTGGCTCTGGTCGAGCTTCGCGTGATGCAGCCCGTCGGCTAACCCGCGAGATCCACCACAGCCTCCAGGCACGAGCATCCGCTCGTGCCTTTCGTCGTTTTTACGGCGGGTTGGCTGAGCTGGCTCGTCGGGATCGGAACCAGTCATGTCCTCCACCAACAACATCCGGGTGAGTTCCTTCGAAGCGTTGCCCTCGCCGCGGGAGATCCGCGCCGAGCTGCCCGTCAGCGCCGCATCCAGTGCCTTCGTCGCTTCGGCCCGCGCCGAGATCGATGCAATCCTGCGCGGTGAGGACCCCAGGCTGCTCGTTGTAGTTGGCCCCTGCTCCGTGCACGACACCCGCGCGGCACTCGACTACGCCAAACGACTTGCGGTCACCGCCGAGAAGCACCGCGACGAACTGCTCATCGTGATGCGGGTGTACTTCGAGAAGCCGCGGTCGACCGGCGGCTGGAAGGGCCTCATCAACGATCCGTTCCTCGACGGCAGCCACCGCGTTCCCGAGGGCATCCGGATGGCCAGAAAGCTGCTGCTCGACATCACCGAGCTCGGTCTTCCCGTCGGCTGCGAGTTCCTCGAACCGACCAGCCCGCAGTACATCGCGGACGTGGTCAGCTGGGGCGCGATCGGCGCCCGTACCACCGAGAGCCAGATCCACCGCCAGCTTGCCTCGGGACTGTCCATGCCGATCGGGTTCAAAAATGCGTCGGACGGCGATGTGCAGGTTGCCATCGATGGCTGCACCGTTGCCCAGCGCGGCCAGGTCTTTTTCGGAATGGACGACGAAGGCCGCGCCTCACTCGTAACAACCACGGGCAATCCGACACCGCATGTGATCCTGCGTGGTGGGCGGGATGCTCCGAACTTCGACAGCGCCTCGATCTTTGGCGCCTCTGCACTGCTTGCGAACGCAACCGTGACGCCGCGCCTGGTGATCGACGCGAGCCATGCCAACAGTGGGAAAGACCATGTGCGCCAGGGCGAGGTGGTGCGTCTCATCGCGAAGCAGATCGAGAACGGCGATCCGATCGCCGGGGTGATGATGGAAAGCTTCCTGGTGCCCGGGGCACAGAAACTGGATGCTGCGAACCCCGCAAACCTCGTCTACGGGCAGTCCATCACCGACGCGTGCCTCGGCTGGGACGACACGGAGGAACTACTCGGCGAGCTTGCCGCCTCGGTGTCAGCCACGATGCTCGCGACCGTGTAACTGGTGCACCGTGCACGCGGCACCGGGCCGAAGCCTGGTGCCGCGCTGCGGTTCAGATCGTGACTACGCGCTGGCGTCCTCATCGAGATTGCTGGACAGGAGCTGCACCATCTCCGCGAGTGCGGCTTCAGCATTGTCGCCTTCCGCAGAAAGGGTGACTTCATCGCCAAACTGAACGCCGAGAGTGAGCAGGCCAAGGATGCTGGCTGCGTTTACCGCGGCGGAGTCGTTCTTCTGGATAGTAATTCGGGCTCCGCTCTTCGCCGCAGCCTGCGAGAAGAGTGACGCCGGGCGGGCATGAAGTCCGCTCGGGGATCCGACAACGGCAGTGGTACTTGGCATGATATTTTCCTCGATTGATGGTGGCGCGGCGCTGCCCAACATTGTTCAACGCCGCTGGCGGGTTAGCGGCGGCTGGCTGCCAGGGTCGCGGTGATTGCGGCAACGACCCGCTCAACGGTCATTCCGCGGGCGCGCAGGGCGTCTTCGGCTGGGGCCGAAAGTCCGAACTCGTCGATTCCGACAATCTCGCCGTGGGCTCCGGCGAGGTCACCCCAGCCGAAGCTGCTCGCAGCCTCCACGATGACCCGGGCGGTGACGCCTGTGGGAATGACGGAATCGCGGTAGTCGTCGCTTTCTGCAGAGAACCATTCCCGGGACGGCATCGAGACCACCCGTACCGTGATGTCGCTGTCTGCGAACTCATCCGCTGCGGCGAGTGCGAGGGCGACCTCACTGCCAGTGGCGATGACGACCACATCGGGGGTCCCTGTTCCGCGAACGATGTAGCCGCCACGACGAACCCCCGCGTAAACCTGCTCGAGAGGAGTGTCGGCGACAACCAGGGGCTGGCGGGCGAGGACGAGTCCGGCCGGTGCCTTGTTCTCGAGGATTGCGAGCCAGGCTGCGGCTGTTTCCGCGCCGTCGGCCGGACGGACAACGGCAAAGCCGGGGATCGCGCGGAGACTCGCGAGGTGCTCGATGGGCTGGTGGGTCGGCCCATCGCTGCCGAGGGCGACGGAGTCGTGGGACCAAATGTAGGTCACGGGTAGCTGCATCAGCGAGGCAAGACGAATCGCCGGGCGCTGGTAGTCACTGAAGACGAGGAAAGTCCCGGCAAAGAACCGTGAGCCGCCAATGAGGGAAATTCCATTCATGACGGATGCCATTGCGCCCTCGCGGACGCCGAAATGGACGTTCTTGCCTGCGCGGCCCGAAGTTGTGGACTCCTCGGGCAGGAAGGAACCGCCGCCGGTGATGCCGGTTCGGTTCGGTTCAGCGAGGTCTGCTGAACCACCCCAGAATTCGGGGAGGTGCTCAGCGAGCGCCTGGATGACCTTGCCTGACGCGTCGCGCGTCGCCAGCGCCGACCCGGGTTCGAAGACGGGAAGTAGTGCTTGCACGTTCGCTGGGAGTTCGCCACCCTGGGCTCGGGTGAGCTCTCCCGCAAGGTCGGGGTTGGCATCGTGCCAGGCCGCCTGCTTTGCTTCCCATTCAAGGCGCAGCGCCGCTCCGCGGCTGCCTGCCAACCGGGTGTGCTCGAGGACTTCCGCCGCGACCTCGAAGGGCACGCTGGTGACCCCGAGGACTTCCCGGGTCGCGGCGACCTCGGCGGCGCCGAGGGGGGAGCCGTGGGAGGCTGCTGTATTCACCGCGTTGGGTGCCGGCCACGCGATCTGTGACTTGAGGACGATGATGCTCGGGCGTGCCGTCTCGGCTTTGCCCGCGGTCATGGCGGCATCGAGGGCTTCGACATCGACGTCCCCGTTCGCGGCGAGCCCGACGCGGGTGACGTGCCAGCCCTGCGCGCTGAAGCGGCCAACCACGTCTTCGTTGCTGGTCAGTGAGGTGTCGCCCTCGATCTGGATGTCATTGTCGTCATAAATGACCACGAGGTTTCCCAGCGCGTGCCGACCGGCTAGGGCGCCTGCTTCGTAGGACAGGCCCTCTTGTAGGTCGCCGTCTGAACAGATGACCCAGACGGTGCGATCGAAAGCGGACTCGCCCTCTGCCGGGGCGGGATCAAAAACAGCGCGCTCGCGCTTGATTGCCATGGCCATTCCCACGGCGGTCGCAAAACCCTGGCCGAGGGGACCCGTGGTGGTTTCCACCCCGGGGGTATGACCGAATTCGGGGTGGCCGGGAGTGCGGGAGTCGAAGGCCCGGAAAGTTTTGAGGTCGTCGAGGGAGACGTCGTAGCCGGTCAGGAACAGCTGGGTGTAGAGCAGGATGCTCGCGTGGCCGCAGGAGAGCACAAAGCGGTCGCGCCCTGCCCAATCGGGCTGCCGGGGGTCGTGTCGCAGATGCTTCTGGAAGAGGAGGTTGGCAACGGGAGCGAGCGCAACGGCGGTTCCGGGGTGACCGGATCCTGCCTGCTCAACGGCGTCCATTGCCAGGAGTCGAGCTGTGATGACGGCTCGGTGGTCGATTGTGGTGGTTGCGTCGTGCACGTCGCTCCTTTGGTGGGCGGACCGCTGCCGCCGCGCGATGACCGACATTACCCGAGAAATCATGACGTCATAATGACTTATGACGAATCGTGAAAGCAACGCCTCAAATTGAGATTTGCACATTGCGGAGGAAACGCTTACGATCGGCAAGTCATCATGACGACCTGATGACATATCTTCTTTTTTGCAACGACGCGGAGGCCCCGAATGGCGACAGCCAGTGGAACCAGCAAGTACGTTGCGGTCCGGGAGCACCTGCTGTCCCGCATCCGAGAGCTCGACGTTGGTTCGCGATTGCCCGCCGAACCGGTGCTGTGCGACGAGTACAGCGTCAGCCGGATCACCCTGCGGCACGCCGTCGACGGTCTCATTGCTGACGGACACCTCGTTCGCGAACACGGTCGCGGCACATTCGTCACCGAACCCCAGTACGGCCTGCGATACCGCGAGCGGTTCGCCGACGAGGTCAAGGGATTCTTCGCGCAGCAGACCAGCGAAGGTTTCACCGTAACAACGAGGGTCCTGCAGCAGCGTGTCACTCTCGCAGGTGTGGTCGCGGGGGCTCAACTGGGAATCAACCCGGCCGATCACGTCGTCGAACTCACGCGGCTGCGATTCGTCAACAACACGCTGCACCACTTTGTGGTCACCTATCTTCCCCATTCGAAATTTCCCGATACGGCGCAGATCGATTTCACCGACGGGTCGCTGTTCGGATACCTGACGGCCAACCACGGGGTGAGCCTGGTCAGGAATGACCTGCTGGTGTCGGTGGAGGCCGCCCCGGACCGGGTTGCCGATGCCCTCGGCGTAGACAGTGGCGAAAAACTGCTCAAAGTGGCATCCACCGTATTCGGCCCCGACGACCAGGCGATCGCGTACGGCACTTCGCACTTCACCCCACAGAACAGCGAGATTTCCTTCAGCTTCCACAGTTGACTCGCTGGCCGTACCCCCATATCCCACTTCCTTTTCTCCCGTTTTCGACACCCCGTCAGGACACTTGTGCTCAGTAGCTACCTCACCCCAGAAACAACATTGTTCGCCGAGGACGTCGACGGGTGGCGTGACGCCATTGCTCGCGTGTCAGCGCCCCTGCTCGCCTCTGGGGCGATCGGCCAGGAGTACATCGACGCCATGGTCAGTTCCATCGCTGCCGGTGGCACCTACATCGACCTCGGTTACGGCATCGCATTGGCGCATTCGCGTCCGGAGAACGGCGTCGTCAGGACCGGACTTTCCAGCCTCCGTGTGACGCCGGCGGTGCTCCTGAACGATGATCCGGCGCATCCCATCGACCTTTTCTTCTGCCTTGCGGCGACGGATCCGAACGGTCACCTCCAGACCATGATGGAACTCGCCAACCTGCTTTCCGATGACGAACTGCGCACCCGCCTGCTCGCCGCACACAACGCCGCCGAAGTCGCGACGGTTATCAACGAGAACGGAACCACCAAATGAAATTCCTCGCCGTCTGCAGCTCCGGGCTCGGAAGCAGTTTCATGATCCACATGAACATCGACAAAGTACTCAAGGAACTCGGTGTCACGGGCGTCGATGTCGACCACACCGACGTCGGTGCTGTGGCGCGCGGCGATGCCGATGCATTTTTTGTCGGTCGCGATCTCGAAGAGGCCACAAACACCCTGGACAATGTCGTTGTGTTGAACAGCATCATCGACCTGGGGGAACTGCGCACCAAGGTGCGCGAGCAGCTCGAGGCCAAGGGCATCGCTATCCCCGAGGGAGACGCAGCGTGACCGCCGTCCTCGACGTTTTCCTCGACATCTTTCGGCAGCCCTCGATCATCGTTGCGCTGATCTCCCTTGTCGGACTGTCCGTACAGCGCAAAAACTTCAGTGACGTGCTCAAAGGAACCGTGCGCACCCTCGTCGGGTTCCTTGTCCTCGCGGCCGGCGCCGGCGTTGTAGTCGGGGCGCTGAACCCGTTCGGCGAGATGTTCCAGCAGGCGTTCAACGTGCAGGGAGTTGTGCCGAACAACGAGGCCATTGTTGGCCAGGTACTGCTCGACTATGGCTCCGCTGCTGCCCTGATCTTCTTCTTCGGAATGATCATCAACGTCGCGCTCGCCGCGACAACCCGCTTCAAGTACATCTACCTGTCTGGTCACGTAGCGTTCTACATCGCCGCGATGATTGCCGTGATCCTCGGAGTCGCCGGATTCGACACCTGGGCCGTTGTCCTGTGGGGCTCTCTCGCGCAGGGCCTCTACATGACGATGTCACCCGCTTTGGTGCAGCCGTTTATGCGCAAGGTGACCGGTTCGGATGATGTCGCCATCGGCCACACCGGGTCCGCGGGTATCGCATTGTCCGGCCTGATCGCCACCATTACCCGCAGCAAAAAGAGCCCCTCCAAGTCGACCGAAGACCTCGTTTTCCCGAAGGGGCTCGGATTCCTCCGCGACACGACTGTCATCGTGGCACTGTCGATGGGCGTCATCTACGTGATCGTGGCGATCTTCGCCGGCCCGTCGTACGTCGAATCCGAGTTGAGCGATGGACAGGGCTACATCCTGTACGCCCTGATGCAGGCGGCAACCTTCTCGGCCGGCGTGTTCGTTATCCTCGCCGGTGTCCGTGTGGTCCTCGCGGAAATCGTCCCGGCCTTCCGGGGAATCTCCGAGCGCCTGGTGAAAAACGCGAAGCCCGCACTGGACGTTCCTATTGTGTTCACGTTCGCCCCGAACGCGGTTCTCATCGGATTCCTTGCCAGCTTTGTTGGCGGAATCGTCGGGATGCTCGTAATGATCTTCGCGGGTACTGCCATCATCGTTCCCGGTGTTGTCGCGCACTTCATGACCGGAGCAGCATCCGGTGTCATCGGCAACGCCGCAGGCGGACGCCGCGGTGCGGTGCTGGGAGCCTTCGCGAACGGCATCGCGATCACCTTCCTGCCGCTGCTCCTGCTGCCCGTGCTCGGTGCGGTTGGGTTCTCGAACTCGACGTTCTCCGATGCTGACTATGGCATCGTCGGACTATTCCTCGGTGGACTGTCCAACGGTGGCGGCCAGATTGCGGTCATCGTCGGAATTATCGCCTCGCTGATCGCCGTGTACATCGCAAGCTTCGCCCTTCGTGGACGTGAAGCACGCCTTGTTGCCGCCGCCAGCGCGGAAAACACGGAATCCGTCACTGCGAAATAACACAACCACGCGGGCGTGAGGGCAACCAACTCCGTGTCTCGTTCGAATAAACCTCCCGGTCCATGCGCTGCATGAGCCGGGAGGTTTATGCGTTCCGGGCGTGCAGGCGGAGGAGAGTGCTGGTGGTGCAGTTTCCTTGTCGGCGACCGGTGGTTACACGATGGTGTACCCACCGTCGATAAGGACGTTCTGCCCCACCATGTACCGGGAGCGTTCCGACGCGAGGTAGACCGCGAGGTCGCCAAGCTCGGCCGGCTCACCCATCCGGCCTGCCGGAATGCGTGACACCCATCCGGCAGCCATATCGGGATCCGCCTCGGCGACGCTCCGGGTCATGTCGGACGCGAAATAGCCCGGGGCGATGGAGTTCACCCGGATACCCAGCGGCAGCCACTCGACGGCAAGGCTTTTGGTGAGCATCGCAACGCCCGCCTTACTCACGTTGTAGGCCGCCTGTTCCTGCGGGACGTTCACAATAAAGCCCGACATCGACGAGATGTTCACAATCGTCGCGGGCAGTTTCGCGCCGACAGCCCCGCGGGCGAAGGCCTGGCAGGTCAAAAAGGTGCCCGTGAGGTTGACATCCAGTACCTGTTTCCACTCGGCAACCCGCGTATTAATGGCTTTACCGCCCAGGGCGATTCCCGCCGCGTTGATAAGCACGGTGGGCACACCGAGCTGGTCCCCAACAGCTGCGAACGCACGGTTGACAGAATCCTGGTCGGTGACGTCGACCCGGACGCCGACCGCCCGCACCCCGCTGGAGTCGACCAGTCTTCCCGCCGACGCCTCCACCGTTTCGAGCCGGTCGAGTAGGGCGACGTCTGCCCCGTGGGCCGCGAGGGCCTCCGCCATTGCAAAGCCGAGCCCGCGCGCGCCTCCCGTGACAACGGCGGTGCGTCCGGCGAAAAGTTCGGAGTCCTGTGGCATTCGGTCGCTTCCCAGTGCGGCCCGCGCGAGGGGAAGGACGCTCCTTCGTCGGCAAACGAGCACTGTCTCCATGGTTGCGACCCTGCGGCGGCGGGTCAACCAATCACACCATCACGACGCGAAACCGCCCTGTCCACTGAGGGTTGTACCAGTGGGCAGGGCGGTTGTTGTGACGCGGGGCTGCTGTGAACTACGGGGTGGGCATCCCGCCGTTGACGTGCAGGGTTTCGCCGACGACATAGCTCGACTCGCCAGAGGCAAGGAACACATACGCCGGTGCGAGCTCGGCGGGCTGGCCCCAACGGCCGAGCGGCGTCTGCGAGCCGACGTCCGGAAGGGTCTCGGTCGGCTGGCCGCCCGCGGTCTGCAATGGAGTCCAGATGGGGCCGGGTGCCACAACGTTCACCCGGATGCCCTTCGGCGCCAACTGCTGCGACAGCGCCTTCGAGAACGTGTTGATCGCGGCCTTTGTGGTGGCGTAGTCGAGCAGGATCTCCGAGGGGGAGTAGGCCTGGATCGACGAGGTGTTGATGATGGTGGAGCCGGGCTTCAGGTGCGGAAGCGCCGCCTTGGTGATCCAGAACATGGCGTAGACGTTCGTTTTGAAGGTTTCGTCGAACTGCTCGTCTGTCAGGTCGGCGAGGTCCTCGACGTGCTGCTGCTTTCCGGCATTGTTCACCAGGATGTCGAGGCCGCCGAGGCCTTCCACTGCACGGCTGACCAGCTCACGGCAGTGTGCGGCGTCGGTGATGTCGCCGGGGATCGCGATGGCCGTGCGACCGGCATCCTCGATCAGTTTCACGATGACCTTCGCGTCCTTCTCCTCCTCGGGGAGGTAGGAAATCGCGACGTCGGCGCCCTCCCGGGCATACGCGATCGCAACGGCCGCACCGATGCCGGAATCGGCCCCGGTGACGAGGGCCTTGCGGCCGGTCAGGCGGCCGGAACCACGATAGCTGTCCTCGCCGCGGTCCGCGGTGTCGTCGAGCTCCGCGTCGAGGCCGGGGCCCTTCTGGTACTGGGCGCTCGGTTCGATGTCCGCATACTTCTTGGTCGGGTCTTCGAAGGTGTACTGGTCGGAAGTCATGGTGTCCTTTGCGTCGGAGGTAAAAATTGGTGGGCAAATAGAGACGGGAACGAGTGGGGGATGCGGCGCTGTCGGGAGCGCCACAGATCAAATGGTGGCGACAGAGCCTGAGTCGACGCGGTAGTTGGAGCCGTTCACAAAACTCGAAAGGTCGGAGCAGAGGAATGCGATGACGTTGGCGACCTCCTGCGGCTCGCCGCGGCGCTTCAGCTCCATGTACGGGCGTTCCTCGTCCAGGAACGACTCGATGGCCTCGTCCACGCTGGTGTCGAGCTTGTCGGCCCGCTTCTCCATCATGGCGTCGGTCATTGGGGTGTGGATGAAGGCGGGAGAGACCGCGTTGACCAGCAGGCCCTCCTTTGCGTAACTGCGGGAGAGGCCCTTCATCAAAGCGAGCACCCCGGCCTTGGCCGAGCAGTAGGGGATCTCGTCGTCGTAGGGCTGTACGGCGTCCTCGGACGCAAGGTAAACGATTCGACCCCAGCCGCCCTTGCGCAGGCTCGGCAGAAACGCGCTCGTCAGGCGAACCGGGCCCATCAGGTCGACTTCGAGGGTGGTGGTCCAGCCCTCGTCGTCGATTTCGTGGAACAGGCCCTGCGCACCGGTGATACCGGCGGACTGGACAAAAATGTCGATGTCACCAACGGCGTTGAGAACCTGCGTCCTGAGGTTGTCGATCGATGAGACGTCCGTGACGTCGGCGGCAAAAGCGAACAGCTTGCCCTCCGGGGCATCCAGCTTCGCGGCGGCGGCGTTGAGGGATTTTTGGTCGAGGTCGCTGATCACTACGCGGGCGCCGGCTTCCAGCAGCAGCTTCGCGGTCTCCCAACCGATCCCGGAGTCGGCTCCGGTGACCAGTGCAGTGCGTTCGGTGATTCCGAGATCCATAACCCAGCTCCTTGTTCGATGCTTCGAATAGAAACGTTATGGAGCTAAAATGAGCGTCTTCTGAACGGTTCCTGTGGTGTTGCCGTGTCGCCGCTGTGGGTGTATGGCGCGTAATTCGCCGGTCACAGCCCTGCGGCTTTGGCCAGCAGGACGTCTCGTTGGCGGCTGTTGGCGGCCAGGGATGCCGCGGTGCTGAGCTCGGCTCGTGCCTCCTCGATCCGCCCGAGGCGGGAGAGAAGTTCCCCGCGGATGCTCGGCAGCAGGTGCGAACCGCGCAGCGCGCCGTCCGACGCCAACCGGTCGACGATGAGCAGCGCGGAGGCGGGCCCGGTGGCCATGGAGACGGCCACCGCCCGGTTGAGGTCAACGATCGGATTCGGCGCGATGCGCCCCAACGCCTCGTACAGCAGCACGATCCGGTGCCAGTCGGTCGTCTCGACGTCCGGCGCGAGTGCGTGGCACTGGGCGATGGCCGCCTGCAGCGCATACGGACCGCGGCCGCGCCCGAAGCCGTCCACCCGCGCAAGGGCTGCCGTGCCGCGTGCGATCTGGCTGCGGTCCCAGCGAGCGCGGTCCTGGTCGGCGAGCAGGATGGGTGTTCCATCGGCCGTTGTCCGCGCGGCGAAGCGGGACGCCTGGAACTCCATCAGGGCGAGGAGGCCGTGCACTTCGGGTTCCCGTGGGAGCTGGGCGCTGAGGATGCGCCCGAGCCGCAGCGCCTCGTTCGCAAGGTCGGGACGCATCCACTTCTCGCCCGAGGTTGCGGCATACCCCTCGGTGAAAATGAGGTAGATCACCCCGAGCACTCCGGACAGCCGCGCCGGCCACTCCGCCGGATCCGGCACGTCGAAGGGGACATGCGCCGCCCCCAGCGTCTTTTTCGCCCGCACGATGCGCTGCTGGATCGTCGCCACCGGAAGCAGGAACATCCGCGCGATCTCTTCGGTACTGAGGCCGCCGACAACCCGCAGTGTCAGGGCGACCTGGGCTTCCCGGCCCACCACCGGGTGGCAGGCGATGAACACCAGGCGAAGCACGTCGTCGCTGATGGGCTGCCAGACATCAACGGTGATGGCCTCGCCGCCGGCAGCATCCGTCTCGAGGTCTCGCGCCATCGTGCGATAACGGTCATCGAGCCGTGCGCGCCGGCGCCAGCCGTCGATGGCCGTGCGTTTGGCGACCGCGGTGAGCCAGGCGCCGGGATTGTCCGGGATGCCGGATGCCTCCCACTGGATGAGCGCGTCGGCGACCGCTTCCTGGGCGAGGTCTTCGGCGAGGTCGACGTCGCCCGTCACCCTGGCGAGGGTCGCGACAATGCGCGCTCCCTCGATGCGCCAGAGTGCGTCGAGCGTTCGCCGCACGGATGTCATCGCTGCTCCCTGTGACTACCTGTTGGTTCCGGATGCTCCGGGCCGGTGTTACGCCTTCTCGTGCTCTGCGCGCCAGGCGGCCTCTTTTTTGAGGATGTCGCTGTCGGCGAACTCGGCGAAGTCGCTCATGTCCGTGACACGACGCACCTCGAGTTTCGAACCGGGCACGAGGGGGCATCGGCTCGCCCACTGGATTGCCTCCTCCTTTGTCGCCGTCTCGATGATCCAGAACCCGCTGAACAGTTCATGGGTCTCGCCGTAGGGGCCGTCGGTGACGATGGGCGTCTCAGTGGTGAACTCGACAACAAAATTGTCGGTCATCGAGTCGGCGAGTCCGTCGCCGGCGAGCATCACACCCGCGTTGAGCAGGGCTTCGTTGTAGGCGCCCATCTGTTCGATGACCTCGCCGAACGGGATGGCCTTGAATGCGGCGGTGGCCTCGTCGGTCGAGCGCATGATCAGCATGTACTTCATGGGGTTCTCCTTCGGTGGGGGAGCGCGGGATGCGTTCCTCTACTAGTACGTCGACCGGCGAGGGCGGAAATCGACATCGCCTGGAAAAATTATTGTGCCAGTTTCGCCGGCCGCGGGCGCAGGAGTGTGGAGGGCGCATCCCGGTTGCGAGCTGCGCCCGGTGATTGGGCCTCCGGAGGGGCGGTCAGGGGGCAGGTACCACGGCGAGTACATTGCCCGCCGGGTCGGTGAACCAGGCGATTTCCGGCGCGTTGTCCTCCCCGCGCATGATTCCCTTCTCATCGTTCGGCGGCATGTCCGGCAGCTGGGTGTCCCCGTAGATCTTTGTGGTGATGCCTTTGCTATTGAGTTCATCGACGGTCTTCTCGACGTCATCGGTCACGAAGTTGAGCACGGTGAAGGTCGCCGGCTCATGGTCGGGCTTCTCGTAGATGACGGCCCGGCCGCCGTTGCTGAAGCGGATGTCGAGGGCGCCCATTGGGCCGACTTCGACGGCAAGCCCGAGGGTCTCGCCGTAGAACTGCTTCGCCTTGTCAATGTTGTCTACCGAGAATGAACTGATCACTTCGGCCTGGGTGAACATAATGACTCCTCCATTTCAAACACTCTGACTTTTTGGAAACGATGATTCCACTGCCGCTGGCGGTGGTCTACCGGTCACGATTGTGAATCCGAAACTTTTTGGGAATGAAACGGAACGCCCAGCGTTAACTTGAGTCGAAGGCACTCAAGTTTTCCCAGGAGGTCACTTTTGCCTAGTAATTTCACCCCAGACGATTCCGGCAGCAACTCGTTCGACGAGTTCCTGGCCCGCTACCTGCAGGGCGCCCGTGCGGCCGAACCTGCACGGTCCATCAATATTGGCCGCCTGCTCAGCCGAGCCAGCCACGAGATTATGGCCGAGGCCGGCGAGTTCGCCGTGACCCAGGGCCACAGCGAGCTCGACGCGCTGCACCTTTTGCACGCCCTCGCCGCCCGCGAACCCGCCGCCGGTGCGATCCGGCGGGTCGGCGCCGACCCCGCGGACATCATCCGCGCCGTCGAACAGCGCCTGCCCGGCGGCTCGGCCGTGCGCGCAGCATCCGCCCCGGTCCTCACCCAGTCGGCGCAGCGCGCACTGTTCCACGCCTACCAGGTGGCGCAGGCCTCCGGCTCGACCTATATCGACCCGCAGCACCTGTTTTTCGCCCTGGTCATCGGCCAGGACAGCCCGGCCGGCCAGGTGCTGGCCTCCGCCGGGGTCACCCCGGAAGCGCTGCAGGCGAACGCGGGGGAGACCGTGACCGCCGGTGCGCCTGCGGGGGAGGCAGGCGGCCCGCAGTCGCAAATTCCGATGCTCGAGAAGTACGGCACCGACCTGACCGAGCGCGCCCGCGCCGGCGAACTCGACCCGGTGATCGGACGCGCGGACGAGATCGAACAGACCATCGAGATCCTCTCGCGGCGTACAAAAAACAACCCGGTACTGATTGGCGAGGCGGGTGTTGGCAAGACGGCGATCGCCGAAGGTATCGCCCAGGCGATCGTGGACGGCGGTGTTCCGCAGCAGCTGCGCGACAAGCGGGTCATCTCCCTCGACCTGCCCGCCATGCTCGCCGGAACCAAGTACCGCGGTGACTTCGAAGAGCGCCTGACCACGCTGATGGACGAGATCAGCGAGCACAAAAATGAGATCATCATCTTCCTCGACGAGCTGCACACCGTTGTCGGCGCCGGCGGTTCCGGCGACAGCGGAATGGACGCGGGCAACATCCTGAAGCCGCGCCTTGCCCGGGGCGACCTGCACGTTGTCGGAGCAACCACGCTGAAGGAATACCGCACCATCGAGAAGGACCCGGCGCTGGAGCGCCGGTTCCAGCCCGTGCAGGTCGGTGAGCCGAGCATCGAGGACGCCGTCAAGATTCTCTCCGGGCTGCGCGGCAGCTACGAGGAGCACCACGGAGTGCGATACACCGACGACGCCATCCGCGCGTCCGTCGAACTCTCCGCCCGCTACGTGACCGACCGCTTCCTGCCGGACAAGGCCATCGACCTCATCGACCAGGCCGGTGCCCGGCTCCGCCTGAAACTGGGTACCCAGGTCGACGTGTCCGTGTTGGTGGAGAACCTCGAGAGCCTCGAAGCCGCCAAGACCACTGCCGTCGCATTAGAACAGTACGAAGAGGCATCGCGTCTGCGGGACGACATCGACGAGGTCAAGTCGGAGATCGCGAAAGTGAACCCGGACGGCGGAAGCCTGCCATCGGCGATTGTGGACGAGGCGGAGATCGCCGCCGTCATCTCGCGGGCGACCGGCATCCCCGCCAGTCGCCTCACCGAGGTTGACCGGGAGCGCCTGGCGCGTCTTGAGGTCGAACTGCACAACCGGGTGATCGGCCAGGACGACGCGGTGGCGGCGGTGGCGAAAGCCGTCCGGCGCAACCGCACCGGAATGGGCGACAAGGACCGGCCCGTGGGCAGTTTCCTGTTCCTCGGCCCGACCGGTGTGGGCAAAACCGAGCTGGCTAAAGCCCTCGCGCAGTCGCTGTTCGACGACGAGAAGTCGATGATCCGCTTCGACATGAGTGAGTTCGGCGAACGGCACACCGTGAGCCGGCTGGTCGGTTCCCCTCCCGGCTACGTTGGTTACGACGAGGCCGGGCAGCTGACCGAACGCATCCGCCGGAACCCGTACTCGGTGGTGCTGTTCGATGAGATCGAGAAGGCACACCCCGATGTCTTTAACCTGCTGCTACAGGTGCTGGATGACGGGCGCCTGACCGATGGGCAGGGCCGCACTGTTGACTTCCGGAACGCCGTGATCATCATGACCTCGAACCTCGGCTCCGAGGTGCTCGCCAGCCGCAGTGGCGCCCTCGGTTTTGTCGCGAGTTCGAGCGATGCCGCAAACGGCTACGCGTCGGAAAAGGACCTGCGGGACCGGGTGATGGCGAAGCTTCGCGAGGCGATGCGCCCCGAGTTCCTGAATCGGATCGACGAGATCGTGCTGTTCCGCAAGCTCGATGCGTCCCAGCTGCGCCAGATCGTTGGCCTCATGCTTGAGGCGACACGCGATCGCCTGGCCGGTCGCCGGATAGAGCTGGTTGTAACCGAGCGCGCGATCGACTGGATCGCCGACCACGGGTACGAGAGCGAGTACGGGGCGCGGCCGCTTCGCCGGCTCATCCAGCGCGAGCTCGACGACCGCATCGCCGACCTGCTGGTCAGTTCCCGGCTGGTGGACGGCGGCGTGGTGAGCGTGGACGTCGACGGCGGCGGGGACCTCACGGTCGCCAGCGACCAGGATGCTGCGCTGCCGCTGGCGGCGTAACAACCAAGAGCGAGACGGCCGGGCCGGGTGAAATGATCACCCGGCCCGGCCGTCTGGCGTTTGCACGGGCGGGTATCTCTTGTTCGGGTGTCGTTTACCTCGTGTTTGCCAGGTGTCGCCAAGCTGCGACGGGCACATTCGTCGCCCGACTCCCACTGGCCTCGAAAGGGCACCCCTGTGAGCGCAAACTGGCGTCGGCCGAGCCTGGCCGCCCTCCTTACCCTTGCCCTGGCTGTACCGCTGGCCGGTACCGTGACGCCGGCGATCGCCGCCGCGGACACGGCTGCCCAGGCCGCAGCATCCACCGTGCGTATCAACGAGATCGAGTCGAACGGCGGTTCGCCCGATGACTGGGTAGAACTGGTCAACACCGGTGACGCCGCCGTTGATGTGTCCGGGCTGGTGATCAAAGACAACGACGATACCCACGCAGCAGTGCTGCCGGCTGGTTCGGTCATCGAGGCGGGGGCCTACTTCATTGTGGAGGCCCCGACCCTCGGGTTCGGCCTCGGGGGCAAGGATTCAGTGCGCCTGTTCGACACCGACGCCAGCACCCTGCTCGACAATTACGGGTGGCTGGAGCACGCGGGGACCACCTATGGGCGCTGTGCGGACGGCATCGGCGAGTTCCGCGAGACGCTGTCGCCAACCAAGGCAGCCGCGAACGCCTGCGAAATCAACGCTGCAGAGTTCGTGCGTATCAACGAGGTCGAATCCGACGGCGGCTCGCCAGACGACTGGATTGAGCTGACCAACTTCGGCACCGTGGACGCGGACGTCTCGGGCTGGATACTCAAAGACAACATGGACGACCGCACCCTGGCACTGCCGGTGGGCACCACGATCGCACCGGGCGCTTTCCTGGCGGTCGACCTCAACGGTGACAACGGCTTCGGTCTCGGCCGCGCCGACATGGCCCGCCTGTTCTTGCCGGATGGGGTGACCCTCGTCGACTCCTTCGAGTGGCTCGACCGCATCGACACCAGCTGGGGACGCTGTGCAGATGGCGCCGGCGAATTCCAGCAGACGGTCGCGGTCACCAAGGGCGCTGCGAACTCCTGCGAGGTCAACGCGGCGGACTTTGTGCGCATCAACGAGATCGAATCCAACGGCGGCTCGCCCGACGACTGGATAGAACTCATCAACACCGGCGTCCTCGCCGTTGACGCATCCGGCCTCGTTATCAAGGACAACGACGACACCCACGCCGCTGTGCTGCCGACCGGTTCGCTCATCGCGGCCGGCGAATACCTCATCGTTGAAGCCCCAACCCTCGGGTTCGGCCTCGGCGGCAAGGATTCAGTGCGACTGTTCGACACCGACACCACCACCCTGCTCGATAGCTACGAGTGGGTCGAGCACGCCGAGACCACCTACGGTCGCTGCCCCGACGGAACCGGCGCCTTCGCCGTCACCGCAACCCCGACTAAAGGCTTTGTCAACGACTGCGCCGTTGTCGAAACGGCAGACATCCGCATCAACGAGGTCGAGTCCAGCGGCGGGTCACCGGACGACTGGGTGGAATTGTTCAACCCGGGAACCACCGATGTGGACCTCGCCGGCTGGAGCGTCCTCGACAACGACGACAGCCACACCAAAGTCGCCCTTCCCGCAGGCACCGTGATTGCCGCCGGTGGATACTACGTTGTGGAGGCCAGCGTTCTCGGCTTTGGTCTCGGCAGTGCAGACTCCGCGCGACTGTTCGCCCCCGACGGCTTCACCCTCGTCGACGAGGTCAGCTGGACCACCCACGCCGCAACCACCTACGGCATCTGCCCCGGAGGTACCGACCTGGTCGTAATGACTTCCTCAACAAAGGGCGCGGTCAACGACTGCGGCGCTCCCGTACGAATCAACGAGGTCGAGTCCAGCGACGGAACCCCCGGCGACTGGGTTGAACTGAAAAACAACGGTGCAGAAGCCGTCGACCTGTCGGGCTTTGTGGTCAAGGACAGCGACGACAGCCACAGCTTTGTGATCCCGACCGGTACCTCTATCGCTGCCGGCGGCTACTGGGTTGCCGACGTCGAAGACTCTTACGGTCTTGGCAAGGCAGACTCCGCGCGCCTCTTCGCCCTCGACGGCACCCTGGTCGACTCCTACAGCTGGACCGAGCACGCCGCGACAACCTACGGCCGGTGCGCCGACGGCACCGGCGACTTCGCAGTCACGGCAGCATCCACCAAAGGCGAAACCAACAGCTGTGTCGGCGACCTCGTCACCGCAGCCTGGCCCGGATCGCCCGCGATCGCGACCGCCGACGTCAAGGACACCTTCGTCACCAACATGAGTGGCCTCGCCTACGAAAGCCGCGAAGCCGGCGACGTGCTCTGGGCTGCCAAAAACGGGGCGGGGGCGCTCTACCGCCTCGTCTTCGACGGCACCAACTGGGTTCCGGATGCGGCGGACAACTGGTCTGACGGCAAACTTTTGCACTACACCGACGGCACGGGAGACGTCGACGCCGAAGGCGTCGCGCTGACCACCGCGGGTGCTGAGGGCGGCCTCTTCATCTCCAGCGAACGCAACAACGACGTCAGCGGCGTCAGCCGCCCCTCGGTACTGCGCTATGACGTTGTCGCCAGCGATACCGCACTGACGGCCACCATGGAGTGGAACCTGACGGCCGACCTTCCCGTGCTTGGCGCGAACGCCGGACTCGAAGGTATTACCTGGGTCCCGGACTCCATGTTGGTCGCCGACGGTCTTATCGATGAGAAGACCAACGCGCTCTACGACCCGGCCGGCTACGCCGACCACGGCACCGGACTGTTTTTTGTCGGTGCCGAGGGCAACGGGCAGGTCTACGCCTACGCCCTCAACCAGGTGACCGGTGGGTATGACCGCATCGCCACAATGGACAGTGGCTTCGGTGCCGTCATGGAGCTCGAGTACGAAGCGGAGACCAACCTGCTGTGGGCCGTCTGCGACGACACCTGCGACGGTCGCTCCGCGATTCTGGAGATCGCCCAGGACGGTGCGACCGACGGACATTACGGAATCACGACCGTTTTCGAGCGCCCCGCATCGATGCCGAACCTCAACAACGAGGGTTTCGCGATCACCCCGCAGAGCTCCTGCGTGGATGGCGCGAAAGCCGTGTACTGGTCGGATGACTCCAACACGGATGGATTCGCCATTCGCACCGGTTCGCTGAACTGCACTGTGGTTGACCCGACGGATCCAACTGACCCGACGGATCCAACTGACCCGACGGATCCGACGACCCCGACGGATCCCACTGACCCGACGGACCCGACGGACCCGACTGACCCGACGGATCCGACTGACCCGACGGATCCGACTGAGCCCACGGATCCCACGACGCCAGTTGAGCCGACGGATCCCACCACGCCAGTGGAGCCGACTGACCCGACTGACCCGACGGACCCGACT
>Ga0247735_1000330_pt1 | contig 19373 bp, 14 predicted proteins | sample UWRJL178409R2_FD_180934 | JGI IMG/M metagenome (GOLD analysis project Ga0247735, IMG submission 180934) | Plant litter microbial communities from Arlington Agricultural Research Station in Wisconsin, United States - UWRJ-L178-409R-2 | ecosystem: Environmental > Terrestrial > Plant litter >... | reverse complement strand
CGAACCTACCGAATGGAGATATCGTGGCCGCACCAAATGCTCGTGGAGTGCTCTATGTGCACTCCGCACCACGCGCGCTGTGCCCACATGTTGAGTGGGCGGCAGGTCGCGCTCTCGACCGAGCCGTAAATTTCTCCTGGACCGAGCAGCCCGTTCTGAAGGGGTCCCAGCGGACCGAGTTCTACTGGGAGGGCGCACAAGGCTCCGGTGCCCGCATTGCCTCCGCCCTGCGCGGCTGGGAGCACCTGCGATACGAGGTGACGGAAGACCCCGGGGCGGGAACCGATGGTGGACGGTGGATGCATACCCCGGATCTCGGGATCTTTTTTGCCCAGACGGACTCCGCCGGCAACGTTGTGATCCCTGAGGACCGTATTCGCTACGCAATGGAGATGGCCGGCTCGAACTCGCTCGAACTGCACCGGGAGCTTCGGCTTGCCCTCGGGCAGGCGTGGGACGACGAACTCGACGTTTTCCGTTACGCCAGCGACAGCAACCAGGTGGTGTGGCTGCACAAGGTCGGCTGAACGGGCGGCATCGCCGGCATCAACGCCAATGAGGCCTGATCAGGTCCGAACAGCGGAATACCGTTGGTCGAACTTGTTCAGGCCTCATTGTTGTGTGACGGGCGCAACCGTCGCCACGGTTGGACGTTACTTGTAGCTGCGGAACGCGGCGACGGCATTGTGCCCGCCGAAGCCGAAGGAGTTGCTGAGCGCCAAAAGGTCACCATCTCCGAGTGCACGGGGGGACGTCACCACATCGAGCGGGATCGCCGGGTCCTGGTTGTCGAGGTTGATCGTCGGCGGTGCGGTGCGCTCGTGCAGGGCGAGGATCGTGAAGATCGCCTCAAGGGCCCCTGTGCCGCCGAGAAGGTGCCCGGTGGACGCTTTGGTCGCCGAGACCGGAATGTTCGGCAGGTGGTCGCCGAAGACCCGCAGGAGTGCTTTGTACTCGGCGATGTCGCCAACCGGGGTGCTGGTGGCGTGGGCGTTGATGTGGGAGACATCTGACGGCACAGCCCCCGCCTGCTCCAGTGCGGCGAGCATGGCGCGCGCGGCGGCGCTGCCCTCGGGGTCCGGTGCGGTGATGTGGTACGAATCACTCGTCACCGATCCGCCAGCCAACTCGGCGTAGATCCTTGCGCCGCGGGCGAGAGCGTGTTCTTCCGTCTCGAGGACGATTGTCGCTGCGCCCTCACCAAGAACAAAACCGTCACGGTCGACGTCGTACGGCCGGGAGGCGCGTGCCGGGTCATCGTTACGGCGGGACAGCGCCTGCATTGCGGCGAACGACGCAATCGGCATCGGGTGGATGACCGCTTCGGTTCCGCCGGCGATAACGATGTCAGCCAGCCCCTGCTGCAGGTGGTCGTAGGCGTTGACGATGGCCTCGGTGCTTGAAGCACAGGCGGACACGTCAGTGCGGGCGAAGGCGCGGGACGGGATGGACATGCTGATTGCCGCGGCGGCCGCGTTGGGCATCAGCATCGGGATGGTCATGGGGAGAACGCGGCGAGGACCCTTTTCTTTCAGGGTGTCCCAGGCGTCGAGCAGGGTCCAGAGGCCGCCGATGCCGGTGGAGTAGTCCACACCGATCCTGATCGGGTCGGTGTCGGGGGATCCGGCGTCTGCCCAGGCTTCGCGAGCTGAGATGAGGGCGAACTGGGCGGAGGGGTCGAGGCGTTTCCATTCGACCCGCTCGAGCACATCGGGGCCCTGGACCTTGGCCTGGCCGGCGAACTTCACGGGCAGGTCGTACTTGTCGACCCAGTCCTGGTCGATTGTGGAGATCCCGGATTCTCCAGCGAGGAGTGCTTTCCAGGATTCAGGTGCGGTTCCGCCAAGCGGAGTGGTGGCACCGATACCGGTGACAACGATTTTTTTGGTCATATCAACGTCTTCCTTAGAATCCCGGAACACTCGCGGACGGACCGGCCCTGAAAAGAGAGGCCGGCCGCCGCGGATGCTGGTGCTAGCCCTGTGCTGCGGTGATGAAGCGGACTGCGTCACCCACGGTCTTGAGGTTCTTGACCTCTTCGTCCGGGATCTTCACGTCGAACTTCTCTTCAGCGTTGACGACAATCGTCATCATCGAGATGGAGTCGATGTCGAGATCGTCGGTGAAGGACTTGTCCAGCTCCACCGTGTCGGTTGCGATGCCGGTCTCATCGTTGATGAGTTCTGCCAGTCCAGCGAGGACTTCTTCCGTGGACAATGCCATTGTGATATCTCCTTGAGGGTGTCGTATGACCGTTGAATAGCTTATTAGGGGAGAACGACTACCTGTGCGCCAAACACGAGGCCGGCACCAAAGCCGATCTGAAGTGCAAGGCCGCCGCTGAGTTCTGGATGCTCCTCGAGCAGCCGGTGAGTCGCGAGGGGGATGGATGCCGCTGAGGTGTTTCCGGTCGTTTCGATATCGCGGGCGACCATCACGCTCTCGGGAAGGCCGAGCTGCTTAGCGAACTCATCGATGATGCGCATATTCGCCTGATGGGGGATAAAGGCTGCGAGCTGGTCGGCGGTGACGCCGGCAGCATCCAATGCCTTCTGGGCCATCTTCGCCATCTCCCAGACCGCCCAGCGGAAGACCGTCTGTCCCTCCTGGCGCAGGGTGGGCCACTCGACGGCGCCGTCACCGTCGCGATACTGCTCCCAGGTCGAGTCCATCCCAACGGCATCCCACTTCGAGCCATCCGAACCCCAGACAGTTTTGGAGATGCCGGGCGTGTCGCTCGGCCCCACGATGGCGGCGCCGGCGCCGTCTCCCAGGAGGAACGAGATGGTGCGATCGGTAGGTTTGACGAAATCGCTGAGCTTTTCGGCGCCGACCACAAGGACGTACTCTGCGAGTCCACTGCGGATCATGGAGTCGGCCTGGGCGATCCCGTAGGTGTACCCGGCGCAGGCGGCGCTGATGTCGAATGCCGGGGCGGGCGTTGCTCCGATCCGGTCGGTCAGCAGGGCAGCCAGCGACGGCGTCTGTACCGTGTTGCTGATGGTGGACACGATGACCGCACCCAGCTGGTCGGGGCGGATGCCGGCTTTCTGAAGTGCTTCGAGGCTCGCGTCGACGGCCAGGTCGACGGCATCGACGCCCTTGGGTGCCCGGCGCCGGGTTATCACACCCGTTCGTTGGCGGATCCACTCGTCGCTGGAGTTGATCGGCTCGGCGATATCGTCGTTCGTAACCACGAGCTCACCGCGCGCGGCGCCGATGCTCATGATCCGGGTGAACTGCGGTCCGTTGAACTGGATGAGTGTCGGCGTTGTCATTTCGTCCCGTTCATCATTTCGTACGCGGCGGCCAAATCGTCGGGCGATTTGACCGTAATCGTGGGAATTCCCTTGAGGCCGCGCTTCGCAAGGCCGGCGAGGGCGCCAGCCGGTGCGAGCTCGATCAAGCCGGTTACCCCTGCTTCGGCGAGTGACGCCATCGTTTTGTCCCACCGTACCGGGGAGGAAACCTGTCCGACGAGAAGGTCGACGAAACGGCGTCCGGATGATACAGAGGATCCGTCACTGTTTGTCCAGATCGGGAGGGACGGGTCTAGGGCGTCCAGTCCGGCGGCGACGGAGCCGAGATGCTCCACGGCGGGTGCCATGTAGCGGGTGTGGAAGGCACCGGCGACCTGCAGGGGGATCACCCGGGTGCCACGGACAGGTTCGGCCTGCAGGGCCGCAAGGCGATCGAGCGCACCCGCTACAACGATCTGGCCGCCACCGTTGAAGTTGGCGGGTTCAAGCTCAAGTTCGACCAGCCTGGCCAAAAGGGCGTCTTCATCTCCGCCGAGCACTGCACTCATCCCGGTGGGTACCAGCGCAGCAGCATCCGCCATCGACCGGCTGCGTTCACGCACAAAAGTGACGGCGTCGGTTTCAGAGAGGATCCCGGCTGCGGCGGCGGCGGTGATCTCTCCAACGGAGTGACCGGCGACACCGGCGATTTTGTCTCGGCCGCCATTGTCGAACAGCGCCGACAGGGTGAGCAATCCCGCTGCGACGATGAGGGGCTGCGCGACGGCCGTGTCGCGGATGGTGTCGGCATCGCTTGTGGTGCCGTGGGCAACCAAATTGAGTCCTGCAACGTCCGAGATACGTTCGAGTTGGGTTTTGAACCGTTCCTCTGCGAGCCATGGGGTGAGGAAGCCGGGGGTTTGGGAACCCTGGCCGGGTGCGACGACAACGATCATTTCTCTAGTCTGCCGTGCCCAGGCCCCACAGCGCTGTCACAAAGTCCCCAAAGGCTGGGGGTTCCGTTGTGTGAGTCCTCTAAAAACAGGGGGAGTATGACTATCTTTTGCGCGCAGGATCGGGTTCGGCGATCGACCCGATGATTAGTGCCGCCTGCAGGATGAGCGCCTCGCGGGCGCCCGTGGCGTCCCAGCCGATGACTTCGCTGATGCGTTTGAGACGGTACCTCACGGTATTCGGATGGACAAAGAGTTCTCGGGCGGTGGCCTCGAGGGATCGTCCATTGTCCAGGTAGCACCACAGTGTGCCGAGCAATTCCGTCGAATGAGCCTGGAGCGGTTTGTAGATGCGGTTGATGAGGGTTGACCGGGCCAGCGGATCGCCGGCGAAGGCCCGCTCGGGCAACAGATCGTCTGCCAGCACCGGGCGTGGTGCATTGCGCCAGGACCGTGCCACGGCAAACCCGGCGAGAGCACCCTTGGCGCTTTTCGACGCATCAACGAGAGTGGATACTTCATGGCCGAGCACCAGATGTCCGGGGCCGAACCCTGGCTCCAGTTGCGTCGCAATATCGATGAAGGCCAGCGGTGCCTTTGAATCGGTGTCTCCGTCGACGGGCGCGGGTTCCGCGCGGCCGATGACCAGAACGAGGCGATTGCCCTGCACTCCGATGAGGACGTCGGCATCGAGGTGGCGGGCGGTGCGGCGAAGTTGGTCGACGTCCAGGACGCGCGGGGTAGTGCCGACCAGTACGCAGACCTCGCCGTGCCCGTTCCAGCCGAGCGCAGCGATACGACTGGGCAATTCGTTGTCGTACTCGCCGCTGAGGATCGAATCGACCACCAGCGCCTCGAGACGGGCATCCCACAATCCTCGTGCCTCAGCAGCGCGAGCATAAACGTCCGCAGACGCGAAGGCGATTTCGCGCGAGTAGAGGAGGATGGCCTCACGAAGAACATCGTCACCGTCTTTGACGCGCTGTTCGACGACCTCGACAGTGATCCGAATGAGTTGCAGCGTCTGCTGCAGGCTGACCGACCGCAAAAGTTCGCGCGGTGCAGCGCCAAAGACGTCCGCGGCTATCCACGGGGTCGCTTTCGGGTCCTCAAACCAACTGATGAATGAGGTGATTCCCGCTTGGGCGACCAGGCCGACGGCCGACCGCCTCCCCGGTGGCATGTCGCCGTACCAGGGAAGCGTGTCGTCCAGTCGTTTCAACGTGGCAGTGGCAAGCTCACCGGTGATAGTGCGCAGCCATGCCAGCGTTTGTTCCTTCGTCTTCGGCGCCACAGGTGACTAGCTTTCGCCGCCGGCCGATCCCGTCGTTCCTGCATTGACGTCGTGCAGGCGATACATCTCGATCGCGCGGGCGGGCACGCTCGGATCCATCTTTCCCTGCTTGACCAGGGACTCGAGGGTACGTACCACGATCGATGGTCCGTCGATCTTGAAGAAACGGCGAGCCGCTGCACGCGTGTCGGAGAAACCGAAGTCGTCCGCTCCGAGTGTGGCGAAGTCGCCGGGTACAAACTGGCGAATCTGGTCTGGAACGGCATGCATGAAGTCCGTCACCGCGACGAATGGACCCTGGGCGTCACGAAGCTTGTTCGTAACGTAGGGAACATGTGCCTCGTCGTCCGGGTACAGGAAGTTGTGCTCGTCGGCCGCAAGGCCGTCGCGACGCAATTCCGTCCATGATGTGACCGACCAGACATCGGCAGACACACCCCAGTCGTTCTCCAGCAGCTGCTGTGCCTCGATGGCCCACGGAACCGCGACACCGGAGGCGAGGATTTGTGCCTTCGGGCCCTGGTTGTACGCCTCGGAGACACGGTGGATGCCACGGAGGACACCTTCCACGTCGAGGTTCTCAGGCTCTGCGGGGTGAACGATTGGCTCGTTGTACACGGTGATGTAATACATCACGTTCGGGTCGGGGTGCTCTCCGCCATACATCCGCTGCAGTCCGGCACGGACAATCTGTCCAAGCTCGTATCCGTAAGCGGGGTCGTAGGACACCATGGCCGGGTTGGTGGACGCCAACAGCAGCGAGTGGCCGTCAGCATGCTGCAGCCCCTCACCAGTCAGCGTCGTCCGACCAGCGGTTGCACCGATGATGAACCCGCGAGCCATCTGGTCGCCGGCAGCCCACATCGCGTCGCCGGTGCGCTGGAATCCGAACATCGAGTAGAAGACGTAAACCGGGATGAGCGGTTCGCCCTGCGTCGAATACTGGGTTCCCGCGGCGGTAAATGCGGCGAAAGCGCCGGCCTCGTTGATGCCAACGTGGACGATCTGGCCCTGCGGGCTCTCCTTATACGCGAGGAGCTGTTCCCGGTCGACCGAGGTGTAGTTCTGGCCGTTCGGGTTGTAGATCTTCGCGGTCGGGAAGTACGCGTCCATTCCGAAGGTGCGCGCCTCGTCCGGAATGATCGGCACGATGCGGTGTCCGAAGTCCTTGGAGCGCAGCAGGTCCTTCAGCAAACGTGCGAACGCCATGGTGGTGGCGATCTCCTGCTTGCCGGAGCCCTTCTTCGCAATGGCGAAGGCGGAGTCGTCCGGAAGGGCGATTTGTGTGTACTTCGAGCGGCGTTCCGGCACATATCCGCCGAGCGCGCGGCGGCGTTCGTGCAGGTACTGGATAGCTTCGTCGTCGTTGCCGGGCGTGTAGTACGGAGGCTGGTACGGGTTTTCCTCGAGCGCGGCGTCGGTGATCGGGATTCGCATCTCGTCACGGAACTGCTTGAGGTTGTCCAGGGTCAGCTTCTTCATCTGGTGGGTCGCGTTGCGGCCCTCGAAGGACGGTCCGAGACCGTAGCCCTTGACGGTTTTGGCGAGGATCACCGTGGGCTGGCCCGTGTGCTCCTGTGCTGCCTTGAACGCGGCATACACCTTGCGGTAGTCATGTCCACCGCGCTTGAGGTTCCAGACCTGCTCGTCGCTGTAGTCCTTGACCATTTCGAGGGTGCGCGGATCGCGCCCGAAGAAGTTCTCCCTGACGTACGCACCGCTTTCGGCTTTGTAGGTCTGGTAGTCGCCGTCCGGCGTGCGGTTCATCAGGTCGCGCAAGGCGCCTTCGGTGTCGCGGGCAAGCAGTTCATCCCACTCGCGTCCCCAAACCACCTTGATGACGTTCCAGCCGGCACCGCGGAAAAAGCTCTCCAGTTCCTGGATGATTTTTCCGTTACCGCGCACTGGGCCATCGAGGCGCTGCAGGTTGCAGTTGATAACAAAGTTCAGGTTGTCGAGTTTCTCGTTCGCGGCCCACTGCAGTGCACCGCGGCTTTCGACCTCATCCATCTCACCGTCACCGAGGAACGCCCAGACCTGCTGGTCTGATGCATCCTTGATGCCGCGGTTCGTCAGGTAGCGGTTCGACTGCGCCTGGTAGATCGCGTTGATCGGTCCGAGACCCATGGACACGGTCGGGAACTGCCAGAAGTCCTTCATCAGACGCGGGTGCGGGTAGGACGAAAGTCCGCCGCCGGCGTGGGACTTCTCCTGGCGGAAACCGTCGAGCTGGCTTTCCGTCAGGCGACCTTCGAGGAACGCGCGGGCATACATGCCGGGGGAGGCGTGGCCCTGGTAGAAGATCTGGTCACCGCCGCCAGGGTGATCCTGGCCGCGGAAGAAGTGGTTATGCCCGACTTCATACAGTGCGGCAGATGACGCGTACGTCGAGATGTGCCCGCCGACGCCGATTCCCGGTCGCTGTGCCCGGTGCACGGTGATGGCCGCGTTCCAGCGGATCCACGCGCGATAGCGGCGTTCGATGTCTTCGTTGCCCGGAAATTCGGGCTCGTTCTCCGGCGCGATCGTGTTGATGTAGTCGGTGGTCGGCACCATCGGTACTCCGAGGTGCAGTTCCTTCGACCGCTTCAGCAAACTCAACATTATTTCGCGACCGCGTTCATGGCCCTGCGCCGCGACAAGCGCGTCGAGTGATTCTTGCCATTCAGCAGTTTCTTCCGGATCCTGGTCGGCGTTATGTGCCGAGTATGGGTCCTGATCGTTCACCGTCACCCTTGACCTCTTCCTGGTAAAGACAGATCTTGACTAGCCTTCCACACCGACGGAGTGAGTCTTTGTGGACTTGCGACTAAACAGATCAATTCTAGGTGTCGGAAACCTCCGCCGTGTGCCCCCTAGTCCTTTGCACGGCGTTCGGGCGTAGTATTGCCAATCGTGTTTACAGGGCAGATGGATGCCCGTACGAAAGGATTGCACCATGGCTCTGGAGAACGACACCCGGGCACCCGACTTTGACCTTCCCAACCAGTTTGGCGAACATGTCCGCCTCAGTGATTTTTTGGGGAAAAAGCCGGTTGCACTAGTTTTCTTCCCACTAGCGTTCTCAGGAACCTGCACGACGGAGCTGTGCTCCCTGCGGGACAATTTGGCAATGTTCAAGCAAAACGGCGTAGAGCTGCTTGGCATCTCCGTTGACTCGAAAGCGACCCTCCGTGCGTTCGCCGAGACTGAGGGATACGACTTCACGCTTCTCGCGGACTTTTGGCCGCACGGCGATGTGTCGAAGGAATACGGCGTTTTCCTCGAGGAGAAAGGTTTCGCGAACCGCGCAACCTTCATTATTGACACCCGGGGAATCATTCGCGCCAGCTTTATCACCGCACCAGGTGAAGCCCGCTCCATCGAGGAATATCGCGCAGCACTCGAAGCGGTCCTTCCCGCCCACGTCTGAGTAACCGGGGTGAGCGTTCCGCATGTCGCGGGCTCCACGCCGACAAAAAATGCATCGCTCCATCAAATGGGGCGATGCATTTTTTGGTCGAATTGCATTTTCGACCGGGTTTTATGCTTTACAGGCCCTGCGAAACGGCCAGTGTCGTCGGGACGGCGAGGGCGGCGGCGCCGAGGATCCCCGCGTTGTTGCGCAGTTCTGCAGGCACAATGTGCGACCGCAGCTCCAGCAGCGGAAGGAATTCCTGATAGTGCTTGGATACGCCACCGCCGACGATGATCAGGTCGGGGGAGAACAGCAGCTCCACGTGGGAGTAGTACCGCTGTAGACGCTTGGCCCAGCGTGCCCAGGACAATTCGCCGCGTTCTTTGGCGGCATAGGATGCTCGTGATTCGGCGTCTTTGCCGTCGATCTCGAGGTGTCCGAGTTCCGAGTTCGGCACAAGAACACCGTTGTAAATCAATGCGCTTCCGATTCCGGTGCCCAACGTGGTCAGGAGGACGAGCCCATTCACTCCCTTGGCGGCGCCGTAGCGAACCTCGGCGACACCGGCAGCATCCGCGTCGTTAACGAAGTGGATGTCGCGTCCGAGAGCTTTCTCAAACAGGGCCTCCGCGGCCAGGCCGATCCACTTGTCCGAGACATTTGCCGCAGACATGGTGGTGCCATTGATAACAATGGCTGGGAAACACACCCCCACGGGCACTCCAGGGTCCACTCCCAACTGGGTGATGATCTCCAGCACCGTGGCGACAATGGCCTCCGGTTCCCCGCCTTCGGGAGTTGCGAGTTTGATGCGGCCACTTACAAGCTCTCCGGTGTCGGTATCGACTACCGCGCCCTTGATTCCCGTGCCGCCAATGTCGATTCCTACCGCCGTGGTCATGCGTCCAGTCTAGGCAAGTGTGAGGATCTCTGCGCCACGCTCGGTGACCACTAGAGTGTGCTCGAATTGCGCGGTAAGGCTTTTGTCGCGCGTAGTTACAGTCCAATCGTCTGCCCACTGGTCCCACTCGATTGCGCCGATGGTCAGCATTGGCTCGATGGTGAAGACCATCCCCACCTCCATCAGGTCGTCAAAGCGCGGAGCTGCGTCATAGTGCGGAACTATCAGCCCGGTGTGGAAAGCACGTCCGACACCGTGGCCAGTGAAATCGCGCACAACACCGTAACCGAACCGCTTCGCGTAGGACTCGATAGCCCGCCCGATTACGTTGATCTGTCGTCCGGGCGCTACCGCTTTGATCCCCCGGTTGAGCGCCTCCCTGGTCCGGTCGACGAGGTCTATGGCGTCCTGGCTGGCGTTGCCGGCGATAAACGATTTGTTGAGATCGCCGTGCATTCCGTTTTTGTAGGCGGTCACATCGATGTTGACGATATCGCCATCTTCTATCGTGGTGTCATCCGGTATTCCATGGCAGATCACCTCGTTCAACGAAATACACGACGATTTCGGAAAACCGCGATAGCCAAGAGTTGACGGATACGCATCGTGGCTGAGGACGAATTCGTGGGCAATCCCATCCAATTCGTTCGTCGTGATCCCGGGCCGGATAGCGGCGGCGGCCGCCTCGATCGCGCCGGCAGCGATAGTCCCGGACTGACGGATGAGTTCGATCTCCCCAGCCGAATATAGATCGGTACCCGTAAAGGGTCGCGGGCCTGTTTTCCCGACGTACTCCGGTCGTTCGATACCTTTCGGTACCGATCGGAGCGGGGAGACAAATCCCGGGGTCAGGTGTCCAGAAGTATCCCGAGGCATAGGATCGATTTTATCGATCCGAGGAGGCGTCCATGACCGCATGGTGGTTCAACAACAAGACTGGCGAAGTTGAAGAGGGACCGAAATCACTCGGATCGGACCGAGATGGTCCATTTGCCACCCGGGAAGAAGCACTGCGTGCCCCGGAGATCATCGCCGAGCGCGCCCGCCAGTGGGCAGCGGAAGAAGCGGAAAACGACCGCTAATCGAGCCTTCTACTCGTAGGAGTTTTCTGGCCCCGGGTAAATCCCGCCATCAACATCGGCCTTGAACGCGAGCGCCGCGTCGTGGAGTACGCCGGCGAGGTTGGCATACTGCTTGACGAATTTAGGGATCCGTCCCGTTGTCAGGCCGGCCCAATCGGTCCAGACGAGTAGTTGCCCATCCGTGTGGGGGCCGGCGCCCACGCTGATGGTGGGAATCCCGATCGCCTCGGTGACCGCCCTGGCGGCTTCACTCGGGATCATTTCAAGCACAACCGCGAAAGCGCCGGCCTGCTCGACCGCGTGGGCGTCCGCGAGAAGCTGCTGGAGTTGGTCGCCCCGGCCCTGGATGACATGGCCGCCCAACCCATGCTCACTCTGCGGCGTAAACCCGATGTGGCCCATCACTGGAATCCCAGCCCCCACAATCCGTCGGATCTGGTCGGCACTGCGAACGCCGCCCTCCAGCTTCACGGCGGAAGCTCCCGTCTCCTTCATAAACCTGAACGCGGTGTGCAGCGCCTGGTCGGCGCCGGACTCGTAGGATCCAAACGGCATGTCGGCAATAACAAACGCACGTTTGGCAGCCCCTGCCACGGCCCGGGTCAGCGGAATCAACTCATCAACGGTCACCGGGAGCGTGGTGTTGTACCCCAAAACGGTGTTCCCCGCTGAGTCGCCGACGAGCAGGAAATCGATCCCCGCCGCATCAAAGATTGCCGCCGTCAATTGGTCGTAGCTGGTCAGGCCGGTGATCTTCACACCGGATGCTTTCGCATTCTGGAAATGGCGGGTGCGAACTTTTTTTGGCGCAGCGGATGCGTCGGACAGCGCAGTCATAATCTCAACTGTAGTGTTCGTCGGCAGGCCGGTAGGTGATCGGAAGCCGTCGATCGCGCCCGAATGCCATCCCGCTAATTTTGGGTCCGATCGCACCCTGGCGGCGCTTCCACTCCGAACGATCCACAAGGCGGGTTACAAAATCGACCGTCTCTGCGCTGTATCCGAGGGCGATCACGTCGTCCCGGCCCAGCGCATTGGTGACGTAGGCGTCGAGGATCCCGTCGAGTACCTCGTACGGTGGCAAACTGTCCTCGTCGAGCTGGTCCGGCCTCAGCTCTGCGCTCGGCGGTTTATCGATTGAGTTGGTGGGGATCGGCGGCACCTCGCCACGCTGTGTGGCGGAGTCATTGCGCCAGCGCGCAAGCTCCCAGACGAGAAGTTTTGGAACGTCCTTGATGGGCGCGAAGCCGCCGGCCGAATCTCCATAGATCGTGGAGTATCCAACGGATAGTTCAGTCTTATTGCCGGTCGTGAGGACAAGATGCCCGTGTGTGTTCGACAGGGCCATCAGGATGATCCCGCGAATCCGTGCCTGCAAATTCTCTGCAGCAGTACCGTCAAGGCCCAGCTGGTGTTCGATTGGCTGTACAAGCGTTGCTATCGCCTCGGTCGAATAATGAAATCCGATGTTGTCGGCGAGTTCATCAGCATCGGTACGGGAATGATGGGAGCTATACCTACTCGGCATGCTGACGCCCCATACCCGGCCAGCGCCGATGGCATCGGCGGCAAGCGCGGCACACACGGCGGAGTCAATTCCCCCGGACACCCCAAGCACCACGGACGGGAAACCATTCTTCTGTACGTAATCACGCAACCCAAGCACGAGGGCATTCCACAACTGTTCCCTGTCTTCAGGAAGCCGGGCGATGTCAGACGCGGGTGCGGGGATTCCGCTCGTCCGGGATGCCATCTCGACGCGAACAACAGAGTCGGGGAGAGTCAGCGCGGAGGAGGGCGCAGCGTCGACATCGACGACCAGAAGATGGGGAGCGAACTGTGGTGCTCGGGCGAGGATGCTCCCGAACCCGTCGACGACAACACTGTCCCCGTCGAAAACGAGGTCATCCTGGCCGCCGACGATGTTGACATAGGCCACGACAGTATTCGTTTCTGTCGCTCGCCGGGTGACCAGGGGAAGGCGGACCTCGTCTTTGTCCCGCTCGAACGGTGACGCATTGATAACAACAAGGACACCGGCATCGGCCGTTAGCACCCTGCCTACCGGGCCGCCATCGCGCCAGAGGTCTTCGCACACGATGACCGCGACGTCGACGCCCTTCAGGCGCAGCACCAGCAATTCATCGCCGGGGATAAATACCCGGTACTCATCGAACACTGAATAGTTCGGCAGATGGTGCTTGGCATACCGTGCAACCACCGTGCCGTGCTGGAGCACACTTGCGCAGTTCTGGGCGATAGCGGTGGGGGCGTTGCTCGTCCCGAGCAGTCGTGGGGGAAATGGGCCATCCGGGTGGCCGACAATCACCGCAAGATCGCCGAGTCCCTCAGCTGCAAGGGCACCCGCCAGCGAGACGACGGCGGCAGCGGATGCAGCAAGAAAACTGGGTCGTGAAGCGAGGTCTTCGATGGGGTACCCGCTGAGCGCCATTTCTCCGACGGCAAGGAGGTCGGCGCCACGCGCGGAAGCGTCGCGGGCGGCCGCAAGAATTTGGCCAGTATTACCTTTTAGGTCGCCAACTATGGGATTGGTCTGTCCGAGCGCCAAGCGAAGACGGGGCATAGCCAGTAGCCTAATAGCGCGGCGGGATACGCCCCGGTTTGCGGCACTACAGAGGAGCTTGATGGACAAGCAGCGTGACTTCGTTCTTCGCACCATTGAAGAGCGGGGCATCAAGTTCATACGACTTTGGTTTACCGACGTCGTTGGCACATTGAAATCGGTGGCGATTGCGCCCGCCGAGGTCGAGGGCGCCTTTTTGGAGGGGCTGGGCTTTGACGGGTCCGCTATCCAGGGCCTGACCCGGTCCTATGAGGCGGACGTGCTCGCGCACCCCGACCCGACAACATTCCAGATTCTTCCGTGGCGCGGCGAGGTCGACCCCACCGCCCGGATGTTCTGCGACATCTCGACGCCGGACGGCCAGCCCGCTGTTGCCGACCCTCGCAACGTCCTCAAGCGCACACTGGCCAAAGCTGCCGATCGCGGTTTTACGTTCTACACGCACCCCGAGATCGAGTTTTACTTGCTGAAATCGAGCAAGTTCGGACCGGAGGGTCCCGAGCCCGTCGACTCCGCCGGCTATTTCGACAATGTCCCCGGGGGCACGGCCCACGACTTCCGTCGCCGGTCAGTCCGAATGTTGGAGGACCTCGGCATCTCCGTGGAGTTCAGCCACCACGAGGCTGGACCCGGTCAGAACGAGATCGACCTGCGTTACGCCGACGCGCTGACGACGGCAGACAACATCATGACGTTCCGAACGGTCATCAAAGAGGTCGCGATCGAGCAAGGCGTGTACGCCACGTTTATGCCGAAGCCGTTGTCGGGGCATCCAGGATCAGGAATGCACACCCACCTCTCGCTCTTCGAGGGTGACGTGAATGCGTTCTATGACGCGGGCAGCCAGTACCAGCTGTCGAAGATCGGACGGCACTTCGCTGCAGGCCTGCTTCGCCACGCGCCAGAAATCACGGCGGTCACGAACCAGTTCGTCAACTCCTACAAGCGACTCTGGGGTGGCGACGAGGCTCCGAGCTTCGTGACGTGGGGACACAATAACCGTTCAGCGCTGGTCCGGGTTCCGCTGTACAAACCGAACAAGGGGCAAAGCTCTCGCGTCGAATATCGCGCGATTGACTCGGCCGCGAATCCGTACCTGGCCTACTCGCTGCTGCTCGCGGCGGGTCTCAAGGGAATCGAAGAAGAGTACGAGCTTCCGCCAGAGGCAGAAGACAACGTATGGACCCTCAGCGATGCAGAGCGTCGCGCCCTGGGATACAACCAGCTCCCCGCGAGCCTCGACCACGCCCTGTCGCTCATGGAAGATTCTGAGCTTGTCGCTGAAACCCTCGGCGAGCAGGTCTTCAACTATGTTCTGTCGAACAAGCGTCGCGACTGGAAGGACTACCGGGCTCAGGTGACGCCGTACGAGCTGGCGAGCAACCTGGAAATCCTCTAAGAGTCGTTATGCCCCGCCACCAGACGACGTTGACTGAGTTGGCCCGGCTCGGGTTCACAGAACTGGCTTCCACACGAGCCCTTCTTGATCCCCTGCCGGGCGAGCTGGTGGCATATTTCGCGTCGGCAGCGGACCCGGACCAGGCCCTTCGCCTGCTTCTTCGACTTCAGGAATATGCGCCAACGGAAATCGCCGCGCTCCTCCATGACGAAGACGCCGCGGCTCGGCTGATCCGCGTGCTCGGCGCCTCGGAGGGACTGGGCGACTTCTTCCAGCGGCATCCGGAAGAATTGGTGTGCCTGTCATCGGCATTGGATGCTGCTCCGTCAGCGGAGGAGATGCGCGCCGACCTGCAGTCGTCGGTCGACGGGCTTGTCGACGATGAAGCGTTCTCCGCACTTCGGGTTCGTTATCGCCGTTACCTGGCGCGAATTGCCGCGTGGGACCTCGAGAACCGCGACCCGCTCGGCGCCGTTGACACCGTTACGGAAATGCTCGCCGACCTGGCGGGAGCCGCACTGGATGCGTCGCTGACAGTGGCGCGACGCATGGTGCGCTTCCCCGCAGACGAGGTTGCCCGCACACGCCTGTCCATCATCGGGATGGGAAAGGCTGGTGCCCGGGAACTTAACTATGTGAGCGATGTCGACGTCATCTTTGTGGCCGAGGGTATTGACGATTTGCCCACCGGACGCGCGATCGAGATCGCCACCCGGTTGGCGATGCAAACCTCCCGTGGGATCCAGGAACTCGCCGGCGAGCCCGGACTGTGGGAGGTCGACGCCAACCTGCGTCCGGAGGGCAAGGACGGTGCACTGGTGCGCAGCCTCGAGTCCCATCTCGCGTATTACGAGCGGTGGGCGAAAAGTTGGGAGTTCCAGGCCCTGCTGAAAGCGCGCCCGCTGGCGGGGGACCTAGAACTGGGTGCCCGATATGTCGCCGCGGTTTCCCCCTTCGTCTGGTCGAGCGCATCCCGGGAGCACTTTGTCGAGTCGGTCCAGCGCATGCGCGAGCGCGTAACGGAAAACATTCCCGCCGATGAGCGTGATGTGCAGGTGAAACTGGGACCCGGCGGTTTGCGCGATATTGAGTTCACCATCCAGCTGCTGCAGCTTGTACACGGCCAGCATGATGAAAAGGTGCGCCAGGTCGCGACTCTCCCCGCGCTGGTTGCCCTGGCAAGCCAGGGCTATATCGGCCGGGTGGAGGCCGCGGAGTTTTCCCGCGACTACCGTTTCCTGCGCTTGATCGAACACCGCCTGCAACTCACCAAGCTGATTCGCACGCATCTGATGCCTCGCGACGAAGAGTCAGTACGTGTACTTGCCCGGTCGACCGGGTTGTATTCAGGCTCGGGTGACCTCACCCAGGGATGGCAGCGCACGAAGCTTGCGGTTCGCAGCCTGCATGAACGGCTGTTTTACCGTCCCCTGCTGTCTGCCGTGGCGGCGCTCCCGGATGGCGAATTGAATCTTTCGAGTGCCCAGGCCACTGCCCGACTCGCCGCGATCGGTTTCCGAGACCCCGCCGGGGCACTGCACCATATTGCAGCCCTCACCTCCGGGGTGTCCCGCCGGGCGACGATCCAGCGCACGCTGTTGCCCGTTATGTTGCAATGGTTTGCGGAAGGTGCAGACCCCGATCACGGATTGCTTGCGTTCCGTCGGCTGAGCGATCGGATCGGAGAGGCATACTGGTTTCTCCGGATGCTGCGCGACTCCTCCGGTGCCGCACAACGCCTCACCCACGTCCTGTCGAGTTCGGGGTTCGCCAGCGACTTGCTTGAACGGATCCCCGAGGGTGCCGCGTGGTTGGAGAACGAGGAGGAGCTGACGCCGCGTTCCCTGCAGATGCTCAACGACGAGGCCAGATCGACGGTCGCGCGCCATCGTGACGACGCATCGGCGGCAGCCTCAGCGCTTCGTGCTGCACGACGACGCGAGGTGTTACGGCTGGCCATCGGCGCTATCCTCGGCATTATCACCGTCGAGCAGCTCGGTCATGGCCTGAGCGATATCAACGATGCGCTCGTGAACGGACTTCTCGCGATCATCCGCCCGGCGCCGGACGGCATCGAGTTCGCGATCATCGCTATGGGACGTTACGGCGGGCAGGAACTGGGTTTCGGATCAGACGCCGATGTGATGTACGTGTACCGGGTGACGACCGCCTCCGGTGAAGAAGGCCAGAAGCGAGCAGGCCAGATCGTCCAGTCCCTCGGTCGACTCAGCGAGGACATCCGTTTGCCGTTTGACCTCGATGCGAATCTGCGGCCGGAAGGTAAGAATGGTCCCATGGTGCGGTCGCTCGATAGCTACCGAGCCTATTACGCCCGCTGGTCGCTGACCTGGGAAGCCCAGGCATTGCTCCGTGCACGGGGAGCTGCGGGCGATGACGGGTTGCTGTCGGACTTCGAAGACCTCGCAGACAGCGTCAGGTTTCCGACAGCGATCAGTGACCAGGACGTGCGTGAGGTCAAGCGCATCAAAGCCCGGGTTGAGGCCGAACGTCTCCCGCAGGGTGCGGAACCATCGCGACATCTCAAATTGGGCAGAGGCTCGCTCAGTGATGTCGAGTGGTTCGTGCAGCTCCTGCAGTTGCAGCATGGGTTCGCTGTGCCGGGGTTGCGAACTACGTCGACATTGGATGCTCTCGCGGCGGCCGTCGATGAAAAGCTGGTGGATGCTGCTGATGCGGCGAAACTCTTGGATGCGTGGAAGATTGCGTCGCGGGCACGTTCCGCGCTGACGTTGTGGACGTCCAAAACAGCGGATGTTCTACCGACCGACCGGCAACAACTTGAAGGGGTAGCACGCCTTTTGGAATACCCACCGGGGTCAGCCACAACGCTGGACGACGATTACCTCCGGATTACCCGACTGGCGCGACAGGTGTTCGAGCGACGCTTTTACGGAATCGTGAAAGGTCCGCTGCCCTCCACGGGTTGAACCTGTGACCTTGATCGCGGGCCGTTGCGACAGCAATCGCCGCCCGTGCCCTCGTGCAGCGCTGGGGGAGTGGCACCATCCCGTGCACCCATAAGGAAAGCCGCGCTCCACCAATGGTGGAACGCGGCTTTCCTCAGTGGAGCCTGTAGAGATTAGACGCCGTAGTACAGCTCGTACTCGAACGGTGTCGGACGCTGTGCCGCCGGGATGATTTCCTTTTCACGCTTGTAAGCGATCCAGGTCGAAATCAGGTCGGGGGTGAACACCCCACCGGCGGTAAGGAAGTCGTGGTCCGCTTCCAGCGCCTGGAGTGCTTCTTCGAGGGATGCAGGAACCTGCGGGATGAGCTTCGCCTCTTCGGGCGGCAGCTCGTACAGGTCCTTGTCGACCGGCTCGTGCGGCTCAATTTTATTCTTGATACCGTCGAGGCCTGCCATCATCTGGGCTGCGAACGCGAGGTACGGGTTACCCGAAGCATCCGGAGCGCGGAACTCGATGCGCTTGGCCCTGGGGTTCGTGCCCGTAATCGGGATACGAACCGAAGCCGAACGGTTACCGGCCGAGTAGACCAGGTTTACGGGAGCTTCGAATCCGGGGATGAGGCGACGGTACGAGTTGAGCGTCGGGTTGGTGAAGGCAAGGACCGCCGGAGCGTGCTTGAGCAGACCACCAATGTACCAACGCGCGATGTCGCTGAGTCCGCCGTAGCCGCTTTCGTCGTAGAACAACGGAGTGCTGCCGTTCCAGAGCGACTGGTGGGTGTGCATTCCTGAACCATTGTCGCCGAACAGCGGCTTCGGCATAAACGTAGCCGTCTTGCCCCACTGCTCAGCGGTGTTCTTGATGATGTACTTGAACTTCAGCAGGTCATCGGCCGCGTGCACCATGGTGTCGAAGCGGTAGTTGATCTCTGCCTGGCCGCCGGTGCCCACTTCGTGGTGTGCGCGCTCGAGGATCAGTCCGGCTTCGATGAGCTTCAGGCTCATGTCGTCACGCAGGTCGGCCTGCTTGTCGACGGGGCTGACGGGGAAGTAACCGCCCTTGAAGGGGGTCTTGTTGGCGAGGTTTCCGCCTTCTTCGACGCGGCCTGAGTTCCAGGCGCCTTCATCGGAATCGACCGAGTAGAAGCTGGTGTTCTGCTTCACTTCGTATCGTACGTCGTCGAAGATGTAGAACTCTGCCTCGGGTGCGAAGTATGCGGTGTCGGCGATGCCGGTCGACGCGAGGTACTTCTCCGCCTTCTTCGCGACCTGGCGCGGGTCCCGCGCATAGATCTCGCCGTTACGCGGGTTGTAGATGTCGAAGATCATGATGAGCGTGCGCTCGACGCGGAACGGGTCGATGTACGCAGTCGATACGTCAGGGATAAGCTGCATGTCCGATTCGTGGATCGAGGCAAAACCCCGGATCGACGAGCCATCGAACATCTGGCCTACCGAGAAGAAATCCTCGTCGACGGTGGATGCAGGGATGTTGAAGTGCTGCTGTACACCGGGAAGATCGGTGAAGCGGATATCAAGGAACTTGACGTCGGTGTCCTTGATGAATTTGAGCACTTCGGAAGAATCACTGAACA
>Ga0247735_1000328_pt1 | contig 19551 bp, 33 predicted proteins | sample UWRJL178409R2_FD_180934 | JGI IMG/M metagenome (GOLD analysis project Ga0247735, IMG submission 180934) | Plant litter microbial communities from Arlington Agricultural Research Station in Wisconsin, United States - UWRJ-L178-409R-2 | ecosystem: Environmental > Terrestrial > Plant litter >... | reverse complement strand
AATTGGAACGTCCATTTCCAGGTTCAAGTCATTCACAAGTAAGTAATAGATTGATCATAGGAGATGTCAAGGCCCAAGTGCAGCTGATAAAGAGAATTTGCTGCAAAAACAAGTGGAGAGGTAAAGCAACAAAGTTGAAGGCAAATATCCGTCTATGCCCAGACCTAAAATAAAAGTGTTCAAGTTAAACCATAATACATTTAACATAAGCGGAAAACTTACCCTGAGAGTGCTATCCCAGCTACCAGTGCAGAGAGCCATTCCGTCAATGCTGACCCCCAAGCAGCTAACCCTATTTTCATGGCCCGTCAGAACACCGACACGCTCTCCCTTCAGAGTGTCCCAAACATTGCATGTCCAATCATCATAACCACCAAACAGAATGCGACCAGAGATGGAGAAGGCAACGGAGGTAATACCGCACAGAATGTTGTCGTGCGTGAAGGTGTTGAGTTCGCGATCAGCTCTGATATCGAACAAACGACAGGAGGCATCGTCGGAACCTGTGGCGAAGGCATCGCCATTGGGGAAGAATCTGAGAATGATTGACAGTTTAGCATGAAAACAGGGCTATTCAACCAAACCACCTACTGCACAGCGTTTATGTCAGACTCATGCCCTGTGAAAGTTTGAGTTGCGCGGCCGGTTCTGATATCCCAAAGCTTCGCAGTGGCGTCGCAAGCACCGGAGACGAAGATGTTTTGGCTCGGTCCGAGTGATAGGCTATAAGCAATAGACAGTGTCAAAAGCAATCGACATGTGATGAAATGACGATCTACCTCATAACGTCTCCGGTATGGTCGCTAAATTCGACCACTCGGACGCCAGCTTCGATGTCCCAAAGCATGCAGGTCATGTCACCGGAACTGGTAACAATTTGACGGTCACTGATGAAGCGGCAGCAGCTAAGGTATCCAGAGTGGGCGCTCAACTCCCGCGCACCCTTAGCAGTCGTTCCATCTTTGTTGTTCAGGCTGTAGATGGAACAGATATTGTCGAGGCCTCCACACGCAACGAAGTTCCCGGACGGCGAATAGGCGCAGGTCATGACCCAACTGGATCGCAGAGGGATGGCGTGAACTTTGTTGGTAGTGTAAGCATCCCAGACGATGAGTTTACCATCCTGAGAGGCGGATACGAGATGTCGCCTATCTGCAGCCCAGTGCATAGCATAAATCTTCGCAAGATGGCCCCTGAGGGCGCGCCGGGGGCGCATCACAATGCGAGGGAGAGCATCGACTTCAGCAGCCATAGCACGCACTGGAAAACGACATAATCAAGTCTTGCAGCAAGGAGAACGAGACAGTAACTTACAGCTAGTATCAGCTGATGACTCTCGCTTCGCTCTGATTTTTTCCTTCAAACTCTCTGCCTCTCTACGAGCAGCCGCAATACGCTCCTGAATATCCCCTTGACTAGAAGACATGGCTGGTGGATGAAACGAGGTGAAGGACTTTGGTGTGACTGTGGTGCCAAAAAGCAAGTCAGAAAATGGGTCAAACCAGGCCAGCAATCACGCAAACCTTGAGGAAAGGAGACTAGTACACCGTGGGAATGGCAAGTCTGGTAGGCTTTCTACGTTGCTCGCTGTGTGGGACGATGAGGACGTCTTGCAGGGTCGTGTTCGCGGGGGCGGTGGGCAAGCACAACAGTGAATGGGTGAGAAAGGATGTGAAGAAACTGGCCCCGGTTGTCTTGTACAGCTGTTGATGGATTCCGCATTGTACTCGCAATTTGCCGCGCCCTATATCTCTCCGCTTCAATTCTTTGTTTAGTAGTGCCCGCCATCGTTCAGATCGCCCGTGCATCCCAAATCTCAATTGCTGTCGTATTTTCTCGCTTTTTTCTGCTCTCTGGAGTAGTTCTGTGAAAGGTCTTCACCTGGGGCGTCGCTTCACATTTCTATTCCAGGCAAAAAGTCTTCCCTCGTACTCTGATTTTGTTTGAAGGCCCCCTGTCAGCAAAGTCCAGTCAGTCTGTGAACGCTTTACACGCCAATTTTCTGAGGTCTTCCATGTTTCAGGCTGCTAGCTCTTCTCTTACTTTCTGGATGGAGCAAACCTCATTATCTGTCACTCGGAGCCTCAATGCCAAACTTGGCACAGGGCTCAACAGCGCTAACTTGTTGAAATCCAACAACTCATTCGAGGCTGTTATTTGTGGGCCCATTGTGCCGGCGATTCCGGTAGCCGGAGCACGCACTGCTGTACGACCGATTATTTCCGCTGGTTGTCGATTCGATTTTCCATGTAAAAGCCGAAATCAATAGCTCTCGACGCTGATCTCAATGAGATCGCCTCGACTGTTGGCCAAATCACAATCGAACGCTATGAGTTCGTATCGCGATATTCTGTCTAGAACGTCATGGTTAATATTTCTGCGAATTGGCTAGTAATGCAACACGCTCTCTTGTCACGCTGGTGTGAATTCAGTTCACATCTCCCTCATGGCCTCCTGCGATGCGAACTACCGATCTTCCTTTGGCGGCTCGGCGATAATGCTCTCAAATCACTCAGTGGTGGGATTTTACCTCACAGACCGACTATAATTTGGCTTTGACTTACTTGTACACGGGTCTACTCCGTAACATTACTCAGTCGGTGGGGTCGGCGCAAGAGATGAGCTCTTATGGCTACTCCGCTCCATAGGAGCTTCAGGTATTTCAATTCCACGAAGATGATTCTGTATCTATCCCCGCTTGATATTCGTGTGTGTCTCCTTATCCGTTCCCGTCCTAGACTCAATTCCCAAGTTTCAGGGGAGACCAATGGACTGTCTCCAAGCTTCTGTAAAAGTCCACAGGACACACGTAAGTCCTTTCAATATGTTGTATCCTTATTGGAGAATGATATTGAGGGAATCCTGTGTTGTGCAGGTCCTATTCTTTCGTCGTCTTTGTTGTTGATCTAATCAGGACAATCCTCACCGTCAATCGCACCTTTTATCGCTTAATTTTGTACCCGATTCATTCCCTTCTCCCTCGGGGATATGATGAATCCGGTCGCTCCTCTTGATATCTATGTGTCTGGCAGACAATCCTGCGCAGGTCCTCTTGACTTTGCTCTCAAATTAACGGCGACCTGCTGCTGGGGTGATTGACGTCTTTCGAGGGCAATCCTGGAGCGGGGATCACCCCTGGACAAGCTCATTTCTCAACTGTCACTGGGTCGCTGATGCTGTACTTAGCATTTTAGTTCTTCTCCCGCTTCTCATGTCGAAATGACCGTCGTGGGTCACAATGGGTGAGAGATTTCTCTTCTCTGGGACAAGATCTTTTGGTTTTTAGATTTCATTCCATCGTACATGATCTCCATCCGAATTTCTCGGCGGGAAACAGGTATGGCGTTCCTATTGTTTGTATTTGCTACTTCCACGATACATCCAGGTTATCTTGAATTGATATCCCCTTCATTAGATAGATCACAGCCAACCACTGGTACAAGCTGTCTTTCAGTATCCGAATTTTGTCCTCCCGTGACTCTCGTCGTAAAAGTTGTCTATATACAGTGCATGACAGGCACCGTTTTTCAACACGAGGACATCAGTAATCTCAATGCTGACCGTGCTCTCGGTCAGCGATGTTCCAGTTGTGCCAAAGGTACGCATCGTCGTTGCGAAACTCTGTGAACTAATCTAAACATAACTCGAAAGGTTTCATGTTACCTTCTCTCCCCTACGGCGCCAAGATTTGGCTCGTACCTCTTCTCTTTTTTTCAATAGATGGTGCAATTTTATATCCACTCGGATTTGCCAGTAGGATAATTTCACGCCGGTTGGGTTCTATCACCGACATCAAGCATTTCGGTCGACTTGTGGTGATGCACTTCACATATTATCGTGTGGAAACCTTCGTTCTTAACGCTTTATCGGTGAAGTGAATCTGATATTTCCATTCCCTAGTAACTGGTCTGTAAGCAGGGCGCGGATGACTACAATATTTGTACGAATGTCAGGCGACATTGGGTACACCCGCTGCCATTCCCTGGACGACGTATGCAGCAGTTCAGGTCCATGGCCATGGACCAGCGGCGCTCCTCCGGGTCGTTGTAATGCATTCTGCATACACGACCTCCAAACCATGCCAAAATTAGACGCTCCTGAACTTAAGCTCTGACCACCAGTCATCGTGTTGCTCCTGCTTTTTTGTCATCTGTGTGTGCTCGAGTCTCCTCATCTCCACGCTACAACGCATAGAGACAACGACTTGGATCACGCCTGGAATATTCCAAACATTCGCACTGCTACACCGAACTCAAGGGAATTCAACTGAGCAATGATGTCCGTGCGCTTCGTGTACCCCTCGTGGTCTTTTGCCACTAGAGGGGCACGCCACTCGTTTCCGCTCGGATTGCGTCAGGACTTTGGCCGCAGCGTCACGGACGAGCTGAAGATGACTTTCCTTTGGATCTTTCGCCCCTTGTTCTTTCCCATGCTTTACAGAAACAAGCCTTCTAGCGGTGGTGGCCCCGTTAATCATCCGTTGTCATAACCAAGGACTACGCATGACCCCTCGTGTTTGAAGCTATATCGCCGTCGTGGCTCTCACCTATCAGGATATCGCGAGATTTTTTCCCGTCCTCCGTGCACATTTTCCCTGGGTCCAAACCTTTCTTCTCCAAGTAACAAGCGTGAAGACACATGAATGTCATTTGGCTTTCATTTCCTATACTCCCTTGATCTGCGTTTTACGACGCTCTGTCGCTGTAAGCTACGCGCTTGAGGGCGACTATATAGCTATGGCTGCCGTGGACGATAGGAGAGCAGGAAGGGGAGGATGTCAGGAGACACAGGTAAGTCTTTCTAGATGCCTAAGTTCCTCTTAATGACCGGAAGCTCGGCAGGTACATCTCGCCTAAACGCATGTCAGTATCGTTTGTCCCGCACCTTCATGTCAAGCCTTTAAACTCAATTGATCGATGCCGCAGATCTCCAGAAGCACAAAAGAGAAACTGCCCTCAGCTGGCGAGAAAGTCAAGTTGACAAGAGGTTCGTTATTGTTTGCGTAAGTAAGTCCTCCCGTTTATTCTTTATCTATTCACTGCTTAAGCCATCGAAGTCGACGGCGAAGCACGTGGAGAAAGCACGGCCATCAAAAAGGATGTCGCAAAAGATGACGCAGCCGACAAAGCGTGGGCTTGGCTTGTAGCTCAAGAAAACTCTGCAGGTGCCAATTCATAGTCAAGGCAGGATTGAGGAATACATCGGTTGCAATGGCTTTGGAGCAGTATTTATTGGCCGCTGGGCGTAAATTATTTTAACTTATGTAATTATGAAGATTGTTCCTTGAACACGAGTTGCTGTGTTCTAGAATTGCAGGAGAGTTTCGTCTGATCATTTCCAAATCCTCCTGAGTGCGGTCTCGCTCAGCTAGCATCTTCTGAATGGCAATTGGGCTCAGTTTTTCGATGGTCTGCGTCGAACACTCAATACCTTAATTGAATTGCACCTGTTCCACTTAAACTAGCTCTCCTTGTCATGCGCTCAAGGGCATGAATTTAAAGGACCTTGGCGTCTAACTGAGGGACTAACCAGATTCTCAAATGCAAAATTTAGAGGGAGTCCCATTCTAACATCACTACCATATTAGACCTCGCATATGCTATCGTTATCGTCCTCTGCATCAGAATAAACACGTCAGAAAGAGAAGGGCGAACTTTAAACCCCTGCAAAGTTGTCGCCCGACTTGAAGGGAACAGCACCTTACTTAGGAAACTCCGGGAGGTACGGTTGTGATGGCAGCCTTGAAAGCTTCATTTTACGTGCATTGCATCTGTTTTAATCTTGACTGTGACCTCGTATTTCGAGAGTTAGACATAAAGGAATGACTTGGAACCCTGGCAAGACTGTTGCCGCCGATGTCCGGAGGCTCTGAGAGAGTTTCATTATCAGATCTTTGAGATAGCCCCCGAGCCAGATTTGAGGAATCGTGGATGTAAATATGTCGGATCGTCGTTCCCCAGAAGCGCCACCGTTGGTATCGCCCTAATGGCTCTCTCTTTCCTCTGGTACTAAACTCAGGGTTTCCGTAAAGATCCTTATCCCCAAGGTGATATAAAACTGGTTCGTCGGAGTCCATTTCTCGAGTAATGATGGGTTTTTGCCATCGTCTTTCGACGCACTGGTAAGGGACCAAGAGTCAGGGTAAAATCACGCCCGATAAATCTTGTGCGCGGCTCAATGGCCTACAAAAAGGCTCAGTGTTGGGGCGTTTATTGTCAGCGTCAGACGCCTTCCCTATTTTCCAGATGCACGACATGTCTAGTGAGTCGATCTAAAGCGATTCACTCCTGTCAATTGACTTACATCGAACTCAGACGATATCACGGCTTTAAATAACTGTAGGCTGTTGCTGATTGATCGACACAACGAGGCGCTAACAGATACGACTTTCTATCTTGAAGATCTTCAAGGCAAACATCAACTGCCGTTGCTGGGTTGGAACTCAATTCCCAGTGCACCCCATCACCAGCCTACTTGGACGGTGGAATGCAAAAGTAATGTAGAGACGGACGACTATCTACCTCGCTCTAACGTTTTACAGTATCAGGGGAAGTCAAAGGCATAGGTATTGCCTCGTCAATCGCCGAGGCCAAGCATATCGCAGCCCGAAATGCATTGGAGGTAGGCGGTTCTCATCCGGGTTCAAAAAGCAAGAAAACTGATGCAAGCAATTTATAGCGACTCAAGACTGAGAGATCAGAAGATACGGGTAGCTAAGACAGACTCTAAGGTTAAGCCCTGGCCTCTGATGATAGCAGAGTACCCTTCATATATAATTCCGTGTAACCCCATGAGCCTTTCTCCTCCTTCCTTTTGAAGTAAATGACTGCGACTGAATGATGGACCCATTGTCATGTGCCCCGAATAGCATCGCGGACTTTGAAAAATATAGTCCGTTTGAAACTGCGCGGGTGACGCCGGCTCGAAGCGCCTTGGTCACACGTCTTCAAGTTCACGCGTCAGTAAATCTGCTGCGACTGGTCAAGGTCTTGCCCAAACAATCAGAAGAGATGTCAGGAGTGCGTCGAGCAATACCAATCTTTGTTGCAGCTGCTACGGGTACGTGTGTGCGGACTTGAGCGAGGCCAATATTTTGAAATTCAAACGCCAATTCTTCTAGGTGTCATCTCGGGGGTATACATTTTTAAACCACTGATACTCCAGCAAACCAGAGGACAGTAAGCTACGATTGACTCTCTTTTTAGAGGTACTTGCTGACATGCAATAATGATGCAGAGACGAAGCTCCGGGTCAGAGCAATGCCATTGCCTCCGAGAGACATGGTAGAAACGAACTGAGCACAGTCGACAAGGCTCAAAAACAAGAATAGTACACTTCACGCGGAGATATTGTATGCATTGCCTTTCGACTAGATCTGATGCCATGATATTGGCACGCCATGCGGGAATTGGAAATAAGGCAGGCCGTTATCCATTAGTGCTCCCTTGACATCATTGGTTATCTGCTCTACGTTCCCAGATCTGCGAGTAAGTGTTAGCACTCCAGATACTTGCAAAAGAGAACAACAAAGCTACCTGAAGTATTGTTTCACCCAAGAATATCATTTCTTTGCGCGTTTCCTCAACAATCAGATCCTGGATCATGAACCATTTCTCGTCATCACCGCCGCCGCCCGTTGTTCGAAGGTGGACCTTCCAGACAGTATTTTCTTTGTCTCGTGTCGTCCCGGCCACGGATTCGTGAGTGACATTCGCGATCAGATCGTATAATGTTGATACTTTCCCCGGGGGAACATCAACGTCTGAAAATAAAATTGGGGTGAGAGTCGATTAAGGCTCGCCCATGAAAAAAGGAACCAACATTCTTTGAAGTCCAAGCCACGCAGAGGGAAGTTAACAATTGTCGGGTTCTTCTCCTCAATGAAGTTGTTCTTGGTGAAACGCTTGAAATGAACAATGATGTACGGTGGCAACCTTTGGCATTTATAGCGTCGCAGATGTCCAGCAGATTCCTAGGTGGAAATCAACTCGAGGATCATGAACGCGAGGCATAAAATACCTGGGTAGTTTTCCCGTCATACTTGGCTAGGACGGAGTGTATACTGACTTGGGGAATGATGTTCTTTTCGACAGAATCTTGAAATAGCGGAGGTGGTGGTAAATCCACTGCAAGAAAAAGGAATGGAGACACGGATGTTTTGGACTCTGATGAATTTCGCGACTGTGAGCGTAGCTACCAAGATCCATGGAGGAAGACATACCGCGATCGATGTCGAACTGCGGCTTTTCATTTGGTCTAGATTCCGACCGCACCATAATTTGTTGGGTTTCGACGCGCAGCTCGCCCTGAAATATTTTGAATATAATGCCTGGATACCATTAATTAAGGAAACCACTGAGTTAAAAAAACTTACTAGAGTCTCTCTTCTTGGTACCGCCATAGTCTTTGTGGAGACGATTGAGTAGCCAGCCTAAAAATTCAACAGGATCGCCTTGTTGTTCTAGCCGAAATTTGCCTCCACTGGCCCGATTGACTTCCTGCAAGAACTCGTGTGGGCTAACTTGACTTTTAAATAGACGCGGATTCCAGATTTTCTTGGCAAGGCCAGCAAAGCGCTTCAGTAGCTCAGGCTCCTTTCCTTGGAAATTTGAAAGCAAAAGACTGTCCCGTAAAGCGGGGACGTGTAGTAATGAATGGATGATGACGTTCATGTGGTCATTTCTCTTAATGTTGTTCAGACCAACGTAACCAGACAGATAAGGTTGATGATTAAGGTCGTAGGATGGCCGAGAGAGACGGGAAGGGGATGATAGTTGAGCAACAGCGCTTGGAGTGAACGTGGGCGTCAGGACGTAGGAAATGTCCTCTAACGACGGATCTGAAACAGGGTATCCGTCTGGTAGCACGTAAACCTATACGAAGAGTGAGAAAATGGAGGTTTTAAAGGGAAAAAATTGATGCCTTTGTGGTTTCCAGATTTATGAATACATGGTGGTCGTCGTGGATTGAATGGGCATATGCATAGGACTTGCGGCCTCTTCCTTGAAAATATTTCCCACAAACCAGACAGCCATATATGTTGATATTCGACAGGGAAACAGAGCAAACTTTCTCAAAGTCGAAGTCGAGGATCGCTCTGTTGATCTGGAAAGATTCGGTAAACTGGAAAGTTACAAATATTGAACCGGCGTACTGTATCCAGATACAAGTCAGATGGACGCGTTTCTTCCACATGACTCATAGAGTCATCCTCGTCCTCATCTGATTCTTGTCCTGCGTTACTGGGATCTATCCTGTCGGAGATTTTGGACGCCTGCTCGTGGGATGGTTCGACGCTGAGTCTAGCTCGTTTGACAGGTCGGTCGCCTGCATCTGATGCACCAGGCAAGTTACCATCCTGACGTTTCAAGGAAGACATGGGTATCGGTCGTAGAAGAAAACGGAGAAGTCCTAGAACAGCCCTTGGAAAAGTTGTTGAAAGCCAAGTCTAAGGACTATTCTTACAGCAGAAGTCTAACTCAAAGAACAGATTACGTAATCAACTTTCTGCACCCGGGCCGGCGACGAAACCAGCAAATTGTGGTTGGCTGAGCTTGTCTCCACGAACGATGATGTTCCGGGCGACGCGTCTTCGACCTCTGAGACTACCGCGGTCAGCCCACAGTGGTTTGCTATCATGGGCTACGTTTGGCTCAACCTCCATTAACCAGAGTTTGCCAAAGGCACCACTACATCTGGACCCCAGTTTGGAGGCGCTTCTACGAGATGTCGACATCTCGTTGAAGAATGCCAAAACGAACCCAGAGGCTGCCCATAGAGAGCTGGAAGTCGTCTTTGGGGAGCCTCGGGCCGTGGTGGCAGGTTTCTCTCCAGACGAGTGGTCGCCAATGGAGATGGACGAGGCTGGCAGCGAAGGCGAACGTGAACACCGAAAGTCGCCTGCTGCACGATTTGGCTCAGAGAAAATAGGCACTGTGATTATCCCAACTGAGCTTCGTTCGGCTGTTGATCGTCTTATAGCAGGTGTGTTTCACTGTTTTGTTCGGATAAACCATCTAATAACCCAATACTATAGAGGGCCAGAAGTCCATGGTACATAGTGATGCCAAACGCTTATTCCAGTCGCCAGAGTCAGACAGTGGGGAAGACGTATCCTGGAATACAACATACGATACCGAATATCGTTCGAGACAACAAGCTATGAAACATGGCGCCCGTGACGGTACAGCGTTCGCAAGCATTGCTCTTCCGGCTCACTATTCTGCAATAACTGCTGTGCTTCGTCATGCAAGATTAAGGCTGGATTCGGCATTAGAGGTTGACCAAATAATTGACTGGGGTGCAGGTACAGGCAGTGGACTTTGGTGCGTCCAAGCTCTCCAGCTATCATATCTGATTATTGAACCACCTACCACAGGGCGTCACTTTACTCCTTCCAGAGGGACACTTTGCATGAAGAGCAGGACTCTTTCGCTGAAAATTCGGACATAAAGTCTTACTTAGGCATTGACAAGAGAGAGGGTCTCGTGACCATTGCTAAGAGACTGGTGGGCCGTAAGTCAATTTCTAACTTTTTGTTATCCAATTCTCATTACTTGCCTGTAGACACATCCATAAATGGTTTGAATGTGCGCTGGCAGAAGTCTTTTAAAGAAGAAAATGTGCTTATGCAGCACGAATGCCCGAGGACCATCGCTCTCTCTGCTTTCATGCTCACTTCCCTGCCGTCGCCTTTTGCCCAGAAAGAGATGGTCCAGGAGATGTGGGATAGTGGAGCGCATACAATAATTCTCATTGACCATGACTCACCGGAGGGCTTCAAGGCGGTGGCCCATGCTCGAGAATACCTTCTGCAATTGGGACAGAAGGAAGTTGACGATCCTGAGGCAAACGTCCATCAACTTCGTGGTGCTCATGTTCTAGCTCCGGTAAGCATGTCGACTAGTGATATTCACAAAGCTTCACTGATGCGGACACTAGTGCTCTCATGATCACATTTGTCCTCTACTACATTCTGGAGGCACGCCACTCATTTGTGGATTTTCGCAACGCTTGCAACGACCATCCTTCCTTCAACGTACAAAACATTCTGATCTTGGCCATGAGGACGTACGGTATTCTTACGCGATTATACGACGAGGACCACGACCGGGACGCGTCGAAACTAATGTCGGGAGAATTGGTGGAATCGGCCGTCGAGTGCTAGAGAAAGAGCGGTCTATCATTCCAATAAGAGAGTTGAATATGGATGAGACACAGGCTGCATTAGAGGCGGTAATTCCGACCCAAGAGGTTTCTCTGTCAGCTCGCGTAGAGGGAGAAACCATGACCGAATCGGAACTCCAAGCTCAACTTCGAAAGGAGGCATACCAATGGCCCCGACTTGTATTCCCTCCTTTGAAGAAGAGTGGTCATATCATTTTGGACACTTGCACAGCAGAAGGTATATTATAGCCCCTTCCCTACAAGGATCTCTAAAGCTTCTTTCTCTAGGAAAAATCATGCGACTTACAATCCCTAAATCGCAAGGGAAGCAACCGTATTACGATGCAAGGAAGTCGAGCTGGGGTGATCTCTTCCCTCATCCGCCCAAAAATCGGCCGCTGGAACGTTATCAACCTCTGAAGCAATCGAAGGGTGACTCAGCGACTGGTTCAGACATCGGGAAGCGACGGGACTTACACAAAAAGCGGGAACGAGCCAGTTACAATGGTCTAGGAGAGGGGCTCAAGGAGAAGAAGAGGATGTCTAAAAGGGAGTATGCAAAGATTCGTGGCGAGAAGGTATGGAACGATATTCCATGAGGACAACATACACACCCAAAATTAGATTTGAAGTGCTTCATATACCGAACGGATCCCTACACTCAACTCTTTCATATCTATTTCAAAATTATTGTATTTAATGATGTAAAACAGCCACCCCCTAGAAATCTGCTATCCGAATCCCAGGTCCTTGCCTAGAACTCAGAATGACTTTGGTAATAGGTGTAACTTCATAAAGTGAATGAATTACTGCCGTCGGTAATGAAATATCGTAGACGTACCATGTCTGCCGCCTGGGGAGCCCTTAGACTTGCGGTCCGGATTGTCGGTGTCCTTTGCATTTCCGGTAGCCCGCTTCACGGAGGCTATGAACAGACGCACGTTAGTCTCAACGTCCGGGATAGGAAAATCCATCTAGTGATGCGTCAGTGTATAGTTTTAATACCAGAGGGTTCAACTACCTGTGCAATTGGTGTTCGGATGTTACCAGTCCTGTCCGCTCTCCATTCGCTACTACCACGAAGACGCTGGATGTAGCCAACGATATCTTCAGTCACGGTACCGCGACGTTCAGATGGCATGAGACCAAGTGGACCTAGGAAACGGCCAAGTCGGGGAGTGATGGCTTTGATGAGCGCTGGTGTACAAAGAATAGTGGTTGCACGATAGCGGTTACTGAGAATCTATTTGATGTTGGTAGAAGCCTTAAGACAAGATAAAAGTGGACTCACTCCTTCTATTAGCTCAGTACCACCAACGATGTGTGCTCCGGCGTTCTTTGCATCCTCTGCATGCCTACCCTCCGCAAAAACGAGAATTTTGTCTTCGCCTTTCGGCTTTGCCTCCCGTGGAAGATTGACTCGTCCTCTCGGAACGGCTGTACCATTTCCAAGTTCTGTTTTAATGGAAAGCTCGTACAATGCGGTAGGAGAAGCAACCTCAACAGCCTATGAAAGTCCAGTTCAGTAAAGTACCAAACACAATGAAGCGATGCAACCCACGCGTAATACTGCTATAGCATCATTCAGCGGCAGCTTGAGGAACCTCGCTTCTTCTTTGGCAGCCATGGCAGCCTTTCTTCGAGTTTTGGCCGCGAGGGCTTTCTTTGAAGGAATGCGAATTTTGGATTCCGGCTTCCGACTAATAGCCAACGCGCTCGTCGTACTAAAAAGTCGAGCTTGCGAAGCAGCACACTGTGTAGTATTCAGTTGAAGAGCTCCAAAAAAGATTGCATTTGTTCTTACTGTTGGCAATTGCCTGCTCTGACGGACTAGCAGAGCGAGCATCTTGGAGAGTTGGGGAACGCGTTGAGAGTCGTGACGCCGTGTGTCCAGAACTAAATCGAGCCGTGGGAATCTCACCGGAGTTGGCGGTCCGTTGAGCAAAAAATGCTCGTCGAATTTACTTACTCACAGTTTCTTTATAATGTGGTCCACTTGGGAGGAGTCGGAATTGACTCCTGACTCCCAAGTATCCTCCCTTCTCTTTTATTTTCCTCTACCGTAACGGCTGGATTCGAGCTCGGGTACAGTTTCTTGGTGCCAACTGCGTATACTTAAAGCTTCAAGGAACTGACTAGACGTACTTTAAGTTTAAGATGCTATATCTCACGAAATCAGCGGCATTCTTATCATACGTCTTCGTGAAACAAAGTACTAGTGATATCACCGTTGGGGCTTATTACTAGTTCGCTGGTAGATGAACGCGAGCTTTAATCTACAAACTCGTGGGCCGCAGTGCTCGCGGAGTATGGACTGCCAGGAACGTTTTATCGCGTTTTTCTACTCTCCATCAGGGTATTTAGTCAATACATACTTTGACCAGGGATTGCAACTTGAGCTGATCGTAAAGACAGCGGCCGCATGTTTTCAGAATTAAGCTGGGGGTTGGTGACCCGTCGTTTCTCGATACCGATCGTGAGGGGCTGTCCCATCACAATTTCCAGCTTGTGTATGTGAAATCGAGATTCAGCTGCAGTTCTTTATAAATCCATGGCCTTGACCCTGCTCTGCGCATGCGCACTGCGGCCGCTTTCATTTATATGTTTCACGTTCTCGAGGCAGAGAACAGACTTTTATTACCGTAGATATTTTGACATCTCTTCTGAAAGGCTTAAAGCATTCGTACTTCATTAATTCTGGGCTGATCGTATTTGCTCCCGAACGACAGGGTTGTTTCGAGTTATGGGGCACCAGATCGACCTGAAAAATGACTGCGATCATGACCTCTAGATTACCCTTCATTTTGGGGACGGCTACGTGAATTAAATCCTAAGCTTTCCGCACCTGCGCGGGAGGCGCCTGCAGTGAGCTATATTCGCGGGGTTTCGAACTGTTGACCCGTGGGAACATCCGAACTTGGCCAGCTCGCGTCGACGTCCAAATTTTTGGTCCACACCAGCCATGTCGACCTCCCTCATTCGTTCAAGCAAAACACGGCTTGCACTGAAACTTTCTCCAGTCTCGGTGCGGCATTATGCTGCGCCTAACCAAGAACAAACTGGAGACCCCAAGCAGCAAATTATCCGACGTGTTCTCTATCCCAGTAACATTCGGAATCGTCCAACACCTATTGGGACATGGCGTCCCGACGTAGGACGCGCAATTCAGCGCGCAGTGCCTTCCAAACAAGCTCACGAGACGATAGAGCGTGCCTGGTTGCTCCATAAGCGGCATGTGCGGAAGACTAGGGAGGTAGAAACAGCGAGGAAGTTTGAATGCATGAAGAAGGCCATGGACGTTCTTCACGAAGTCGACCCGCGTCTCTACATGGAGGCAAACAAGAAAGATGACCCCCGAGCAAGGACACAAGAGGAGATGCAGATGGTGAAGACAATGAAGGTGTCAGAAATTCGTGCGTTGGAAGCTCGGATTCGGGGCCTCTTCCCAAGAGAGTTGCGTATACCGACTGATACTCCTTCTCGTATGGGATGGAAGTATGAATGGAAAGCTTTCAAACGTGCACTTTAATGTATGCCTTCGTCTTTGATATCTATGGAGAGTTCTGTGCTAACTGTTTGACCCAGACAATGTGGTACACACTATATAAACGGTTTTCAATATACTATCCCCAGTCTTAGTCTATATCATGAAGCGTTCAATGACTTTGACCTGAATATGCTGGTGCTAGTGACTTATTGATCAATACTCACTCTTGTCACATACCGGATGCAATGGCTATGGCTTATCTTTTCGCAGTGTTCCTAAGACTGGAAATACACACTTTGTTGAGCCGTTTGTGGGCTCTAATCATCAATTATAACACAATTTGTGACCATGCTTCCATCGCTGTACCTCTGGCGGTTGATTCATGCAACGGACCTCCTATGCAGTCTGGATCTGGTGGCCTGAAGTCAGTACGTGTAGATGAGATGTGAGTTACCTTGACCGTAACAGAAGAAGACAATTGACTCAAAACGTTATGCATTGATGCCTTAGTCGATTTACTGCTCGACAAATAAGGACAAGTACTGTCAACACACCTGACAGGGCAATGTTACAGATTGATTCCTGCTACGGGGACCTATTTTGATTGATTGGCAGGTATTGGAGACTTTGAAAAGGTAATCGTACTCGTGGACATCCTTGAGAATATCAGAAGACGTGCTGCGTCTCTTCGACTGTGTGGTGCACCGGCCTCGGACTCAATATTTCATCCTTCTCCTGACTTCTCCCTAACTGTATGCACAAGTTTATAAGCAATCTTTGTCACCAGATTGTATATCTCCTGATGTCGAGTACGGCGTCTCTGGCCAAACAAATGATGATTCTGGCAAATTTGGAAAAAAGTTCCTATTGCGGACGAACGCTCGATCACGTACTAGGATAAATTTTTGTTTTAGGAGATTACAGTTCTCCGCCAATAGTCTAACCTCGACACCGCGGTCCTAGCATGGTCTGACAATTTATCCATCGTCGGCGGAAACCAACGATGGGCTAGACACCGTCATTAGCAGCTTCCATTTCAATCATAGGCATATTTAGATCCTCAGCCTCCGCCATGAACGTGGCAGAATACAATGAATAATCAGCTATTTTCGGGATTCCTAGAGTTTGGCTGTAACCAGAGTAGATCTTTCGGTTGGTGTGATCAATCTTCATGAGAATATCATACTTTCTGGGTACATCTGTGCTTTCGAATCTTCGATACAGTAATTCAGTGCACATCATTCTAACAAAGAGTGATCAAAAACCTCCAGCGGGGCACTTCCCATAGTTCAACCCCATCGATCCTCACGGAGGCCGAAAGCATCCCCTCCCAGCATCACTGATTCCTGTCGATGGACATTACTGGCGGTCTTTCCAACAACGGCACCATGTACAGCTTCAAGAGCCTCAGTCCACTTGCTGAGCGCGGCATATCGCTTCTTCTCCAGACTTTGCCTGTAACAGAGATTACATCAGTATTGTGCACGTCGGAGGCTCAGTATTTAGAACTGACTTTCGGTCGAGCTCGAGCCGCATTCCAACTTGATCTATCCGACCTTCAACTTTCCCTTCTAAGATGAGACCAATGAGGAGTTCTTCGACCTCTGCAGTGTCCACATTGAGTTGTTTGGCAAGGAATGTTAGCTCCAGACGAGTGTAAGGTTTGATGAGATCGATGAGGTATTGAGTGCGCAAACTGCGGAGGAGTTCGCCAATGTATGAGCGAATGAAGCTGTCGTCCATGATTGTGGCATGGTTGTCTAAAGGAGGTGAGCCAGTGTGTGTATGATGATGTGCTAAAAGCGGACGTACCCTTCAAGATCTTCTCTGCAAGGTGGACTTCACGGCGTTGGTAAGCGTCAACTAGATCGGTCATAGCTTTGATTTGCGAATCAGTCTTGTAGCTGCAAGGAATGTTAACACACATTTAGTCTCATAGATGTTCGACACTACTTACGGTTTGGTCTCTTGACTGTCGAAGGGATTGACCTCGCTTCCTGTCAACATATTTGCGAGTACGAGGTATTTTAACACCTGGATTCGTTGTGGAGATCCAGCCTCGTCATAGTTTCTGAATGACTCAAAGAAGTCTTCACTTGCTCGATTCCATTGACCTGGGGTAAAGACATGGTTTCCGTAGATAACTGAATACGTCGGAAACCACTTACGTTCACCCATCCACATCTTGCCACCACATTCCTTGATGACACCCATGATCCTTGGATGAGGAATAGCTGAACGAACTGCGTTACTAGCGTTGTAAATTTCCTATTTATAGTCTTGGTACATTTAGATGAAGCAGCTGTCGACAGAGGGCTTACCTTGAGCTTCTTGAAGTTTCGCGTTTCGTTGTACATCTGAATTTCGAGGGCGTAGATTTCCAGGAGTTGCGTCCCGCGTTGAGATTGATCATCCGAGTCGCTAGCTGCAGCAGCGTGTAGTTCTCGGATGAGCTGTAGACATGCTTAATACTCAAACGAGGCGATAGGAAAAATACAAACCTTTGATAGACGTGTATATTCTTTACGATCCAACCACAGCTTTGCCAGCTTCAGGTTTGTCTTGACCGACAGTCGCTAGAATAACACATAAAATGGATGTGGTTCATTGGAATCGACCTATTTGACTTACCTCATTCTTAGCCTCCTCCAAAGCTTTTTTAGTTGATTGATAGAATTTCTCCAGGATGTCGACCTCGACCGCACCGCCTTTGCCTCCACCCACATAATCCAAAATACCGTTGATTGACTTTTCGGAGTAATTTCGTGTCACAGCGGACTTCGTGTAGGTGAGAAGTTCGGTATAGGTCTTCAGAGCATCGTTCTGCCGATGCAACTCGAGGAACAACAGTTTCGTCATCTGCTTGAGGGCTTTAAAACCCCTGTTTCTCTGATTAGCGCGAGGATCGCGCGGAGAATTCATATGTCATACCAATCACCCTTCTCGTCTTCCTGATCGACGATTGCTCTGAATTCTTTCAGTGCCTCTTCTGGATTGTCCTCCTTCTTTGCTATTGCAGCCCAATGAACCCTCGTAAAGACTTGGAGGTGGCAACAGACGTACATTTTGCTTTGTAGTACATATTTTCGACATCAACACTGCCCGACTCGTTGGCTTCATCGTTATCAGAGTAATCGAAGGCATAGTCCTAGCAGTCATGAGGTTTCAGCGTCGAGATGAAAGGGTTGTAACAACGCACCTCATCTTCGCTTCCTTGCATATAATCGGCATCATCATCATCCATGATTGATTGCTAAAGGCAGGGGTAAAGTTTAGCGGAGGTATGAGCTGGGCAGATAACGAACGACGTTGGGGATGAGCGCTCGTCCTCGTTCAGAGGAGTTCAGAGGTCGTGCACCTCCATTACCCACGTGCTCGCTTATGGCTAACAGGAGCAAATATATCCTTCAAGGAAACGCGCCTGGCGGCGGCCACCAGCTCCGAGTCACAAATCTATGCCTATCGAATATACTGGTAATATATAAGACACGAGAATCAGTTCTTGTTCAGACCTCATGGCAACAAGCAAAGAAGGATTGCACGTTCAGTAGTCTCCTTGACCCAGCCACGTGACGGGGATTTCATCATAAATGCACTTTGAATACAATTTCCAAACTAAGACTTGTACGACTTGCTCCATCATCCCATTGCAATGCCTTGTTATCGATAGTATCTTGGTTTCGCCCACCATGGACTCACCAAATTCCTCATCATCGGCCATAGTGCCTCTCAGTGGCCAGGCGTCGTCGAGATCCAGGAGCAGCACGAATCTGCGGCTCGCTGACGATGTCACCAGCCTCACATCCTTTAACCCATTCTCGGAGGAAGACGAACATGATCAGTCTTCATACACCCTTGTCACATCTATATTCTCCAGGATGAAGAATACTCTTGCCGCTCCGCTATCATCTGCCGTCGCTTCTGCGTCCAACACAACGGTAGCCGGCAATATAACCTCGAATAGTGGAGGATCAGAGGCTCGACGTCCTTCATATACTGCAGCGCAGACGGGCCTATCAACATTCTCTGCGAGGTCGACGGCATCAGAAAGGCCCAACCCACTTGCTGCTGCTCCAGCGTCTGCAGCGCCACCTCTCGTATCATTAACTCCTGCCCAATCCGAACTTCCAACATACGCACTGGAATACGAACGCTCCACCAGTCACAGGCCACCCTTTTCTCCAAACGTAGATGTTGGTGATGCTACACCCTTTGGGACATCGATTCCGGGATTTCCAATTCAGGATGACGCGCGGAGTATCAAGACAACAACTAGCACACCAGGACCTCGGTCCGGGTCTGTGTCGAAAGTCATGAGACGCCTCAGGGGTGAAGGTGAGTAACTTTGAATAAAAGCGAAGGAGAGCTTGGCTAACATAGATCAGGTTTGTCGCGCGACTATTGGATGGACGATGAGAACTGCAAGGAGTGCTATGATTGCAAGAGTGTGTTCACGACATGGAGGCGAAAACATCACTGCCGGATATGTGGTATGTCTATATGCCCCTGAAGTGGCGTACGCTCACTTTTCCTTAGGCCAAATATTTTGCTCTAGATGCGCATCTAACATTATTAAAGGTGCCAGATTTGGTTCTGAAGGAATGGTCCGTACTTGTAATCTCTGCTTGGAGAAGCTCGCAAAGGTTGAAGAAGACGACGATGACGACCGAAGATCTATCATATCTTCCGCCACGACATTTCCTGCTCATCAGCTGGGACTTGATTCCTCTCTCCCACAATCTCCATTTGCTGCTTCCCAACTATTCGGAAGAACTGACGAACCGTTCAACCTGTACTCTATTGCGGAGACACGAAGGCCGTTTTATGGCTCAGATGACGGTTCACCACGGCCGGAGACACCCCCGCAACTACGAGAAGGAGATAACGGTGTGTGGGAG
>Ga0247735_1000327_pt1 | contig 19558 bp, 16 predicted proteins | sample UWRJL178409R2_FD_180934 | JGI IMG/M metagenome (GOLD analysis project Ga0247735, IMG submission 180934) | Plant litter microbial communities from Arlington Agricultural Research Station in Wisconsin, United States - UWRJ-L178-409R-2 | ecosystem: Environmental > Terrestrial > Plant litter >... | reverse complement strand
GCCTGGAACGTAACTCACGGCGGCGACCCCCACCAGGACGCGGGAGCCGATTCGCAGCGCACGTCGGCCGGGCGACCGTTCGAAGCCCGGGGGCAGGCTGGTCGCGGGGACGAGGAACACCGAGACATCCAGCGCTCCGCCGAGGTACCAGGGTTCGGGCGGGTACGCCGTGCTGCCTGTCTCAGTGGCGTTGATCACGATGGTCCCCTCGGGATGTTGCGTGGCTATTACTCAGTTTCTCATCGTCCGGTGCAGGTAAACGTACGGGGACACCTGCGCGCGCACAAGCATGGCGCCCGTCCACGCCCCCGAGCGGCGATCGTGGTGGCCACTACTGAGCCCATCAACGTCATTCCTCCGAATGAGGACGCAGGGCCTTGCGATGGATGCTGCAACCGGGCTGCTCCTGCTGAATAGAGGTATGCACTTTCGCCGACTGTCCGTCATCACTTCACTGGCCGCCGTATCCATGCTTGCCCTGACAGGGTGCGCGTCATTCACAGACGCGCTGCAGAACGAGTCCTCACAAAAATTCGACTCGACAACCCAACTGGTCGCCGAATGGGACAAAACGGCCCCCTGGCTGCCAGCCGATGCCACGGAAATCCAGACCAAGGAGACAACACACGGAGACCCCGCCGTATTGCTCTCGACCAGCGCGAGCGAACTCGACCCGTCGCAGTGTGTGGAGATGGAACGCCAATCCGCCGCGACCTTCACCGAGGACTGGTCGCCGAGCAGTTTCGTCGACACGATCTTCGCCTGCGGCGACTGGGCCGTGATTCCGACGGAAGAGGGCTGGTACGGCTGGACCCCGAACCACCCGGACGAAAGAGCCGCCTCCCTCGCGGCGGCGTCGAAATGACAGCTGTCGTCGGAACCATTCGTGGGCACGGTTCGAGCATCCTGATCGCGACGATTTCGACAGCCTTCGGCGTCGGTCTCACCTCGACCACCGGCATCCTCGCGCAGGTCATCGGGGCGTCCGGACTGCAGAGCGAGACACTCACGGTGATCCTCTCGTTTATCGGCTTCATTTTTGTGGCACTCGCCCTCTATATAGGTGCGGTTGTCACCAGCAACAGCTTCGCGACGATTGTGGCCGGACGAACCAGGACGATCGCCCTGATGCGACTGATCGGTTCAAGCGCCCACAGCCAGCGACGCGCCGTCGCCGCGGAGGGACTGCGTGTCGGGGTGATCGGCGCGATCACCGGCAGCGTTGCGGGTCTCGCCGTCACGGTTGCCATCACGCGGGGCGGCGTGTCCCTCGGGATGATTCCCGAGGGCGACTACGGGTACGTCACAACGCTGACGTTCCTGCCGGCGCTCGCCGTTGTCCTGACCACCGTCGCCGCATCCTGGGTCGGTTCCCGCCAGGTGCTCACGGTCACACCGATTGAGGCGACCGGGGCAGCCGGCGAGCAACCATTGGCCAGCCTGCGCGGTCGCCACCTCTGGAGCCTCGCGGTCTTCGGGGTGGGCGACGTGGTCCTGGTGGCTGGAATTGTGCTCGGCCTGACCTCTCCCTACGGCGTTTTCGTCGCGCTCATTGGTGGTCTGCTGTCGTTCACCGGGGTGGTGATGGGTGCACAGGCCGTTGTCCCGCGCGCCCTGCGCGTTGTCGGGCGACTCTTCGGGACGACCGCCCCAGCCCAGCTTGCCCGGGAGAATGCCGTCCGCTATCCCGAGCGCAGTGCACGCACGACCATCAGCCTGGTGATTGGGGTCACCCTGGTGATGACCTTCGCCGTTGCGCTCGCCAGCTTCCAGGGCATCATCGAGACCGCGCAGAAAGCGCAACCCGGCGTGTATGAGGGCACGGGCCCCGTACTGCAGATCGCGGTCGTGGTGTTTTCCGTGCTTATCGGCTTCAGCGCGATCATTGCCGCCATCGGAATGGCAGACAACCTCGCCCTGAACGTCTCCCAGCGCCGCCGCGAACTTGGCCTGCTGCGCGCGCTCGGATTCAGCGCCGGCCAGGTGAAACGGATGATCCTCCTCGAAAGCGCCCAGCTCACCACGGCGGCGCTTGTTCTCGGCGTTGTGCTCGGCACCTTTTACGGTTGGGCCGGTGCCCAATCGCTCATCGGCGGTATCCAGGGGTCCCCGGGAATTGTTATCCCGGTCATTCCCCTCGCCCTACTGGCGATTGTGACCGTGGCCGCCGTGCTGCTCACCGTGGTCTCGTCCATCGTTCCAGCTCGTCGCGCCACCCGTACCAGCCCGATCGAGGCCCTCGCGCAGCGCTGATTCCCCATCACGACACAGCGCAGCAGACCCGCTTTTGCCGGGGCACAGCATCCACAAATCAGAGTTATTAACAGAAAATGAAAGTTATTAACAGTGTGGACAACCTGTTAATAACTACACCGCTGTAATTTCGGATGCTACCGATCGGGCTCCCGCGCCCCTCTGCGCATCCCTGAGGATTCATCTCAAACCAAAATCGCAGTGCGCTATGTCTATGGGTAGACACGCCTAAATCCAGCAACGCTTCCTCCACAACCGCAGGATTCCCGCATTCGTCCTGAGGATGCCTCCCTTTCCCTCGTTTTCTGTCGTCGCCACCAGCACAGTAGTTGCCTGGGGAGAACGTCACAGCGACGGAGACAGGCAATGGCGTATCCCTCCCACCATATTCAAGAGCCCGGCGACGCTTCACCACTGGATCCCTCCACGCCGGGCCCGAAGCCGGTCGCCTCTAAACGGGCGTCAGCCCGGCGGAAAGGGGCGATACGGATCGTGGGCGGTCTCATAGCCGCGACGCTGGGATTTGCCGCGGTGTCCGGAGTGGTGGTCGAAGTCGAGGCGGCGGAAACCCGTTCCCAGGCCCGGATGACGCATGGCGAGGTCCAGGCCGAAGTACTGGAGACCGCCCAGCAGGGTGAAACCGACCTTTCGTCGCTGGCCGACCCCGTCGAGGCAGCGCGTGCGGTGTATTCCGCCAGTGTTGGGCACGTCCTCACCGAAGACAGCCGGCTCGACCTGAACGCGGCCATCCTGCACGCTGACGACCAGATTGCCGTCGCGCGCAGCGGAATCAGTATCGCCATCGCCGCCGCCGCGGCCAAGCTGCCCACGGAGGTGTCAACGGCAGAGATCGTGGCGACAACAACCACGCTGTCCGGGCAGCAGATCGATCTGGCTCCCGTCATCGCCGATGTTGGCGCGCTGCTGACCACAACCTCCGCGGCGGTGACGGAGGCCGTTGGCCTTTGGCAACTCGAGCAAGACCGCCTTGCCGCTGAGCAGGCGGCCGCCCTGTTGGCCGAGCAGGTGGCGGCACAGGTCGCGGCACAGGCCGCGGCAGAAGCCCAGTCGCAACAGGAAGCGGCAGCGGCGGCGGCCGCCGCCGCGAAAGCCGCAGCACCGCCCGGCACCACACGCCAGGACACACCAGCGCCCTCCGCCGGCGCTCCTGCGGCTCCGGTTCCTGCGGCCCCGGCTCCCGTGGCTCCCCAGGCGCATCTGGAAACCGTCTGGGCGGCGGGGTTCCAGACCGAGATTGACGCCTGCCGCGGGTCGGTGGACCTCACCGCCCGCTACGGCACCGCGGTCATCGGCGAGCACTGGGACTGCGGCGGCAGCTCGTTTCCCAAAGCTGAAGGCACCCTCATCGAACTTGGCGGAATTTTGTCGGGCAGGTACCGCACCGGACCGGTCGTGGCAATCCTCGACAAGCAGGTGGCCACGACCGATGACGTGCCGCGCGGGTACGACCTGCTCTACCAAACCTGTATCGACAACTCGAACTCGCGGATGTCTTTCACGGTGTTGACGCGGGTCGACTGAGCGCAGCATCCGCCGCGGTCGTCAGCATCCAGACCAGCGGCGCGATGTTCGAAGTTTCCACACGCTGTGGAGAGTCCTGTGGATAACTACATCTGCGGAATTCGAATGACAAGATTATTGGGGTGTCGCCACATAGAACTGCAGTTCCTCAACTGTCAATACCGCTTTAGCAGTCGCTCAGCAATTGTCATCGCCGATGTTCAGGATGATCGGGTCGTCCGGCTGTAGCGCCGTGCCCGCTCCGGGCGAGGTGCTGATGACCGTGTCTTCGCGGTCCTCATCGGACACTTCGACGCAGACGTCGTCGAGGTTGGTGAAGCCGGCCTTGTTCAGGACGTCGCGGGCGTCATCCTCGGAGGTATACCCATTGCCGATCACATTGAGCATCGTGATTGTGCCGTCCGACTCGGAATCCTCTTCCGGTCGCGGGATCTCGGCGAGGGAGCCGTCACTGGTGTACACCGTGACCCTGCCGTTCCTGGGCAGCAGGGTGCCGGCGGCGGGGGAGGTGCTCACAGCGAGGCCAGGCGAAAGGGCCGACGCGGTGGTTCCGCCCTCGCGCACCTCGAACCCCAGACGGGCGAGGGTGGCCTTTGCAGAAGCCAGTGTCAGGCCTTTGACCGACGGGACGGTCTCCCCGGAGCCCCGGAGCATTTTCGGGTCCGGCGGCGGGAAGTCACCCCCGCGGTAGGACGCGGTGGTATCGACGTACTCGGCAACCGTGCGGAAGATATCGTGGCGGATCGCACCGCCGGCAACACCGAGGGTGTTCTCGTAGCTGCGGATCGGTACAAAACCCTTGATGTTACCCACCCAGACGGCCGTGGCCACCCGGGTGCTCGAGCCCACTACCCAGGTATGGTTCGAGCTGTCGCTTGTGCCGGTCTTGGCGATGTATTCGACGCCGTTGTTCGGATCCGACCGGGTGGCTGTGCCATCGGTCACCACCTTCGCCATGGCAAAGGCCGCGGTGTTCGCTACGGCCGGCTCCAGTTGCTGGCTGCAATCCTTCGCCTGGCCGGGAAGCTCGGACCCGTCGGCGGCGACGATGCGGTCGATGGCAATGGGAACGCAGTACACCCCCTGCGCGGCAATCGCCGCATACGCGCCTGCCATGGTCAGCGGGGCGATCTCATTAGTGCCGAGCACCGACGACGGGTTCGACTGCAGGTCGCTGCCGTCCGCGCGGTGTACCCCGATCGAGGCCGCTGTGGTCTTGATGTTGCAGAGGTCCAGGTCGAGGGCCATCGAGACGAACGCGCCGTTCACTGACAGCTGGGTCGCCCGGGCAACCGTCATCCGCCCACTGGTGGCGTCGTCGTTTTTGAACGGGAACGGTCCGGCCCACGGGCCGCCGCAACTGTCGGTGAATGACCCGGATGCTTCGGTGCGGGGCGACCCGTTGACCACCTCGTTGAGCCCGTGTCCACTTTGCAGCCAGTTCAGCAGGGTGAAAACCTTGTAGGTGGAGCCCGGCTGGAATCCGCTGGAGCCGCCGTAAGCCTTATCGGTCGAGAAATTGACCGCGGTCGCCTCGGGCCCTGCCCCCGCCTGGGTGTTGTTGTAAAGCTTGTTCTGCGACATCGCGAGGATACGACCGGTGCCGACCTCGACGGAGACCGCGGAACTGCCGAGCTCGAGCGCGGAGGCATCGTTCGGGGCGTTTGTCCACACCGCGTCCTGCGAGACCGCCTGGATCCCCAGGTCGAGGGTGGTCATAAAGTCGTACCCGCCGTGGCGGAACGCCGCCTCCCGGGAGGCAGCATCCGGGCCGAGGGCAGGGAGGTCTTTAATCAGGTTGCGTACGTAGTCGCAAAAGAACCTGGCGTGGTCATTGGCGACCATACAGCCGTTGGACTGCTCGATCAGGGTGACCGTGGTTGCATCGACGGGGGTCGCGACCGCTTCGCCATACTGCTCCTGGGTCAGCTTCCCGTCGGCGAGCATCCCCGCAAGGATCACGTTGCGTCGCTCGAGGTTCGCAGGAAAATTGGCCGGGTCATTCAGGCTGCGCACCCCGGGGGACTGCACGATCGCCACAAGACTCGCGGCCTGGGCAGCAGTGAGGTTGAGGGCGGTGGTGTTGTAATACCGCCGCGCGGCCGCCTCGATACCGTAGGTGGTACCGCCGAAGTTCGCGATGTTCAGGTAGGCGAGCAGGATCTCCTGTTTGGTGTACCTCTTCTCCAGCGAAATGGCGAGCTTCATCTCGTTCAGCTTGCGTTCGAAGGTGTCGTCGACCGCGGCCGTGTACGCGGCATCCTGTGCTGCCGGGTCCTGCAGTTCGAGCGCCGCCTGGATAAAGGTGTTTTTCACGTACTGCTGGCTGATGGTGGAGGCACCCTCGGAGATCCCGCCCCTGGCGACGTTTTTCAGCGCGGCACGCACAATGCCCGTCGGGTCGACCCCGCCGTGTTCGTAGAACCGGCGGTCCTCGCCGCTGACCGCGGCATCCTTCGCAAAATCCGACACCTGGTCCCAGGCCACTTCTTCGCGGTTTTGGTCGAAAATGGTCGCGATCTGAACCGTCTCACCGTTGTTGGTGGCAAAGATACGGTTCTGCTGCGGTTGCTGGTCGATCTCGATCTCCGAGGGCAGGCTGTCGAAGATGCCCACGGTGCTGTTCAGCGTCGCGCCTCCGAGTGCGATGACCGGACTCACCAATGCGGCGACTAAAACTCCCGCGAGCAGGGTAAGGCCGAGGCTTCCGAGGAGAGCCCGGACAGCGGGGAGCGCACTTGAGTTATCGTCAGCCACCCGGTCAAAGTACATTCCGGCACAAGGGAAAAAATAGGCCTTGCCAGCGTGCGGGATTGCGCACTTTAGTACAGCGGCGGTCACAACTGAATACACACAGCCGAGTTTTTCTCGACGCTACGCTTCAGGCCAGACAGAAATGGGCCGCTTCGTGAAAATTATCGACTACCAAACCGGGAGCGACGACGTCCCCGTTTTCGTCGACGTGCTTGTGGTGGGCAGCGGTCCGGCCGGCCTCACTGTTGCTGCGGAACTCGCCGGCACAGGACTGCGGGTGCTGGTGGTCGAAAGTGGCGGCGTCACCGAGGACAGCAGTGATCCGCTCGAGTCGGACAGTGTCGGCTCTTCGCGCATCGAGCCGGAAAGCCGGGTGCGAACGCGGGCGCTCGGCGGCACCTCCCTGGTCTGGTCAGGACGATGCACCCCGCTCGACGACATCGATTTTGAGAAACGCGACTGGGTGGCCTCCTCAGGTTGGCCGATTGAGCCCCGCGACCTTGAAGGCCACCTCGAACGTGCCGCGACCTACTTCAGCCTCGGGAGCCAGCAATACGGTGCGGGGCTCTGGCCGCATCTGGGTATCCCGGGTACCGGCCCGGCGCTGGATGCCCGGTTGCTCACTGAACGCTTCTGGCACTTCAGCCGCGGGGTTGTGGTGCCAGCGGAGCCAACCCGGTTCGGCACCGACATCAGCGCGGCCGTGACCGTGCTGGTGGGCGCCACCGTTGTTCGGCTCGACGCCCGCGACGGGCGAGTCGGAGCGGTGCACCTGGCCGATCGCTCCGGCCGCTCGAGCATCCTCGCCGTGGGCACCGTGGTGATTGCCGCAGGGGCCATCGAAACCCCGCGCCTGCTGCTGGCCAGCGGCCTCGGCAATGGAAACACCGGCCGCTACTTTATGGACCACCCCGGCGCAGTGATCGCCACGATCGACCTGAAGGACGCGTCCGCGGTCCGGCACCGCTTCGGTATCTACTGGAAAAAAGCGAAGCCATACCGGCTGGCGTTTATGAATGGGATCGCGCTCGCCGCTGCTGTCCAACGGTCGGAGAAACTGCTCAACGCCGCTGCCTGGCTCGATGAATACCCCGCGGTGGATGACCCATGGCAGGCGGCACTGCGGATCCTTCGTCGCCTTCGCGGCGAGTCGACAACGCCGGAGCAGAACCTCGCCGAGTTTTGGAGGGCACGCACCGGGGCGAACTCGGTGTCCAGGTCAATGGGTGCAGACGTGCGCGCGGTGTTGGCCCATCCGCTTCTTCTTGTGACGGGGCTGCTGCGCCTGCGCCGCCAGCGGCCGCCGCTCTACCTGCCGGAACGTATCGACCTCTATGCCTTGGTTGAACAGGTGCCGGATCCCGAGAGTCGCATCACGCTGAGCGACCGGGTGGATGCGCGCGGGATGCCGGTTCCCCGGGTCGACTGGCGCCTGCACAACGAGGAGTTCGAGACCATGAAGCGCCTTGGCGAGTTGGTCGCCGCCGAATTCGCCCGCGTCGGACTTCCGGAGCCGGTGCAGGTGCCGTGGATGAACGACTATGACGGTTGGAAATCCCATGTTCTCGACCGCGCCCACCAGATCGGAACCGCCCGGATGGGTGCAACCGCCCAGACAGGGGTGGTCGACGCCGACTGTCGCGTCTTCGGCCTCAACAACGTTTTTGTTGCCGGCAGTGCGGTGTTCCCGACCAGCGGGCACGCGAACCCCACCCTGATGATTGTTGCCCTGGCGATCAGGCTCGCTGACCACCTGGCGCAACTCCACATCCGCACTTCTGCGGGACCGGGTATCGGCCGGGACGCCCTCGAAAAAATCGAATAACAGGCTGGGGACAAAGTTGTCCACAGTGGGGATAACCCTGTTAATAACTACACCGTTGTTATTCGCTTCGTTCACCCGGTTTTCATCTTCCCGTGACGCTGGGGGCTAGACATCCACTGGAATTAACCCCCAAGGGCCATATTTGGTGTCCCTGTGCGCAAACCTGTGGATAACTCTGTGGAAAGCTGGGGAAAGGTTCCACAGAGTTGTCCACACTGTGGATAGACCTGTTAATAACTACAAACCTGTAATTCGAAAACGAACTATTTTTCGAACGATTCGCGATCGAATTAACGTTCGCGGAACCTCCGTGGCGCGGTGGCGGGGCGTGCCTTTTCCACGCGCTTGTCAAGCATCGTGTCGGGGTCTCTGCAAAGCGCCGGCGCGTGCTAATTTCGGCAAATGCCCCGAATCGCGGCGGTTGCCCCGGTGCTGGCGGCACATCGCTACACGCAGAGCGAGATCACGAACGAGCTCGCGCCTCTGATCACCTCCCAGGCCTCCCATCGGGCGGTGATGGAACGCCTGCACGCCTCCAGCGGTATCGGAACACGCCACACCGCACTTCCGCTGGAGCGCTACCGCGACCTCGGTACTTTTCGCGAGTCGAACGACATATTTATCCGGATCGCCACCGACCTGCTCGAAGAGGCCCTGACCAACGCCCTGGATGCCGCGGGAATGGTCGCGGCCGACATTGACTACATCATGTTCACCTCGGTGACGGGGATCGCCGCCCCCTCGATCGACGGCCTGCTCGTCTCCCGGCTCGGACTGCGCCCCGACGTGAAGCGTCTTCCGTCCTACGGGCTTGGTTGTGTTGGCGGCGCCGCCGGGCTCGCCAGGGTGAACGACTATCTGATCGGGCATCCGAATGATGTGGGCGTTCTGCTGTCGGTCGAGTTGTGCTCGCTGACGCTGCAGCGCGCGGATTCGACCATGGCGAACTTTGTCGCGACCGGACTATTCGGTGATGGGGCGGCCGCCGTTGTGATGGTGGGGGACCACCGGCCAGAGCCGGGGCCGAGCATTGTCGACACCAACAGTTTTTTCTACCCGGACAGTGAGGATGTTATCGGTTTCAACGTCGGCGGCACCGGGTTTGAGATCGTGCTCACCGCCGGGGTCGCCGAGGTGATCTCCACCCACTTTCCCGGAAATGCCGCCAGCTTCCTCGAGCGCCACGAGCTGACAGTGCCGCAGGTCGACGTCTGGCTTGCCCACCCCGGCGGTCCCCGGGTGCTTGAGGCCTTCACCGCGGCGCTGGACCTGCCCGAGGACGCCCTCGCCCTCAGCTACCGCTCCCTTGCCGCCGTGGGAAACCTGTCGTCCTCCGCGGTGCTGCACATCCTGGCCGACGGGTTCAGCCAGCCCGCAGCATCCGTCGGCCTGCTTTTCGCCCTCGGCCCCGGCGTCAGTGCGGAGTTCGTGCTGCTGCGCTGGCCGGACTAAGGTTGGCGCCCATGACTGCCTACGTCATTTTTGTGCTCGCCACCGGATTTGAGCGCCTCGCCGAACTGGTCATTTCGACGCGCAATGCCCGCTGGGCCTTCGAGCGCGGCGGCACGGAATTCGGCCAGCGCCACTTTCCCTGGATGGTCGCTCTGCACACCGGTCTTTTGGTTGCGGCGGTTGCCGAGGTGTTCCTGCTCGATCGTCCCTTCATCCCGTGGCTCGGCTGGCCGATGCTGGCGATCGCGCTGCTCTGCCAGGCCGGACGGTACTGGGTCATCTGGGCGCTTGGCCGCCAATGGAACACCCGGGTAATCGTGGTTCCCGGCCTCGGCCGGGTGGTGCGCGGCCCCTACCGGTACCGCTGGCTGCCCCACCCCAACTACCTCATCGTGGTTGTCGAGGGAATCGCCCTTCCCCTGGTGCATACCGCCTGGGTCACCGCGATCGCCTTCACGGTGCTCAATGCGATCCTGCTGCTGCGTTTCCGCATTCCGACAGAAGACCGGGCGTTGCGCGCCCTGGTTCACTGACCGCCGATGATTACCCAAGCCTGATGGATGCTGCAGCGACGTCGTCCACCGCGCACTCGTTCGACGTCGCGATCGTGGGCGGCGGACCGATCGGCCTGGCCGCGGCCATCGAGGCGAGGCTGGCCGGGTTGAGCGTTGTGCTCATTGAGCAGCGCACCGGCGCCATCGACAAGGCCTGCGGTGAAGGATTGATGCCGGGCGCCGTCCCCTTGCTGCACCGTCTCGGGGTGGAGGTCGAGGGGCTGCCGCTGCGGGGAGTCACCTACCGTTCGGCAGCCCGCGGGTCGGCCGGCGTCACCCATCGTTTTGCCGGTGCCGGCGGCCTCGGGGTGCGCCGGACCACCCTGCATATGGCCCTGGCCCTGCGCGCCGAACAGCTCGGAGTGCAGCGCAGCAGTGGAAAAGCCACCGAACTGCGCCAGGGAACCGCCGGGGTGCAGGTTTTTGTCACGGACCGGTGGATCTCTGCGCGCTACCTGTTGGGCTGCGACGGGCTGCATTCCACCGTCGCTTCGCTCACCGGACTGCGTGCGGTCCCCGTGATCGGTCATTCCCGCATTTCCCGCCTGCGCCGCCGGCGCGACCGGGAGTCCCGCCGGTATGGGGTGCGCCAGCATTACGCGGTGGCGCCCTGGTCAGACAATATCGAGGTGTACTGGGCCGCCGACGCCGAGTTCTACGTCACCCCGGTCAGCCCCGCCGTGGTTGGGCTCGCGATGCTGTCCCGGCAGGGCACCGACTTCGACACCGCCCTTGCCTCGGTACCCGAGCTCGCCGAGCGGATAGCCGGCGCGGAGCCAGCGAGCAGCAGGCGCGGGGCCGGCCCCTTCGGACAGGTCACTCGCGCCCGCACGGCCGGGCGGGTGCTTCTGGTGGGGGATGCGTCCGGGTATGTTGACGCCATCACCGGCGAAGGATTACGACTGGGCATGGCGCAGGCCAGGGTCGCAGTGCAGTGCATTTCCGCGCAGCATCCCGAGCGATATGAAAAAGAGTGGCGATCCCAGACCAGGGATTTCCGCCTGCTCACCAGCGCGCTCGTTGTGTTCGCCACGTCGCGGTGGCGAGGCAGGATCGTCCCCCTCGCCGTGCGGCTGCCGTGGCTGTTTGGCAGTGTCGTCGAACGCCTGGCCCGCTGAAAACACTCGCCGGACGGCAGCCGCCCAACACCTCAGCTGTGCACAGGCACCCCACGCTCGGCCTCGCCCGAGTACTCGCTGAGTGGGCGGATCAGCGAATTGTCGGCCATCTGTTCCATGATGTGGGCCGTCCAGCCCACAATCCGCGCCGCCGCGAACAGTGGCGTAAAGGTGAGGGTGTCGAACCCCATCAGGTGGTAAAGCGGGCCGCTCGGGTAGTCGAGGTTTGGTTTGATATTTTTACTGGCCGCCATCGCACCCTCGAGGGTGTCGTAGAGTTCGGCGAGGTCCGGCCGATCGTATTTGGCGAGCAGCACATCCAGTGACGCCTTCATGGTGGGTACCCGGGAGTCGCCGTTTTTGTAGACCCGGTGGCCGAATCCCATGATTTTGCGTTTGCTCGCCAGGGCCTCGGAAAGCCAGCCTTCGACCCGGTCGGCCGACCCGATCTCGGCGAACGTGTGCATCACCGCCTCGTTCGCACCACCGTGCAACGCGCCCTTCAGGGCACCGATTGCGCCGACCACCGCCGAATACAGGTCACTCATGGTGCTGGTGATCACGCGGGCGGCGAACGTGGACGCGTTCAGGGAATGCTCCGCGTACATGATCATCGACACGTCGAACGCGTCAATGACCTCCTGGTCTGGCACCTCGCCGAAGGTCATGTGCAGGAAGTTCGCGGAATAGCCGAGGTCGTCGCGGGGCTCGATGAGCTGCTGCCCTCGACGGCGACGCTGGTCATATGCGACGATCGCCGGCATCTGCGCGAGGAGGCTGAGGGCACGGTCGGAGTTCAGGGTGGTGTCGCTGATGCCATTGGTCTGGCCGAGGGTGGCGTCACGAGCGCCGATCACACTGACTGCGGTGCGCAGGACATCCATGGGATGCGCCGTGACCGGCAACTCATCGATGACCTGTTTCACCACCGGCTGCAAGGCGCGCTGCGATCGTTCGGTCTGCTCGAATGCAACGAGTTGGTCAACGCTCGGAAGTTCGCCGTTCCAGAACAGGTAAGCCACCTCTTCGAACCGGCACTGTTTCGCCAACTGCTGCGCCGGATATCCGCGGTAGAGCAGGGAATTTGTCTCGGACGTCACCATGGAGATCGCCGTTGTATCAACAACGACCCCCGCGAGACCCTTATGGATGTCAGTCATGTCACTCCTTCGTGTCAGATGATTCGCGTGCGGGTAGTGCCGGTGCCTGTTTCCTGTCTCGGTGCTCGGTGCTCGGTGCTCGGGGATTTATCCCAGGCTTGCACGGAATTCTGCCCGATGAAGCTGGGTTCTCGGTGGAATTATCGGTCGGAGACCTACGGATGCTGCGTAGGAAGCCGTGTGGTCAATCCTCCAACACGCCGGCCAGCAAGGCTAGAAGTGGCGAGAATTACCCGCGTATGCCAATAGTGGAATAAATGGGACGTGCGGTGGGATTGCCGTGACTGGCTATGGCCGATTGCGGGTGCTGGCGGTGATCAATTCCGTCAGCGAGTCACGGATCTGCTCCAGGTCGGTAACGTCCATACCAAGTCGCGCAACGATTTGACCGGGAACCCGTTCGGCCTGGTCACGGAGGGTTAATCCCGCGGCAGTGAGGCCAAGGCTGAGGGTGCGCTCATCGTATTCGCCGCGGCGCCGGGTGACCAACCCGGCGACTTCGAGTCGTTTGAGAATGGGGGACAGGGTCGCTGGCTCCAGCAGTAGTGCATCGCTGATGTCGCGGGCGGTACGCGGGCTTCGCTCCCACAGTGCCAGCATCACCAGGTACTGCGGATGGGTGAGGCCGAGCGGCTCGAGCACCGGCCGATACAACGCGATAACACTGCGGGATGCGGCCGCGAGGGCGAAACACACCTGACGATCGAGTGCGAGGGGGTCGACATCAGCCATACGCCCAGTATAGTAATACTTAGTGCACTAACAAATACTCGAAAAGGAATAAGCGATGACGCAGCGCGCGCGCTGGTGGGAACGCCTCAATAACGCACTCATCCCCAAAATCGGTCCGCCGCCCCTCGGCCCATACAACGAGGATCCGCTACCACCGACGGGGCCGAAACCCTGCCCGCTCTGCGGCGAGCCGATGGACACCCACACCTTTGAGCGTGGTGTCACCGGAGATGGTCGGACCGCGACCAGGATGCAATGCCCGGTTCGGCACTGACCCGCCCGGTACTTCCCCGCTTTCAGTCCGTGGGGAAGAGCAGCGCCGCGAGTTCCTCGGGGGTATCCACCACGGCCACAGCGCCGGCCTGCTCGGCAGGGCTGCCGTAGCCCCAGGTGACAAAGATCGTGGGTATGCCGTTCTCGGCTGCCCCCTCCACATCGTGGATACGGTCGCCGACAAGAACCGGGTTCGACATGTCGGCGCCGAGTGCCGTCAGGCGAAGTAGTGCTTCGGCGACAACATCCTTTTTGGCACTGCGAACCTCGTCGTCCGAGGCACCGGTGATCACGTCGAAGCAGCGCGCGAGCGAGTAGTGCTCGAGGATCAGGGTGGCCGGGGTCTCCGGCTTCGACGTCGCGAGCGACATCTTCAGGGGACTCTCGCCGATCCGGCGGAGCAACTGGGGGACCCCTTCGTACAGCGAACTGTCGTAGGCCCCGACATTGAGGTATTTCTCCCGGTAGATCTCCAGTGCGCGCTCTGCGGTTTCGAGGTCCATCCCGGCGTAGTCGCGGAACGAGTCCATGATCGGCGGCCCGACGTAGCGCAGCAGCTCGGCGGGCGAAGGGATCGGCAGGCCGAGGCGCTCGAGCGTGTAGACCAGCGTCGAGGTAATGCCGGGAGCCGAGTCGGTGATCGTTCCGTCGAGGTCGAAAAGGAGTGCGCTATAACCGGGGTTCACCCGCCCAGCATAGGCGGCGCGGATTACCGCACTGTGCCGTCGGGGATTCGGCGGCGCGTCAGAACAGGCGCGAGTGGCTGTCGTCCATACCCCGGAGGGCGTCGTAGTCCAGCAGTACACAGCGGATCCCGCGGTCCTCGGCGAGGGTGCGCGCCTGCGGTTTGATCTCCTGGGCGGCGAACACCCCAACCACCGGTGCGAGGTGCGGGTCGCGGTTCATCAACTCGAGGTAGCGGGTGAGCTGCTCGACGCCGTCGATGTCCCCGCGACGCTTGATCTCCACGGCGATCGACTTGCCGGCAGCATCCTGCGCCAGGATATCGACGGGACCGATGGCGGTCATGTATTCGCGGCGCACAAAGGTGTACCCGTCGCCGAGTACCTCGATCTGCTCAGCGAGCAGCTTCTGCAGGTGCGCCTCCGTACCGTCTTTGCTGAGGCCGGGATCGAAGCCGAGTTCGTGCGAGGTGTCGTGCAGGATCTCGTGGATGGAGATCATCAGCAGGTCGGCGGTTTTAGCCTGCGCGACTTTCCAGATCTGGGTGACCCCGACCTCCGCCTGCTCGGCGTCGGGCTCGAGGATCGAGACGGTGCACGGCGGGCTCATCCAGTTCAGCGGCTTGTAGGACAGAGAATCGGAGTGCACAAGCACACTGCCGTCACTCTTCACCAGCAGCAGCCGGGTGGCAATGGGGAGATGGGCGCTGAGACGGCCCGCGTAATCGACGGAACAGCGGGCTATAACTAAACGCACCCGTTGATCCTAACTTCTGCGCTCAGCGCGCGCCGACAACCACCCACCGGTCGCCCCGGGCGCGGAGGCCGAGGGTGACGGCCCGTGCAGCCATGTAACCGAAGATGAAAGCAAGCCAGACCCAGAGCAGCCCGCCGCCGAGTAGGACCGCGGCGGCGAGCATCGGCAGGTAGACGATCGCCGCGACGATCCCGGCCATGGCAAGGTAGCGGGCATCACCGGCACCGATCAGCACCCCGTCGAGCACAAAAACGTAACCGGCCAGCGGCGCCCCGATCGCCATCACCACGATGATCACCGGCAACTGCTGCTGCACCCCGGCATCCCCGGTGAATACCGGTCCGGCCAGCCAGGCCAGCGCGATGAGCACCACCCCAAGCAACGCACCGCAGCCGATCCCGATCTGCACAAGGCGGGCAGAGACCTGGGAGACGCGTGGCACGTCGGATGCTCCGAGGCTGTGGCCGATCATCGCCTGGCCGGCGATCGCCAGGGCGTCGAGCATAAAAGCGACCGTGCTGAAAATGGTCAGCGCGATCTGTAGGGTCGCCAGCTCAGTGACCCCGATGGTTGTTGCCGCGTAAACGGTCGCAATCATCGAGGCCCGCAGGGCCGCGGTGCGGATCAGGAGCCAGCCACCAGAGGACAGTGCCCCGGCGACCCCGGCGAAGCCCGGCTTCAGGCTGGCCCCGCTGGAGCGTGCCGCGCGCACGGCCATCACGATGTACACGGCGGCCATCGCCCACTGTGCAATGACGGTGCCCGCGGCGGAGCCGGCAATCCCCCAGCCGAAGCCGTAGATGAACACGGCGTTGAGGGCCGCGTTCAGCGCGAAGCCGGCGATGGCAACCACGAGTGGGGTGCGGGTGTCCTGCAGCCCGCGCAGCAGGCCGGTGGCCGCGATGACCAGAAGCATCCCCGGTAGGCCCCAGAGGGAGACGGAAAGATAGGTCGTCGCGGCGGAGGAGGCACCCGTGGAACTGCCGAACAGGTCGACAACACCGCCGGCCAGGGGGAGGCCGACCACCAGGAGGACAATCCCCAGCACCAGGGCGAGCCACATCCCGTCGATCCCGGCGCGGATCGCCCCGGGGCGGTCGCCAAACCCCAGCCGGCGGGCGACGGTGGGGGTTGTCGCATAAGCGAGGAACACCAGCAACCCAACGATGGTCTGCAGGATCGTTCCGGCGATTCCGAGGCCGCCGAGCGCATCCACGCCGAGGTGGCCGATGAGGGCGGTGTCCGTCAGCAGGAAAAGCGGTTCGGCAACGAGCGCACCCAGGGCGGGCAGGGCGAGCCGGAAGATATCCGCATCGAGCGGGGAACGGCGAAAAAGGGAAGCGATGGCAGCACTCTACTTCTCCCCGGGCGCGGTTACGCCCTCTGCACTTAAGCTTGGGAACTATGAGCCTTTTAACACCGCTGTCCGTAGGTATCAAGCTCGACGAACTCGATTCGAGCGTTCGACCGCAGGATGACCTGTTCCGCCACGTCAACGGCAAGTGGATCGAGAGCGCCGAAATTCCCTCGGACAAGGCCCGCTACGGCTCGTTTTACGTGCTCGCCGAAGAGGCCGAACGCAATGTGCGCACCATCATCGAAGATGCCCAGGGCGCAGCGGCGGGGACGGAACAGCGCAAGATCGGCGACCTCTACGCCAGCTACATGGATGAGGAACGCATCGAGGCGCTCGGAGCCGCGCCGCTGCAGCCGCTGCTGGCCGAAGTGGCCGCCGTCGACTCCATCAACACCCTGCTGACAACCCTCGGACGCTTCGAGCGTGGCGGCACCAGCGGATTCTTCGGCCTTTTTGTAGACAACGACCCTGGCAACCCCGAGCGTTACCTGGTGTTCCTCAACCAGGCCGGCCTCGGCCTTCCCGACGAGTCGTACTACCGCGAGGAGAAATTCGCGGAGATCCGCACGAAGTACGTGGCGTACCTCGAGAAGATCCTCGGCCTCGCCGGGCTCGACGATGCAGCATCCCGCGCCGCGCGCGTTTTCGAACTGGAAAAAACCCTTGCCTCGCACCACTGGGACAAGGTGGCCTCGCGCGACAGCGAAGCGACCTACAACCTGCAGAGCTGGAGCGAACTGACCGCGCTCGCCGGTTCTGTCGACCTCGACGCCTGGCTCGCCGCGGTCGACGTGCCGGCCGGCGCCCTCGCCGAGGTTGTTGTGCGCCAGCCGAGCTTTGTGCAGGCACTCGAGACGATTCTCGTCGACGACCAGCTCGACTCCTGGCGTGACTGGCTGGCCTGGCAGGTCATCCGCTCGAACGCCGGGTACCTCAGCGGCGACTTCGTCGAGGCGAACTTCGACTTCTACGGCCGCACTCTCAGCGGGACCCCCGAACTGCGCGCCCGCTGGAAGCGCGGCGTCTCCATGGTCGAAGGCGCCCTCGGCGAGGCGATCGGCCGCGTCTACGTCGAGCGGCACTTCCGCGCAGAGGCGAAGGTCGAGATGGATGTGCTCGTCGCCAACCTCATCGAGGCGTACCGCCAGAGCATCACCACCCTCGACTGGATGACCCCGGCCACCCGCGAGCGCGCCATCGACAAGCTCGAGAAGTTCACCCCGAAGATCGGGTTCCCGGACGCGTGGCGCGATTACTCCTCGCTGGAGATCGCCGCGGACGACCTGCTGGCGAACGTGCGGGCGACAAACGAGTTCGAATTCCAGCGCGAGCTCGGCAAGATCGGCAAGCCGCTCGACCGCGACGAGTGGTTTATGACCCCGCAAACCATCAACGCGTACTACAACCCCGGTTTCAACGAGATCGTGTTCCCCGCCGCGATCCTGCAGTACCCGTTCTTCGACGAGACGCGGGATGCTGCGGCGAACTATGGTGCGATCGGTGCGGTCATCGGCCACGAGATCGGCCACGGCTTCGACGACCAGGGCTCGAAGTATGACGGCGACGGTCGCCTGACCGACTGGTGGACCGCCGAGGACAAGGCCGCGTTCGAGACCCGCACCGCCTCGCTGATCGAGCAGTACAACGCGCTCGCCCCGCACCAGGTGCCCGAGCACTCCGTCAACGGTGCCCTCACGATCGGCGAGAACATCGGTGACCTCGGCGGCCTTGCCATCGCCTGGAAGGCGTACCTGATCTCCCTCGATGGCGCGGAGTCCCCGGTCATCGACGGCCTCAGCGGAGCAGAGCGCTTTTTCCTGTCCTGGGCGCAGGCCTGGCAGCTGAAGGCGCGCGATGAGGAAGTCATCCGCCTGCTGTCGATCGACCCGCATTCGCCGAATGAGTTCCGGTGTAACCAGATCGTGCGCAATATTGACGATTTCTACGTTACGTTCAATGTCACCGAGTCCGACGCGCTGTGGCTCGATCCGAAGGACCGCGTCACGATCTGGTGAGGCGGGTTTTCGAGGGGTGGAGGACGATGTGGCTGGAACGGATCGCTCCCGTGAGCGGTGGAATGCCGTGCACGAGCCCCACCCGGCCAGGCACAGCCTGGCCGGGAAACAACTGAGCTTCGCCGGATCTTTCGCGGCCCTCGGCAACCTTGCCTACGAGGGGGCCGAGGTGTCGGCGCACGTCATCGACCTGCGCTCCGGTGAAGTAATTTTCGCAATCGACGAGCGGATCGTGCTGCCTACCGCCGGTATCGGCACCCTGCTGCTGCTGATCGAGACCTCCGCGCGGCTAGCCGCCACCGATACTTCGGTGTTGAGCCCTCTGACGCGCATCCCGGCCCTGGCCGTGGGTGACGCCGGGCTCTGGCGACACCTGCACACCACGGCTCTTCCGGTCGCCGACCTCGCTGCCCTGGTGGCCGCGACCGGCGACAACCTGGCGACAAACGTGCTGCTGCACCGGATCGGGATGGATGCTGTTCGCCAGCGCGCCGATGGACTCGGCCTGGTCAAGACGGCGCTCCTCGACCAGGCCAGGAACAAGCGCGGGCCGGACGACGCCCCGTACCTGTCGGTCGGTTCGACCTACGAGCTCACCGCCCTCATGGTTGCCCTCACCCGCGGTCGGGTCGTCGACCCGGTCACCAGTGAACGGGTGCTCGGCTGGCTCGCCCTCAACGCCGACCTTTCGCTGGTTGCCAGTGCCTTCGGGCTTGACCCGCTGTCGCATGGCCGGGTGGAGCACGGCATCCACCTCGTGAACAAAACGGGATCCTCTCTCGGAGTGCGCGCCGAGGTAGGAGCGCTACGCGGCCCGCGGTCGTCGATCGCCTATGCCGTGAGCATCCGATTTGATGACTCGAACCTGCCTGCGCGGCTGCGTGTTCTCGATGCCCTGCGGAGTGTGGGAAACGACATTCTGGAGCATGTGCATTGATTCGAGAAATGCACATTTAAACCTTGTCCCCTTTTATGGGGACGTGTTAGCTTGGCCGCGCACCTGGGATGCGAGTGACCCGAACGCTCTTCCGACCCGACAGCGTGCCGACAAAGAGGTGATACCCGACCCCGCGAACTCGTGTT
>Ga0247735_1000325_pt1 | contig 19608 bp, 19 predicted proteins | sample UWRJL178409R2_FD_180934 | JGI IMG/M metagenome (GOLD analysis project Ga0247735, IMG submission 180934) | Plant litter microbial communities from Arlington Agricultural Research Station in Wisconsin, United States - UWRJ-L178-409R-2 | ecosystem: Environmental > Terrestrial > Plant litter >... | reverse complement strand
CGCGCCGGAGCCGACGCCGGCCTCGACGACCGTCGCACCGGGAAAGATGTCGGCGGCTCCAACGATCTGGGCGGCATCCTTCGGGTAGATGATGGCAGCGCCGCGCGGCATCGACATGACGAAGTCAGTGAGCAGCGGGCGAAGCGCGAGGTATTCGATCTCGTTCGACGAGAAAACGACCGAGGCATCGGGTTTGCCGATGACATCGTCGTGCTGCAGCACTCCGCGGTGGGTGTGGAACTCGCCGCCGGCCTCGAGGGTCACGGTGTTCATGCGGCCCTTCGGACCGGTCAGCTGTACGCGGTCACCCACGCGGAAGGGGCCGCTCTGGCGGCGGAAAAGGTCGGTCATGCGGTTCGTCCTGACGTAAATACCGCGGCAAGGTCTGCAACGGTGCGCCCAGCGAGGCTGGGCCAGATGGTGTGGCCGGGGCCCTCGCTGATCGGCACCATCAGCGGCACTCCGATCGAGACCGCCCCGGATGCGACGGCCGAGGCGAGGCCGGTGCTCGAGTCTTCGATGGCCACGCACTCGGTTGCCTCGAACCCGAGGGCCGCAGCGCCCTTGAGGTAGGGCTCCGGATGCGGTTTGGAGTGTTCGACGTCGTCGCCGGCGACGATCGCCTGAAAAGCGGGAAAGTCGATCAGCTCGACGACGAGCACGGCGAGCCGGCGGATCGACATCGTCACGAGGGCCGAGGGGATCCCCTTGTGGTGCAGTTCGAGCAGCAGTTCCTTCGCCCCCGGGCGCCACGGGACGAGCACACGAACCTGTTCGATGACGCGGGTGGTCAGCGCTTCGATGATCTCGTCTTCGCCGAGTTTCACGCCGTGCGACTGCAGCACGCGGGCTGAGTGCCAGAGGCCGCTCCCGACGAGCTGCAGGGCATCCTCGTGGGTCCAGGTTCCGCCGAACGACTCGACGAGCTCGGTTTCGGCGAGCATCCAGTACGGCTCGGTATCGACGATTGTGCCGTCCATATCCCAGAGGACGGCGGCGGGGAACACAGTAGTCACAACCGGCGAGTCTACCGACCCTCGCCAAAGTTCTATCCTTGGATGAGTAGAGTCCCGCCGTCGGAGGCGTGGCTGGCAAGGGGTATCAGAGTGACTGGGAACGAAAAGTTCGCGAGTGGTCGACTGCTGGTCGTCGCCTTTGAAGGCTGGAACGATGCCGGTGAAGCGGCGAGCGGTGCCGTGCACACGCTCAAGGAGTTGCTGGATCTCTCCCGGGTGATGGAGATCGAACCGGAAGACTATTTCGATTACCAGTTCAACCGCCCGACCGTCGTGAGCGACGACGAGGGCAAGCGGGAACTGGTCTGGCCGACGGTCGCGATGTTCGGCCCGACGGCACCGGCCGACGTGGATGACGAGGTCGACGTCACCGACGACGACACCGTTTTCGACTTCAGCGCCGACAACGGTTCGAACATCTACCTGCTCGTCGGTACCGAACCGTCCCGCGGCTGGAAGACTTTCACGATCGAGGTACTCGATGCGATCGAGACCAACGAGATCAGCGGCATCATCCTTCTCGGTGCGATGCTCGCCGACGTTCCGCACACCCGTCCGATCTCGGTGTTCGTGAGCAGCGAGAACCCCGAGGTCCGTTCGCGACTCTCGGTCGAGCAGTCGAGCTACGAGGGCCCGGTGGGGATTCTGTCGGTGCTGGCGGATGCCGCAGAGAAGCGTGGGATTCCGACCGTCTCGATCTGGGCATCCGTTCCCCACTACGTACACAATGCGCCGAGCCCGAAGGCCACGCTCGCGCTCATCGACAAACTCGAAGAGATCATCGACGTCGTCATCCCGCGCGGAGATCTCGTCGACGAGGCTGCGGCCTGGGAGACCGGTATTGACGCCCTCGCGAGCGAGGACGACGACATGGCGACCTACATTTCGCAGCTCGAACAGGCGAGGGACACGGTCGACTCCCCCGAGGCGAGCGGTGAGGCGATCGCGCAGGAATTCGAGCAGTACCTTCGTCGGCAGCCCGGTGATGGAAAGCCCGACAGCTCCTCTGGTCCGTCGGCCGGCGACGAGCCGTGGCGTCCGAAAGAATAGGGCGTCCGAAGCAGCGGAGCGGCCGGTGCGCTAGAGCCGGATGCCGAGCAGCGCGTCGATCGCGGCTAACGTCTCGGCGTCAGCCGGTGTACCCGCGGCGATGCGCGCGTCGATAACGGCCAGCGCCCCGGCGGTGTCGAGGTCGTTCACCAGCACGGTTCGTAGCTCGTTGAGGGCGCTGCTGGTGGCGCTGTCCGGGTGCGAGGCCCAGCCATCCCAGCGTGCGAGCCGTTCCTCGGCGTCGGTGAGCACGGCATCCGTCCATTCCCACTCGCGGCGGTAGTGTTGGGCGGCGATCGCGAGTCGGATGGCGCGCGGATCGACCCCGTCGTCGATGAGCCTGGAGACGAAGACGAGATTGCCGAGCGACTTGCTCATCTTCTCGCCCCGGTAGGAGACCAGCGCGGTGTGCGAGTACAGGTTCGCGAGGGCTCCGCCGGTCAGGGCTGCAGTGTGCCCGGCGCTGAACTCGTGGTGCGGAAAGCTGAGGTCGTGCCCGCCGCCGTTGACGGTCGCTGGCAGGTCGAGGTACTCCTGCGCGATCACCGAACACTCGATGTGCCACCCGGGGCGGCCAGTGCCGACGACGGACGGCCAAGACGGTTCGCCGTCGCGGGCGGCGCGCCAGAGCAGCGGATCGAGTGGGTCGCGTTTGCCGGCGCGGTCTGGGTCTCCCCCGCGTTCGGCTGACAGTGCCAGCATCGTGGCGCGATCGAGTCTGCTCTCCTGCCCGAGTGTCCAGTCGGAGGACGTGGATGCCGCAGCACTGTCGAAGTAGATGTCGCCGTCGATCTCGTAGGCGATACCGCGATCGAGCAATACGCGCACGGCGGCGGCAATCGGCTCGAGCATGTCGGTGACGGCGATGAAGTGGTCGGGCGGGATGACGCTGAGCGCCCGCATGTCAGAGCGGTACAGCTCGGTTTGGGATGCCGCGAGCTCGCGCCAGTCGACGCCGGTGTCGCGCGCCCGCTCGAGAAGCGGGTCATCCACATCGGTGGTGTTCTGGGCGTACACAACGTCGAAGCCGCCATCGAGCCACAGCCGCACCAGCGTGTCGAACGCGAGGTAGGTCGCCGCGTGCCCGATGTGGGTTGCGTCGTAAGGCGTGATCCCGCAGACGTAGAGGTTCGCCGTTGCGAGCGGCCTGGCCGCGGTAACGGTGCCGGTAACGGTGTCGAACAACCTCGGAACATCAGAGTGGCCGGGCAGCCGGGGAACGACTGGGCGGGTCCACGATTTCACTGTGCAAGCTTAGGTGACCGGCAAGCAGAGGCAGCCGTCTAGTCGAACTCCAGCCATTCGAGCGCGTCGTCCAGCGCCTCGACTTCTTCGGAACTGAATGCGGATGCCTGCACGGATTCCGGCAACTCACTCAGCGAAAACTCGGCCCCCTCGGTGAGAAGCCTGCTTCTCTCGTCGTCAGTATGGATGACGACTCGCGTCAATGCCCAGACCATAATTTCCCCATTAGCGGAACTGTCGATTGCTCTGCCGGGGTCCGGGGCTTCGCGTGTGACTACAGGGTAGGCCCAACGGGCAGTTTCTCACAGGGGGGTAGACAGAACGGGCTGCGCTCACAGCGAAAGAGTGCGCTTCACAATCCGCTCTGCGACGTCGTGCAGTTTGTAGCCGTTGGCACGCGCATAGCTGCGCAGGAGGCCGAAAGCCTCGTCCATGTTGACCGAGCGGGTCTGTGCGAGAACGCCCTTTGCCTGTTCGATGATGACCCGGCTGTTAAGCGCACGCTGCAGTTGTTCGCGGGCCTGGTCGCTCTCGCGGAGGGCGCGCTCGTGCAGGATGCCGATCGTTGCGACATCCGCAAGGCCCTGCGCGATCGAGGCGTCCTGCTCGGTCATCTCGCTCGGCTCCGAGCGGAAGAGGGCGAGACTGCCGATGATGGTGCCGCGAAGTCGAAGGGGAAAGACGAACACCGATCGGAAGCCGAGTGCGAGCGCACCGCGGTTGAACTCGGGCCAGCGTTCGTCGTGGTCATCGACGTCGCCGATTGACACGACTTCGCCGGTGCGGACGGAAGCGACGCACGGACCGTATTCGTGGCGAATCTGCATGAGGTCCACGAGATCGCGTTCTTCGCTCGTCGACGCCACCACCGACAGGCTGTCATCGGCGTCGATGAGCATGAGCCCGGCCGCTGACGCGTCGAAAATCTCCGCGGTCGTATCAACGAGCGTTTGCAGCAGGTCGACGACGTCATAGCCGGCAACGAGGGTGTCGGCGAGGGTGACAAACGCCGAGGCGAGGCGTTGCTCGCGGGAGAAAGGCGAATCTGACGGCATGTTCAGTCACCCGCCCCTGGCGTCTGGCCCGGCGAGAAATCGAGGCGCCGCTCAACGACGTCGGCTGCGACATCCATCACCGACCGTCCGCTCGAGAATGCGTGGGCGCGCAGCAGCAGCAGCGCGTCGTTTGCCGAAATGTTCAGCTGGGCAAGCACCATGCCGGTTGCCTGGTGAACGTCGCGGCGCGACAGCGGTGAGAGGTCTTCTTCGCTTCCGTCGTCTCCGAGAATGCGGCGCAGCACTTGCCAGGAGGCGAGTTCGGCGAGTTTGGACACCCGCCTCACTTCGGTGCCCTGAAGCTCGCGTGGCGCGCTTGCGTACAGGTCGACAGCGCCGAGATCGAGGCTGCCGACGTACAGCGGAAAGGCGTACAGAGCGCCGATTTCTTCGTGAATTCCATCGCGGCGGACGCCTTCATTGAACAGCGGCCAGTCTTCGGAGCCGACGAGGGCGAAATCGGGGCGAAGAACCGGACGCCGGGTTGACATGGCGTCCCAGCACGGACCCTCGCCGAGATCGAACTGCAGTTCGTCGATTCGGGCGGCGGTGGCGTTGCTCGAGCTCACCGTTGCCTGGCCGGGACCGACGAGCACCGACAGCGCCGCACCTTCAACGGGGAGCACCGAGAGGAACGGGTCAACGAGCTTCAACTCGCGTTCGTCGGCGAGCGAGATAGCGCGCTTGGCCGCTTCGAACTTCTTTCTTCCATCCATGGTTACCACCTCGATCCGTCGGCGTTTTGGTCAGTCAAGAATACCGCTAACCCCTAGACGGGCTGAATGGTTCCTGTGAGCAAAAGGGCGATCAAAACACCGCCGAGCGCAATCCGGTAGATGACGAACGGCAGGAACGAGCGCTTCGAGATGTAGCTCATGAAGAATGCAATGACGACGAATCCGACGATGCCCGCGATGAGCGTGGCGACGAGGGTCTGGGCCGGATCGAAGACCTCGGGTACGCAGAGGTCGCCGGTCGCGGGGTCGCAGGTGATCGTTTTGTAGACCTGGTAGAGGCCGCTGCCAAAAACGGCGGGGATCGCGAGCAGGAACGAGTAGCGGGCTGCGGCACGGCGGTCGTAGCCGAGGAACAGTCCGGCCGTGATGGTTCCACCCGAGCGAGACACTCCGGGGATCAGCGCCATCGCCTGGGCGAAGCCGAAAACAATGGCGTGCGGCCAGGTGAGCTGCTTCAGGCGCAGCTCCTTCTTGCCGACGTAGTCGGCGATTCCGAGCAGGATGCCGAACAGGATCAGCGTGAAGGCCACGATCCACAGCGACCGGAGCGTGGTTTCGATGGCGTCCTGGAAGGCGATTCCCAGTACGACGATCGGAACGCTGCCGAGGATGATGAACCAGCCGAGCCTGACGTCGGGATCGGACTGCGGAACCTTGCGGAACAGCGCTTTTGCCCACTTGCTGATGATGCGCGTGATGTCGTGCCAGAAGTAGATGACGACGGCCGTCTCGGTGCCGAGCTGGGTGATCGCGGTGAAGGCCGCTCCCGGGTCTTCCTGGCCGAGGAACTCGCCGACGATGCGCAGATGGGCGCTCGATGAGATGGGAAGAAATTCGGTAAGGCCCTGCACAAGGCCGAGGATGATTGCCTCGAAGAAACCCACTGGTACTGCTCTCGCTCGGTCGTGCGCGGCGCGGTGGCGCCGTGCGTGGTGGTGCTTAGTAGTTCAGGAACAGGTCCCCGAGAACCTGCCTGCCAAAGACTAATGCGTCGAGCGGCACGCGCTCGTCAACGCCATGGAACATTCCGGGAAAGTCCAGATCGGCCGGAAGTCGGAGAGGCGCGTAGCCATACCCGGTGATGTCGAGCTTCTTGAGCGCCTTGTTATCGGTTCCGCCGCTGAGCAGGTACGGCAGGACGTGAGCGCCGGGGTCGTGTGCTTTCAGGGTGCTGACCATGGTCTCGACGAGAGTGCCCTCGAACGGGTTCTCGAGGCCGATGTCGGAGTGCACGATGACGACTTCGATGTCGTCCCCGACGAGTGCGCGGACCTCGGCGAGTACGGCATCCTCTTCTCCCTCGAGGGTGCGGATGTCGACGAGAGCTTCGGCGTAGTCCGGGATGACGTTGTGCTTGTAGCCGGCGTTCAGCAGGGTCGGGTTTGTCGTGGTGCGCAGGGTCGCCTGGATGAAGCCGGCGGCGGTTCCGGTGGCGAGCACGACCCCTTCGGGGCCGAGCTTTTCGGCGTCGACACCGAGGATGCGGGCGAGTTCGGAAACGAGCTGTTCGGTGGTGTCGGTCAGGTGGATCGGCCAGTCGTAGCGGCCGACTTTGGCGACAGCTTCTGCGAGTTTGGTGACGGCGTTGTTATGGATGACGCGCGAGCCGTGGGCTGCGGTGCCGCGCGCGATGAGCTTGATCCAGACGAGGGCCTTTTCGCCGGTTTGCAGCAGGTAGGCGCGTTCGCCGCCGAGGGTGACCGAGTAGCCGCCGACTTCGCTGATGGCCTCGGTGGCGCCGGCGAAAAGTTGCGGGTGGTTGTCGACGAGGTAACGCGAACCGAAGATTCCCCCGTTTTCTTCGTCGGAGAAGAAGGCGATGACAAGGTCGCGGGAGGGCTGCTTTCCGGCACCCAGGATGTCCTGGAGCGCCGTAATGATCATGGCGTCCATGTCTTTCATGTCGACCGCTCCGCGTCCCCAGAGCATCCCGTCTCTGACGATGCCCTCGAACGGGTCGACGCTCCAGTTATCCGGATCCGCTGGGACGACATCCGTGTGTCCGTGGACAACGAGGGCCGGTTTGCTCGAGTCGGAGCCCTTGACTCGGGCGACGACGCTGGTGCGGCCGGGGGCGGCATCCACGTAAGTGGTGGTCAGGCCGAGATCTTCGAGCAGGGCGCCGAGGTACTGGGCGGCGTCGGTTTCACCGTTGGACTTGCCGCCGCCGTAGTTCGTTGTGTCGAAGCGGATGAGGTCGCGTGCGATTCGGGCTGTTGCCTCGAGTTCGTCGGGTGCGGTGTTCTGTTCGCTCGTCATCCCCCCACGCTACCGGGCGTGGGTTGCGAGGTCGTGATCGGATGACAATGGACGAAATAAAACATTTTGAACGCGTTTTTTCGCGGCGGATCAAGGGTCTCGGCCTCTGTTCAGTGTCCACTTTGCCGCAGTGTGATTTGAGCACTGCGAGGGCATGCTATTCTCGTTTCTCGGCGGTTCTGCAAGGAACTTGCCAATGCGCGCGGATGGCGGAAATGGCAGACGCGCTAGCTTGAGGTGCTAGTGCCCGTATAGGGCGTGGGGGTTCAAGTCCCCCTTCGCGCACAGTACTTGTCGCAAGGCAGTACGAACCTGTTGAGAAACAGAACGAAGGCCCGGTCAGAGAAATCTGCCCGGGCCTTCGTCGTTTGTGGTGGGTGTTGTATTTGCTCGCGTACACTGGGGTTATCCAGCAAATGAGACAGCAGGACCTGGTGTTGACCAGGGTGAAATGGCCAGAACGAGGAAACTCGGGATGGCCATTTTTCGTTTCACCGGAGCGTGGCGCATTAGCCTTCGTCGGCGGTCGCTGACGGGTCGTAGAGCGGGCCGCCGGGAAATAGCGGATGCGTACCGGCACGGTATGCCTCAAGGGGCCCTGGCCGAATGTGTGAGTGGTCGGCGATAGTCACGACTGGAATCCCGGCAGCGAATGCTGCGTCCACCTTTTGCGTGAGTGCGCTGCCGATTCTTCTGATGGCTCGGTCCTGGACGGCGAGTTCGGCGGATAGCCGTTCAATCTCGGCGAGGTGACTGACGACCTCCGGCGGAAGCGCGACCGGTGGATGGTCGAGGTCGATCACCCAGTCGGGTGGACGCGCCTCATTGTCGCTGTGGGTCGTTGGGTCCATGGGAACCATTTTGCGCTCGGATACGTCTAATCGAGGTTGAACTTGTTGCGGAACGCGTCGGCGAGGTCGTCGAGGGATGAGAACTCTTCGTCGGCGAGGATGGGATAGTCGCCCAGAAGGTAGGTGAATACCTTCGCATCCGAAAAGTAGAGGCCTCCGGCTCCGCTCGACGACAGCACCGCTCCCGGCGGGCGTGGGCCTGGCTCGCCGACTTCGACATAGTTGTGTCTTTGTTTCGGTGAGCCATCCGTCAGGAAGATCATTGGTTCATTCGGGAAGACGATGGTCGGCATCACAGCCGGGTCCGAAGCTTTTTGGCTGCTATCGATAACCATCTCAATCCACACCAGTGCGTTTGTCGACGTTTCCCTTACGCCGAGATAAGCCGTGTGCCATTCGTAATGTGGATCGCCATCGCCGGAATCTTCCTGAAACTTGAACGTACCGCCCGGTCGAAGTTCCTCAATCGTCCCGACAATCAATCGAGTGGGTTTGGCGTGCTCCGCCCACATCTCGAATGAATTCGGCAGCAACCAGTCGGCGGTCTTCGAATCCCACGGTGAATCCTCGCCGCGAAGTACGAGAGGGTTCGTCGGGCTGGTGGTGGGTGTCGCTGCGATCGGCGGAGTGGCAGTTGAGTTGCCGAGTGAGATAGCCCCCACGGTGATCGCTGCACCTACCGCGACGATAGCGATGGCCGCGAACGCAAGATTCATGGGGCGGATTCTCGCTGGAGCGACAGGCCGCGCAACAGTGCTGCGCGGCGCGAACCGCAGTGTCCACTCCCCCGGGTCCTTCATCCGCTTGAGTGCTTCTTCGGGGGTCATGGCCTGTCCTTTCCGGCGGTGATCGGCGTCGATTGAAGCGGCGTCGTCTGGCGCAGTTTTCGCAGCGCGTGCTGAGCCTGGCTTCGGACGGTAGCGACAGAGATGCCGAGCATTCTCGCGATCGTCGAATCGGTGAGGTCGAATTGGTAGCGCAGCACGAGCGTTTCGCGCTGGCGCGGGGGAAGATCCTGCAGGAGCACGAAGAACTCGTTCAACTCTTCGTGCTCGAAGAACCGCTGGTCGTCGTACGGGGTGTCAGGAACGTCATCCGTTGGCACTTCGCGTCTCTTGCGGATGAGGTCGATGCACCGGTTCGCTACCGCCTTCTTGAGGTACACCAGTGGATAGGCGACGGGCCAGGTGGATGCGACGGAGATCAGGACGTCCTGCACGATGTCCTCGGCGTCGTGCCGGTTGCCCGTCATCAGGACGGCGAGGTGCAGCAGGCGATCGGCGTGTTCGCTGACCAGGCGCGTGTAGCGCGCGTCTGCTCCCCAGGCTGCCATTGAGTCCGTTTCGTCGGCCGTTTTCGTTGTGCGTTCAGACCTTAGACGGGCGAGCACGCGGAATGTGATGCATCTCACGCGAGAAAGTTTCGCGCACATGGTCAGCCTGATCGCTTACGCGCCTAGTATCTGAAGATGATTCAACTTCGAACGATAGCTGCTGGTGCGGCGACGCTCGTGATCGTTGCCGTCATGGCCGGCTGCACAGGGGTGCCTCTCGTCGAAGCGGAAAAGCCCGAGGCCACCCCCTCCACTGCTCCGAATCCAGCGGCGGAGATCATTGCGGCGGCGGTTGCCGAGCTTGGTCCATATCCGGCTCCCCCGGCGCTCACCGGTGAGGCAGCCGAGCGAGCACTGAGCGAGCGATCCGACAGGTACTGGGCGAGCGTCACTGAAGCGCATCCGTCAGCTGTGAGGCCCGATGTCGCGCCGGCTCCGTTTGTCACGAACAGCGAGTACCGCGAGGCTCAGCGCAGCTGCCTCAAGGCCGCTGGAGAAACCGTTGTCGACGGCTTCGAGTGGGAGTCAGACCAGACCGAAGCCGACGACATCCTTCTGTATTCCTGTCTGGTCGAGTTCACGACCGAACCAACCGAACCGCCATCCGATGAGTACTACGGGTACCTCTACGACGTGCTGACGCAGTTCTCGGTGCCGTGTCTCGAGCAGTCGGGCTCCACAATTGCGCCGGCGCCGTCGCGTGCGAAGTTCATCGCGAAGTGGCCGAACCAGAACTGGTGGCCGTCATCCAATCGTGGGGCACAGTTCTACGAGGCCGATATGGCCGAGTGCCAGCCATCGATCGACGAGTACCACTGAGCTGAATTCGCGGGCGCTGCAACGTTCGAGCGGATGCCGGACATGTGCAGGTGACATCGCACACCTTCGGCGGGAGCCACATGAATTCGAACGAGACGGAACGCGACACCGCGATTGACGCCCTGCTCCTGGCGAACGATCCCGCCTCGGGCCTGAGGACTGACCACGGCCACCTGGCCCGGATTGCCAGCCGGGCTCCGTGGTCGAGGCGAAAGCGTGTGCCGTGGCAGGGCTGGTTGACATTGGCGGTCGTCGCTTCGGTCGCGCTGGGGTTTGCGCTGCCGGTGATTACCTCCGGTCTGAACGGGACTGCTCCGAACACCGCGCAGCCCGGACTGCCGCAGACTTCCCAATCTGAGACTCAAACGCCTGAAACTCAAACGCCTGAAACTCAAACGCCTGAGTCGCCCACGCCGCAATCGCTACCGCCGGACTGGGCCGCTCTCGGCGCGCCAGACTTTGCGGAGTATCTGACGAAGACGTTCGCCGGCGGACTTCCTTTTCCGGACGGCACGACCAGAGCCGAGTTCGAGCTCTGGCTCGTCGAGCTGTTCAGTGATCAGGACCCGAGCTTTGTCGAAGAGGACTACCAAGCGGGACTCGGCTTCACGTACGAGTTCGACGTGCGCTGCCTCTGGATTCAGGACTGGGTCGCCGCCGACGCCGCAGGGGACGGTGTGAGAGCGGATGCTGCGGCATCCGTAGTTCGTGATTCTCTCGACTGGCCATTGCTGGGTCCGAACGGCGGAGGTGTTCCGGAACACTTTGAACGGCTTTCAGACGCGATGAGTGACGGTGATCGCGCTGGCGTACTTCTGGAACTCGGCGGCGACTGTGATTTCGACGTGCACTCGTGAGTGAACGAGTGGCCGGTCGGGCTGCGGATACCGTCCGCGAAGAACGCACGGCCTTCGGAGCTCGCGTGGAGCAGGTAATGCCGGATCTGTTGCGCTACTTTGCCCGCAGGGTCGTGCCGCGGGACGACGCGTACGACTGTGTTTCTGATGCGTTGGTCGTGCTGTGGCGCCGGCGTGTGTTTGCGCCGACAGACGATGGGGAATTTCGGGCGTGGGCATTCGGGGTGTCGCGTCGGGTGGTCCTCAACCATGAGCGCTCCGTGAGGCGGCAGCGGCGGCTGGCCGAGAAATTGAGGCTCGAGCCGGTCATCGCCGGTTCAGGTGCAGTCGAGCGGACGATTGTGAGCGATGCCCTCGCCTCGCTGTCGGACTCCGATCGGGAACTCGTCACGCTCGTGGCCTGGGACGGATTCGGGGTTGCTGAGGCTGGCGCGGTGATGGGACTCACACCGGTGGCTGCACGCAGCCGCTACTCACGGGCACGGTCGCGACTTCGGCAGGTCATCAGCGCGGATGCCGACGGCGAAAAGGGGGTGGATTGACCGGTTCGCGGAGGCCATTTTCGGCTGCTTTTATCCGTGTCTTCTCCTCCCCATTTTTCTTTGATGGGGTTATCCACATTCCACTGTTTTTGGGGTGTTTGTGTCGGTGGTGTCTTCGAAAATAGAGGCATGTTAGACCCGAACGAACACCCAGAACCAGACCCGGATGACGGTGGCAACGTACCTGCTCAACAGCTCGATGAGCTTTCAGCTGAGCAGTCGTCCGAGGAGCCTGTCGAGGAGCCTGAGGTGCGTCCGGAAGACCTGTTGGTCGTCCGTCCCGGTGGGATCCCGGTGACGCTGTTGGAGCAGCTCGGAGACCGGTTCGGTGTTGTTGAAGACACCGAACGGGCCAAAGGCACCGCAGCGGCGATGCAGGTGGAGGCGATCGAAGATGCCCGCCGGTTCCAGGAGCAGATTCAGAAAGCATCCAAGGCGGAGTTGGCGAAGACGGGCAGTGTCCGGTTTATGTCGGATGAGCTGTGCTGGCGGTCGTTTACGACGGAGATCGGGTTGGCGATGAATGTTCCCGACCGGACCGCGCAACTGCTGATCGACGATGCCTACGAACTCACTACCTTCCTGCCCGCGACCCTGGATGCGTTGCGGCTGGGGAAGATCTCCTACCGGCATGCGGCGGCGATCGTCACCCACACCACCGGGTTGGACCCGGCATCGAAGCTGTTGTTCGAGGAGGCCGCGCTGCCGACCGCGTGCGAGCAACCGGTCAGCAAGTTCACCACCTTCGCCCGGAAGCTGCGGGAGCGGTTGAACCCGATCGCTCTAGAGGAACGGCACCGCACCGCATTTGCGAAGCGGGAATTCGCGCTGGATCCGAAACAAGACGGCATGGCGGAGATCAGTCTCTACATATCCGCCATCGACGGCATAGCGATTCAGGACCGCATCTACGCGATCGCGGACATGCTGCACCGGCAACCCGGTGAGGAACGCACCGTCACCCAACTCCGCGCGGATGTTGCCACCCAGATCCTGCAGGACGGCGACATCTTCCCACCCACAGTCAGCACCAGCACGGAGACAGAAGCCAACACGGCGACAGACGCCGAGCCAGAGAGCGAGCCTGAAACTGCACCCGCCGCCACCCCGCAGCCCGAGTCACCGCAGCCGGGTGTCGGCCGGTATGCGGGAATCCGGCCGACCGTGATGGTCACCGTCCCCGTCCTCGCGATGCTGGAGAAGATAAACGGGGAAGAGCCCGGGGATCACGGGCCGGCAGAACTCGACGGGTACGGGCCAATCCCGATGGATCAGGCTGTGGAAGTGGCCGGGTCCGCGACCAGTTTCATCCGGTTACTCACCCACCCGGAAACCGGGACCGTGCTCTCGGTTGGGCGGGACCGGTATAAACCTCCCCCGGATCTGGCCCGGTGGATCAGGTTCCGCGACCAAGTGTGCCGGGGACCGAATTCCAACCGGCGGGCGAAAGACTGCGACATCGACCACAACCTCGCCTGGGCGCAAGGAGGCGACACCGCATACGACAACCTCGCCGCGATCGCCCGCAGCATCCACACCACGAAACACTCCCTCCTCACCGACGGCAGCAGAGACCCCGACGGGAAACTCACCAACCGGGGCGAAGGATGGAAGATCAGCCACGAACGCGACCAACACGAACGATCCACCGGGACGTTGATCTGGACCACACCCACCGGACGCAAATACGTGTCCCGGCCCGCCGTGAAAATCCAGCCACCACCAGTGAAGAAACCCCCACCCGAACCATTCGACTGGGTCCCCGACTTCGACACCGACAGCACCCCGTTCTAGACGCAGTCGTCAGCGAAACAGCGGCCGTAGACACTGGCGAGTGCTGACGGGGCGCTGGGTACGGCCATAGCCATCGCCCGGATAACTCACAGTCAGGGTGCCCAAGTACCCACTAATCTGAGTGGAACAATTCTTTTGGCCGCCGCCGATTGCAACGGCAACCGACGACTGGAGACCTCGTGGTTCCTTCCGCTCTCATCCCCTGGCTCGACCCTGCGGCCCTCATTGACGGATTCGGCGCCTTCGCGCTTCTCGGTGTCTGCTTTATCGTCTTCGCTGAAACCGGCCTGCTCGTTGGATTCCTGCTTCCGGGCGACACCCTTCTCATCATCACCGGCCTGCTGAGCTTCGGCGCCGCCCGCGTGATCGAGGTGGACATCTGGTGGGTGTGTCTCGCCATCAGCTTCGCGGCATTCCTCGGCGGTGAAGTCGGCTATCTGATTGGCCACAAGCTCGGCCCGCGCGTGTTCGAGCGCAAAGAGAGCGGCTTGTTCAGCATTGAGAACGTCCAGCGCACCAATGGATTCTTCGAACGCTTCGGCGGCTTCGCCGTCATCATCGCGCGCTTCGTTCCGATCGTTCGCACCTTCGCACCGGTCGCAGCCGGCGTCGGTCACATGGACTACCGCAAGTACTCGCTCTACAACGCCATTGGCGCGATTATCTGGGGTTCAGGACTGACGTTCGCGGGCTACCTGCTCGGAAACATCCCGATCCTCGCCGACTTCGTCACCCACTACATCGATGTGATTCTGCTCGGTGCCGTCGCCGTAACGGTCATCCCGACGGTCTTCCACTACATCCAGTCGTCCCGCAAGGCCAAGAAGGCCCGTCTCGCTGGCGTAGCAACGGACACCGATTCCCTCGTGGTCGACGCTTCGCTCTTCGATCAGGACAAGAGCAACGACGTTACGAAATAATTTCTTTCGAATTTATTTCACCTACCGTTCCCGGACCGATCGTGCTTTAGTGCAGGTCAGAAGGCAGTTAGGCGAGGCCAGCGGATGCGCGGAACGCGACCGTGTGGGCGATTGCGCCAGCGGCATCCGCTGGTCTGATTAGGTTAGCCTTACCAATTGTCGGTAGTGTACTTAGGCTGCCCTTAGTCGAAGCGGATGAAGTCCTCCGGTCGCTGCGCAGCGCCCACCCGTTCAAGTTCTTCATGGAGGATCCGTGGATCTCAGCACCACTTCGACGACGCCCGTCGTCGCACCGACCAGGCGGGCGTCGCTCAAGCGCGTCGTTGCCACCGTCGTCACGGCGGCTCTCGCCGTCGGCGGCCTGACCGTCGTCGCAGCAGCACCTGCCAGCGCGACCGTCACCGACACCGTCACCGACGCCACTCTCACCTGGGGCCTCCAGAGCACTGCAGCCGGTTGGGGCATCACGACCTCCGGTGACGTCGAATTGGTCGATCCCACGAACGTTCCCGAGGTTGTCGCCAACCCGAGCGCGACCCCTCCAGTGGCCGGAGTCCCCGCCTACACGAAGGCACCGTCCTTCACCCTCACCGACGGCACCGGCTCGATCAGCCCGGCCGGTCTCGGAACGCTGGACTTCGACGCGTCCGTCACTTATTCGCCGTTCGCTGCCTACGGTTCGATCGCCTACCCCGCAACCTTCACCTTCTCGAACTTCGAGTTCGAGGCGACCTCCACGACTCGTGGCGCGCTGACGGCTGACGTCACCTGGGTGAAGCAGAACACGTCGAAGAATGAGCCGACGAACGTCACTCTCGCTAACTTCGACATCTCTTCCGCGAGCGTTACCGACGGCGAATTCAACCTCGTCACGGCCGCTCCGGACTGGGCGAACACTGTCCCCGCCGGAAAGTACAGCGGCGCCTACACGGACTCGTGGCCCACGAGCCTCGTAGACGTCCTGCTCCCCCTCGCGGGCAACAGCGACTTCCCGGTGTACTTCTACCGCACCTCGACGTCGACGGGAAACAACAACAAGGCACCACTGCCGATCACCGTTGCAGCGACCGTTGCCCGCCCGAGCGTCAGCTGGATCACTTCGAGCGAGACGAATGCTGGATACGTAGTTTCGGTAACCGGCGATGGCTTCCGCCAGGCAACTCTCAACGGCGACATGGGCATTTACGTGTCCATCGCTCCCGCTGGCGGTCGCCCCGGCTCCGATGCTGACGATGCCGCCCTGTACCTCGGAACCAAGTGGGTTTCGCAGGGAATGCCCGACGGTCCTCGGACCGCGACGCTGACAAACGGCGCGTTTGCAACGAGCCTCACCGCTCCGGCTGACCAGATCGACCCGGACGTCGAGTACTCGATCTACACCTGGCAGGCACACACCGCGTCCAACACCACGCAGGAGACCGAGACGCCGATCACGATCAACTACGAGGCCCTCGAGCGCTTTGTTCCGACCGTTTCGCTGTCGGTTGCTGACGACTCAATCGATTCAAGTGAGTCGACCGTCGTAACCGCTTCGCTGTCGTCCGACTGGGAAGACGGCGTCACCGGTACCGTCGAATTCTTCGACGGCACCACTTCCCTCGGAACCGAGACGATCGTTGCTGGCGAAGCGGCAGTGACCCTGTCCGCCCTCTCCGTCGGAACCCACGCCATCACGGCCAAGTTCTCGGGCGACGCTCACCACCCCGCTCGTACCGCAGCCGCCAAGTCGGTTGAGGTCAGCAAGCTCGATTCGACGATCTCGCTCGGACTCAGCGGTGCAACCGCGACGGTCGGCACGGCAGTTGTCGCAACCGCCACGGTCAACGCAGGTTCGACCGGTTCGGTCGAGTTCTTCGACGGAACCACGTCGCTTGGCACCTCGACGATCACGTCGAACACCGCCACCAAGTCCTTCTCGGACCTGACAGTCGGCAGCCACTCGATCACCGCAAAGTACCTCGGTGACGACGCCTACGCAGAGAGCACGTCCGCCGCGAAGAGCCTCGAGGTCGAGAAGACCACTGCCACGGTTGCGCTCACGCTGACCAAGGCGAAGGAAGTTTTTGGCAAGCCGGTTACCGCGACCGCGACAGTGACCGGTGCAACCGGATGGGTCGAGTTCAAGGTCAACGGCACGAAGGTCAAGACCGTCAAGCTCGCTGCGGGCAAGGCCTCCTACCTGCTGCCGAAGTTCTCGGCTGGCAGCCACAAGGTCACCGTGTTCTACCAGGGCAACGAGACGATCAAGTCAGCGACCTCCGCTGCGTCGACCCTCGTCATCACGAAGGCAACCACGAGCAAGGTCACGGTCAGCGGAAAGAAGTTCGAGAAGAACTCGAAGCCGACCGTCACCGTCAAGGTAGCCAAGCTCAACAACGGCCAGTACCCGGCCGGTAAGGTCAGCGTCTACGTCGGAGGCAAGCTCGTCAAGACGGGCAACCTCTACGTGAGCGCCAAGGGAACCGTCAAGGTCACCCTGCCGAAGCAGTCCAAGACCATCAAGGTCAAGGCAATCTTCAGCGGCTCGAACGTCACCTCGAAGTCCTCATCGACGGTCACGATCAAGCGTAAGTAGCACCCTCTAAACAGAAGGCCGGGCGAGTTCCACTCGCCCGGCCTTCTGTGTGTCTCGAAGCTCTACTCTGCTGCCGCTTCCGGTGCTGATGCCTCCGGCGTGCGAGCCTTGATGGCGGATAGCGCGGATCCGGCCTGGCGACGCACGTCAATGTCCTTGTCTTTCAGGAGCGCGGTGAGCGTCGGAACCGCGTCAGCATCCGCGATCTCGCCAAGCGTACGAGCCGCCTGTGCGCGCACTCGGGCGACATCGTCGGTCGCGAGCGCCGTGACCTCGTCAACGAACGGCAGCGCTCGCGCCGCGGTCACCTTTGCGCTCATCTCGCGTACCCGCCAGGCCTGGTTGCTGAGGCCGGCCTGGATCGCGAGACGTGCGCTGTCGTTCCAGACGTACATGAGCGCGCGAGCGCCCCACACCTCGGGCCAGTACAGCGGCGGGGCACCGTCGAGGATGCCCTGAGCGTGCGTTCCGCCGACGTACAGCAGAAAGTCCTCGCCGACGTTGTAGCCCGCGAGCAGAGCGATGCTGCGCGAGATGACCTCGTCCTCGCCGAGGGCGTTGACGGCGTGCGCGATGCGCTCGGCCGGAGGTTCTTCGATGGGCAGGTCTGCAGAAGTGTTCGTCATAGCGAGTGCAAGCCTACGCCGTGTGCCGCATCCGCCCGCGAGCGGCCGGTCAGCGCTCCGGTGGGACCGCAATCCAGATGGATGCGAGGGCGAGGTCTCCGAGATCGAGCGGCTCGGCCGCGCCGTCGAGACTGACGGCGAAGCCTCCGCCGAACGGCTGGCGGCCAACGACCGTGATCTCGCGGTCGACAACAAGCCCGGACGCCTCGAGATGCCGCAGCAGCGCAGGGTCGCGGTCGCTGATCCGTACCACCACACCGGCCTGGCCGGGGTCAGCCTCCGCGAGCAGGATGCCCTTCGGTTGCGTCACCACCCCTCCAGCCGACGGGATCGGGTCACCGTGCGGGTCCCGGGTCGGAAACTCCAGCGACGCGTCAATTGAATCGAGCAACCGGTCGCTCAGCGCGTGCTCGAGCACCTCTGCCTCGTCGTGCACCTCGTCCCAGCCGTAATCGAACTGGCGAACCAGCCAGGTCTCGATCAGCCGGTGCCGGCGCAGCATCCGCAGGGCAAGCGCCTCCCCGTCTTTCGTCAGGGTGACGGCGCCGTAGGGCACGTGGTCGACGAGACCGAGTGCACCGAGCTTCTTCACCATTTCGGTCACGGATGACGCCGCAAGGCCGAGCCTCTCCGCGAGAGCACGGGAGGTGATCGGGGTCGGCTGCCATTCGGTGTGCGCGTAGATGACCTTGACGTAGTCCTCGACGGCGATCGGGTAGTCCATCACACCCCCACAATAACGAGGGCGATGAGCAGCACGTTGATCAGCACGATTGCGACCGAACTGATCCAGCCGGCCCAGCGCAGCCACGGTGCGTTCACGAAGTCGCCCATGATCGTCTTCGAGCTGGCGTACTTGACCAGCGGGATGAGGGCGAACGGGATTCCGAAGCTCAGCGCGACCTGGCTCAGCACGAGTGCCCTCGTCGGGTCGACTCCGATGCCGAGCACGATGAGGGCCGGAATCAGCGTGATCGCACGACGAACCAGCAGGGGGATCCGCACCTGCAGCAGCCCGCCCATGATGACCGAGCCAGCGTACGTTCCGACCGAGGTGGAGGCGAGACCGGACGCCAGCAGCCCGATCGCGAAGACCACACCGATCGTCGGGCCGAGCGCATCCACGATCGCGGCGTGCGCGCCCTCGATGGTGTCGGTGCCGTCGACCCCGCGCAGGCTGGATGCGGCGAGCAGCAACATCGCAATGTTGATGGCGCCGGCGATCACCAGCGCCGCCGCGACATCCACTCGAGTGGCCTTGAGCAGCGTGCGCAGGCGTCCCGGGTCCCTGGTGATGCCGTGGCGGTCGCGGGCAAGCGCTGAGTGCAGGTAGATGACGTGCGGCATGACGGTTGCTCCGAGCATGCTCGAGGCGAGCAGCACCGAGTCGGTTCCCTCAAAGCGCGGCACGATGCCGCCGAGCATGGCGATCGGATCCGGCGGGCTCACGAACAGGCCGGACACGAACCCGACGACGATCACGCCGAGCAGGGTGATGATGACGAGTTCGAAAGCGCGCTGGCTCGAGCGCGACTGCACGATGAGCAGCAGCATGGAGGCGATGCCGACGATGACTCCCCCGGCGAGCAGCGGGAGCCCGAACAGCAGGTTGAGGGCGATCGCACCGCCGAGCACTTCGGCGATGTCGGTCGCTGCGGCGACGAGCTCGGCCTGCACCCAGTAGATGCGCCTTGCCGGTGTCTTCAGGCGCGTGCCAAGCAGTTCGGGCAGGCTCGTGCCGGTGACGAGACCAAGTTTCGCTGACTGGTACTGCACGAGCACCGCGATGAGGTTCGCGACGATGAGAACCCACAGCAGCAGGTAACCGTAGCGGGCACCGGCGGTGAGGTTGGCGGCCACGTTACCCGGATCGACGTACGCGATCGCCGCGACGAAGGCCGGGCCGAGCAGCCAGAAGGTTCTCTTCGG
>Ga0247735_1000324_pt1 | contig 19641 bp, 17 predicted proteins | sample UWRJL178409R2_FD_180934 | JGI IMG/M metagenome (GOLD analysis project Ga0247735, IMG submission 180934) | Plant litter microbial communities from Arlington Agricultural Research Station in Wisconsin, United States - UWRJ-L178-409R-2 | ecosystem: Environmental > Terrestrial > Plant litter >... | reverse complement strand
CGCACCTCACCGGTGGAGCGGTCCCAGTCGTAGAAGCGTGCGCGCTCGCGGATGCGGTCGGCCACCGCGTTGTCGAGCAGTGCGTAGACCGAGTTCGCCTGCGTCGGCTGGCTGAAGGTGAGGCCGGTGATCGACCCGTCGTTGATCCCGGCCTCGAGGGATGCTCGGAGCGTCGCGGCCATGCCATTGGCGTGGCCGGCAGCACGCCGGTAGAGGTTGTTGGTGAGCAGCGCGACCAGCTGCGCGCTGACGAACCGCATCTTCGAGCTCAGCTGCATGTTGAGCTTCCGCAGGTAGCTGAGGCCAACGCTTGCGGCAGGATCCAGCACCACAATGGCCTCACCGTAGAGCAGGCCGTTTTTGGTGCCGCCGAAGCTGAGGATGTCGACCCCGGCGTCGGTGGTGAAAGCCCGAAGCGGAGCATCCAGTGCCGCTGCTGCGTTCGCGATGCGGGCGCCGTCCATGTGCAGAACCATGCCACGCGAATGGGCATGGTCGGCGATGGCACGGATCTCCTCGATTGTGTACAGCGTGCCGACCTCGGTGGGCTGGGTGATGCTCACGGCCAGCGGTTGGGCGCGGTGCTCGTCGCCCCAGCCCCACGCCTCGGTGTCGATCAGGGCCGGGGTGAGTTTGCCGTCGGGGGTCGCGATGGCGAGGATCTTCAGGCCGCTGACCCGCTCGGGCGCCCCGCCCTCGTCTGTATTGATATGGGCGAGGCTGCTGGCGATGATCGCACCCCAGCGCGGCAGCACGCTGGTCAGCGCGGTGACATTGGCGCCGGTGCCGTTGAACATCGGAAAGGCTTCGGCCTGCTCGCCGAACTCGTCGCGCATCACCTGCTGGAGGCGCTCGGTGTAGACGTCACCACCGTACGCAACCTGGTGGCCACCGTTCGCCTCGCCGATCGCGGCAAGCACCTCGGGAAGCACCCCCGCGTAGTTGTCGCTGGCGAACACACGGGAGTTCTCGTTATGAAGTTTCACGGGGCAATTCTCTCCTACCGCTCTTCTGAACCGGGGACCAGCGAGATGCGGGCGCCGTTCAGCTCGCCAGCGGGTCGCTGCCAGAGGCCCGCCAACGCGGTGGCGAGGGTGGTGGCTGGAGTGTCGCCCTCGCCGTCGCCGAGGGAGCGCACCAGATAGGTGACGGCGGCCGCAGTGCCCGCCTTCTTCCAGGCCGAGGCGAGGGCGCCGACCCAGGTTTCTGCGGCAGCCTTGGCTGCCGCATAGTTCGCGTTGCTCCAGCGCGGGGCATCCACCGCGGTCGAACTGACAATGGCCAACCTGCCGGCATCGGATGCTGCGAGCTGGGTTTCGAATGCACTCGACGTGTTGCGCAGCGTTGTTATGAGCTGGGTGGAGAGCCACTGCCAGTCCTCGTCGCTGCGCCCACCGCGCCAGCCGCCGACCAGGTGCAGGAGGCCGTCGATGCTGCCGACCTCCTCACGTACCTGGCCGGCCAGGGCGGTCACGGCGACCGGGTCGGCGAGGTCGCAGGTGTAGGTATGGTCGGCGTCGACGGACGCCAGGCGTTCGGCGTTGGAGCCGACGGCGATAACGACCGCTCCGGTTGCGCGCAGCGCGGAGCAGGTGGCCTGGCCGGCGGCACTCGAGGCCCCGGCGACAAGAACGATACGGGTATTCACGCTACAAGTCTGTCCTTGATCGAGGGAAACGGAGGAGTGTGCTCGTTATCGGTAATGGCGGCGGTACGCCCGCCCTCGCCACGGGAGCGCTGAGCTTCTAGTCTGAAGCGATGACCAGCCCGCCGAACGAACACTTCTCGTGGTGGTCATACGAACCACTGGTGGCACCGAAGGCGGAACCTGTCGACCCCGAAGACATTGTGCCCCAGGCGGGTCCCCGGCAAACTGACGTGTGGCTGACCGACTGGCAGGTCGCCGACGACGGCAGGGATGTCGCCGTTGGCGAACAGGTCGACTGGTCCCTTGTGCCGATGGACCAGCCGTGGGCAGCGCGCCTGTTCGCGGGCCGCCGGATGATTCCCCTCCAGCTCGACACCTACGCGGATGCCACGCTGGACCGCAACAATCCTGGGCTCTGGACCGCCGTGTCCGGTCGGGTCATCCGAATCGACCAGGTCTCGGTGCGGTATTACCCGTCGGACGACCCGGCCGACCACGGATCGCGGATCCCCGAAACCGGCTGCGCCATGCAGCACAGCGTGCCGAGCCTGTGGAAGCGGCGTGCGCACCACGGCGAATTGGTCGGCTGGGTCGTTCGGGTCCAGGAGTAGGCGCAACGGCTGGGGCACGCTCGTTCAGCTTCGCGGGTCGTCTTCAGCGGTGATGCCCGAGGTCGACTCGATAACGGCCGCCATCTTCTTCTGCAGCGCTTCGTAGAACATCGACAGCGGGAACTCGTCGTCCATCACCGCATCGGTCAAACCCTTCGGCGGGCCGTCGAGGGGAAGGTCGCGCACCGCCCAGCGCGACGCCGGGTGCGGGGTGAGGGTCGCGGCGACCAGGTCGTAGGCGGCGAGCCAGTGGGCCGTCTTCGGGCGGTCGATGGAGCGCCAGTAGAGCTCGTCGATCTGGGTGCCGAGCGCGAGCACCGCGGCGGGCACACCGTCCCAGTCGAACGCGAGCCGGGTGTCCGTCCAGTGCAGCACGTGGTGCTGGTGCAGCCAGGCGAACAGCAGCTGCCCACCGAGGCCGTCGTAGTTGCGCACCCGGCTTCCGGTGATCGCGAAACGGAAGATGCGGTCGAAGATCACGGCATACTGCACCAGGGCGGCGCGGTCGCGGATGAGTTCACTCGCGCCCTCGTTGTTCTGCAGCCGCACGGCCTCGCGGAACGCGGTCAGGTCACAGCGCAGTTCCTCGAGCGAGTAGAGGAAGTACGGCATGCGCTGCTTGATCATAAAAGGGTCGAACGGCAGGTCGCCGCGCATGTGGGTGCGGTCGTGGATGAGATCCCACATCACAAAGGTTTCCTCGGCGAGCTGCTGGCTCTCCAGCAGCCGGGTGGCGCCGGCCGGCAGTTCCAGGCGGGTGATGACGGATGCTGCGCCGACAACGCGGCGGAACCTGGCGGCCTCCCGGTCGGCGAAGATCGCCCCCCAGGTGAAGGTGGGCAGCTGTCGCATGGCGACGGTTTCCGGGAACAGCACGGCGGAGTTGGTGTTGTAGCCTTCGGTGAAATCGACGAAACGGATCGGCACAAACAGGGCGTTGGAGTAGTCGCCCGCCTCGAGCTCATTGACGAAGTCCGGCCAGAGCACCTCGACCAGTACCGCTTCCACCAACCGGCTGCTGCTGCCGTTCTGGGTGGTCATCGGGAAAACCACGAGGTGCAGCAAACCGTTGGCCCGGTTCCGCTGCGGTTGGAACTCCTGTAGTGAGTCGAGAAAATCCGGAACGGCGAAGTCGTTCGTGACCCACCGCTCGAAGTCCTGCCGCAGCATGGTGAGGTAGTCGGCGTCGTGGGGGAAATGGGGGGCGAGCTCGGCGATCGCTGTTGTGATGGTGCAGACACAATCGCGGGCATCACCGTGGTTGGTCTTGTCTGGAATGCTGCCGTCGACGGCCTGCACCGCCTGCAGCCGGTGCGCTGCGGACTTGAGCGCCTGCCAGTCCGCCGAGGCGGCGAGTTCCTGCGCGGTGATGGTGGAAGTCGGCGTAGAGGGGTGCGGCATCGGGAGCCTTCCGTCGTCGTCGGTCACGCTGGTTGCGGCGTGCTTCGAGCCTATGGATCGAAGCACGAATTTTGGTTGTGTTTGGCGCGACTTTGCTGCGTGGAAGCCGGAAACCCCCATGATTCGTTGCGCGAAGTGGCCCCGCGACGCTTCCTCCCCATTTGGTCCACTGCCGAAGTTATGCACCGGCGCTGATCTGGCCGGCGGGGGAAGGCCCGCCGGGGCGAGAGTCGGTCTATGACAATGCTTCCGATCCCCATCCCCCATATCTCCACCGTTTTCGACGAGTACTTCGCCGTCGCCGTCTCCCGGGCGAGGCCGCTCACCGTGACACGCATCCTCGCCGTCCGCAGCCACCTCGAGAGGTTCCTCGACGAGCAGGGCGAGCGGATCCTGACAACGTCGCAGCAGGCGATCCTGCGCGCGGAACAGGAGTTCAACCCGGCCGGCGCTTTCGCGCGCACGATGTACCCGGACGACCTGTTCTACGCCCTCTACAGCTACCTCAACCCGAAATACCGCTTCGCCGACCGGATCGACGCGGCCGCCCAGCTTCGTGTGGTTGGCGGGCTCGCCCAGTGGATGTGGTCAAAAGGGCTGCTCGACGAGCTGACCTCGAACAGCTGTATCGTGCTCGACGTCGAAGCGGCGCTGAAGCACGCACGGCGTTCACTCGCCACCGACCGGGACCGTCACCGGGACGGGCTTCCGCCGCTCGCTCCCCACGTGTTCTGATGCCGGGTCCGCCTCGCGGTGTCAGAGCGAGTGCGTCTGGAGCCAGTCGAGCAGCACGGCCTCAAATTCTGCCGGCCGCTCGACGCTCGGCAGGTGCGCAGCATCCCGGAAGCGGCACCCGTCGGCCTGCGGGATGGTGGTAACCAGGTATTCGAACTGGGCGAGGGTGGGGGTGATGTCGAAGTCGCCCACCATCACCAGTGTGGGGACCTCGATATCGGTGACGCGTTCATAGGCGGGCGGCACCAGTGGGAGGGGGATAGGTTCATCCTCGGCATGCGACAGGTTGGCGAGGTTCAATTCGTACGCGGTGACGACAAACGCCGGGTCGAGGTCGGCTTCGCTGCGCCCCGGCCCGAAATTCCACAGTGCCGTCTCAAGGCGATTGAGCTTTTCCCATTCGCCCTTCGCGTACGCGGCATCGAGTTCGTCGAACATCTCGTCTTCCCGCTCCGTCAACTCAACCTCGGGAAATCCGCTTGGCCCGGCCCCGATCGTTACCAGCCCGAGCACCCGCCCGGGGGATTCCAGGGCAAGGTCGATCGCGATCGCGCCGCCCCGGGAACAACCGATGACCGCTGCCTTGTGCACACCGAGGTGGTCGAGCACGGCGAGGGCGTCAGCGCGATTCGAGAATTCCAGGTTTTGCGCCTCCGTCTGCCCGAACCCGCGGGTGTCGTAGCGCACCACAAAATGAGACGCAGACAGTGCAGCAATCTGCGGATCCCACATCCGCAGGTTCGCAATACCGGCATGGATCAGCAGAAGGGCGGGATTGCCCGGGGAGCCCGTGGCCTCGTAATACAGTGATGCTCCCGGCACGTCGATGTGTGGCATGTTCCGAGGCTAACGCGATCCCGGAGCCGAGCCAAGAAGCTTTACCCGGGTCCTCACCCGCTTCTTTCCATCCGCTCGAGAAGGTCGTCCACTGAGACCCAGGCGACTCCGATCCGGGCATCCCCGATCCCATAGGGAATCCAGAGAACGCCGTTGTGCACAATCCCGCCGCAGGAGTACACCACGTTCGGCACGTAGCCCTCGCGCTCGCCGTCATGCGGGTGCAGCAGGGGTGTCACGAGTTTTCGGATGACCCTGGTCGGGTCGTGGAGGTCGAGCAGCAGCGCTCCGATCGAATAGGTGCGCATCGGTCCAACCCCGTGGGTGAGCACCAGCCAACCCCGCTCCGTTTCCAGCGGCGGGCCACAGTTTCCGACCTGGAGAATCTCCCAGGATAGGTCTGGTCTATGGATCGGCTGGGAGTCCGGCCAGACGATCCCGTCGGTCGAGAAGGCGATGCTGGTGGTCTCGCCGTCGGAGCGGCACAGCGCCGCGTGCCGATCGCCGATCATCCGCGGGAACAACGCCATCCCCTTGTTGATGGCGGCGGCCCCCGCGAAACGATGGGTGCGGAACGAGCGGAGGTCCGGACTGGTCAGCAGGCGTGGGGCTATCTCGTGACCGTCATAGGCGGTGTAAGTCGCGCGGTAACCGACGGTGCCTTCCTCGTCGGTGAACTGCACAAACCGGGCGTCCTCCATGCCCTTGGACTCTTCCGGAGAATGAGGGAACAGCACCTGCTGGTCGATCGAGACATCCGCCGGGAACACCGCCTGGTAGCCGGACAGCAGCACCGTGTGCATAACAGCCGTTGTCTCAATTGCTCGTCGTGTCCAGTACAGGCCGCGCTGGGCCTGCGACAGCGCGATGTCGAATTTGCGCCGGGTGAACAGTTCGGGGAGGCCATCCAGCACCGCCCAGGCGAACTCGTCGAGCTGCCCGCGGTCATCCAACACCGTCCGCATGTGCTCGCGGTGCCAATTCGCGTCGGAGGTGGCCGCCGCCACGATCGGCAGGGTCCGATCCTCGAATGTCCAGGTCGTCCCCGGCCCGATCACCGCCGTGGCGAAACCGATCGACGAGATATGCCCCTCGGCAATTCCGCGCACACTCAGCGCGACCCGCAGCTGGCCGGCCTCCAGCCCCGACTGGTCGGGGTGGGGAACCGCACTCGGGTTGCAGAGCGCACCACCCTCGACAGACACCTCCGCGGTGAAGGCAGCCCCGATCAGGAGCTGGCGCACCCGACTGACGGGCTCCGAGGCGGGAAGGTGTGCCTTCGCGGCCGCCGCGTGGGCGAGCAACACGTCTTCGTAGCGGTAGTGGCGGAGTGCCCCGTCGGCGAGCAGTTCGTCGACAAGCCGCTCGACCTCGCTTTCCGGCAGGGCAAGGACGCGATGGATGATGCCCTCCGACCGTGACCGCGTCACTTCGAACTCTTCGCCCGGCAGGAACAACTGCGGGAGAACACGCGAAGGCTCGGGGTACAGGGCTGCGGCGATACGCCGGGCAACCCCTATTTCTTGCGTCACGTCTTCCTCCGCAACAGCATCCAGGCCACTAATTGCTATGAGGTTAACCCCGCGTCCGGCAGCATGCAACGATTTCCGTTGTTGTCGGCGACACAGGTAGGGATGATGGCCCCGGTGCAGCACACTGGAGCGATGGGTGGAGTGTTAGTCGGGTTTGGGATCATCGGCACGATCATCCTTGTCGGCTATATCGTGGGGCGAACCAACGTGCTTGGCGAGCATCCGCGTTATGTCCTCGCCCGCCTGGTATTTTTTGTTCTCTCGCCCTGCCTGCTGTTCACGGTGCTCGCCGACGCCGACGTGCACGCGCTGTTCTCCCGGCTGCTCGCGGTGTCGACGATCTCCGCGCTGCTGTCCTGCCTTGTGTTTGCGCTTGTCGCCGCGCTCCTCTGGCGGCGCACCGTCAGCGACGTGGTCATCGGCTCCGCCTCTTCCGGGTACGTCAACGCGAACAACATCGGCATCCCGGTCGCGGTCTACGTACTGGGGGATCCCGCCCTGTCCGCGCCGGTCATCCTGCTCCAGCTGCTGCTCCTCTCACCCATCATCCTGACCATCCTCGACATCTCAACGAGCGGGAAGACCTCACTGAGCCGCATCCTGCTGCAGCCGGTGAAAAATCCCCTCATCATCGGGTCGCTGCTCGGGGTGATCCTCTCGGTGACGGACATCACGCTGCCGGAGGCGGTAATGGAACCGTTCCGCATCATCGGGGCGGCCGCGGTGCCCGTGGTGCTGATCTCATTTGGGATGTCGCTGAGCGGGCAGAAAATCCTCGAGGCGGGGACCAACCGTCGCGACGTGATCCTGGCGTCGGCGATCAAACTGTTGCTGATGCCGCTGCTGGCTTGGGTATTCGGCCGGTTCGTGTTCGCACTGGAAGGAGACCAGTTGTTCGCCGCGGTGATGCTGGCGGGGCTGCCGACGGCGCAGAATGTCTTCACCTTCGCGCAGCGATACGACCGCGGTGAAGCCTTGGCCCGGGACACAGTGCTGATCACCACCATCGGTTCTGTACCGCTGTTGGTGCTGGTGGCGGGCTTACTCGGGTAACAGCGCGAGCTGGCGGTTCGCTTCCGAAGTGACCGGGACGGGGATCACCTCACACGCGCGGCGTCGAATCACTCCCACCGATTCCGGAGAAAAGCAGCGAGACCAGGTCGGCCACAAACTCGGCAGACACTGGTTGGCGGGTGAGCACACGGAACAGGACGGTACCCACCAGGGACTCGACCACCGCCGTGACCGGCGCATCGCGGCGCACCTGCCCGACCTCCATACCCGCGGTGAGCCTGGCGCGCAGGGCTGTCCGCACCACAACGGTCACCTGCTCCTCGTAGCGCGCCGCGACAGTCTCGTCCTCAGCGGTCGCGGCCGAGGTGGCGCGGATGAGCGCTGCGGAGTCCGACTCAGGCCCGGCCCCGGCAAAAGCCATCAGCCAGTGCGTGAGGTCTGCGCGAATGTCACCGGTGTCCGGCAGGTCGATGTGGTCCATCAGGTGTCCGTGCAGCACTCCCTCCGCGACAAGCGCACTTTTGGAGGGATACCAGCGGTAAATGGTCTGTTTGCCCACGCCGGCGGCCGCCGCGATGCGCTCGAGGGAGAGCTTGTCGTAGCCGCGCTCCACCAGTTCATCGCGGGTGGCTTCGAGGATCGCCAGTCGTGATGCCTCACTGCGTGACCGGCCCGGTCGTGCTGTCTCCATAAAACAATCTTCCCTGCTGGAAGCGAGGCACGGCGCCCAGTGGACACGCCGAGCCTCGCCGCTGCTGTTACTGCGGTGCTACTGCACCGACCAGCCGCCATCGGAGGCCAGGATGGCGCCGTTGATGTTCACGGCATCATCACTGAGCAGGAAGGTGATGGATGCTGCGAGCTGCTCGGCGGTGGCGATCGTGGGGATCGCAGACTGGAACGGCGAGAGGCGTGCGGCGCCTGCCACGGACACGTTCGCCGGCATCGGGATACCGGTGGCGACCCCGCCCGGCGCGACTGCGTTGATGCGCAGTCCCTGTTTCGCGTACATAAACGCCGCCGACTTTGTCAGCCCGACAACGCCATGCTTCGAGACCGTATAAGCGTTACCGGATGCGTTTCCGCGAAGGCCGGCCTCAGAGGCGACGTTGACGATGGCACCACGTCCGGCCTCAAGCATGACCGGGATCACTGCGCGGGACAGCTTGAATCCGCCGGTCAGGTTGATGCCGATGACCCGGTCCCAGACCGCGTCCGTAGTTTCGTGTAGCGGCGAGAAGTCATCGTTGATGCCGGCGATGTTGGCGAGCGCATCGATCGTGCCGCCGGCTGCCGCGACGATGGCGTCGATGTCATCCTGTTTGGTGATGTCCCCGGCGACGGCGAGAATGTCGGCGTCCGGAAGCGAGCTGACCAAGGCCTCCAGGCGGTCGGCCGTGATGTCGACGGCGATGACCCGGCCGCCCTCGCGGGCAATGCGGGCCGCGGTTGCCCGGCCGATGCCCGAGGCGGCGCCGGTGACCACCACAATTTTGCCGCCGAAACGGCCGGCCATGATCTTCTCGTGCCACTGGCCGTCGTCTTCGGTCGATTCCTCGGGGGCGACGCCGCCGTTGGCACGCAGTACCAGATCGTCAACGAGTTCCTGCGGGACCTGACCCTGGCTCAACGCGACGAGCTGCTGCAGGGGGAGTCCGAAGACCGGGGTGAGGGATGCTTCGTCGAATGCGCCGCCCTGTCCAAGTGCCGCACGGATGAGCTCGCCGCCCACCGGGTGATCCAACCAGTCGCCGATCGACGTCGACGCGGTGAGGGGGCGGGCGTGTTCTGCCATGGTGCGCTACTTTCTTCCAACGTTATGCGAGACGTTTTGTCTCGTTTCAGAACTGTACGCCGGGGAAGTGACCCGATGGGGGTTTTGAGCGGGCGTCGCGCACCACTCAGGGAGAATTCGCAGCCGTATGGTTAGGCGTGTTGCAGCGGGCGACCGGCGCTATCGAGTCCAACGATGGTGTCGATGTCCGGGCGGTCGAGGAACTCATCGTTGTGGCTCGCGACCAGCACAGCGCCACAAAAAAACGGTATTGCCGGCGCCTGCAGCGCGTCCCGGGTTTTTACACTTCCGCGGTCGGTGCAGTCGAACGGCGGTGGGGTGGCTCCCGGGCACCCCTCTGCGGACGATCAATTCGGGCAATAGTGCGTCTCGACGGCGAAGTACCCGACTGCGATCCCGGGCCCAGAACATTTTGTTCCGGCTATCACCAGTCCCTGTGCTCGTGGCAGAAATCGCCGAGGTGGCACGGTTTATCCCGCAACGGCGACGTCCGGCAGCCTCAGGGAGTACGCGGAAGAGAAGGACCCCGCGGGTTAGAAGATCATCGGGCGGTCGTCGTCATCCTCGGTCTCGACGTCAAGGTCGACAACCACCGGCACGTGGTCGCTCGGCGCATCACCCTTGCGTTCCTCGCGGTCGATATGGGCGGAGCTGACAAGGTTGTCGAACGGCTGTGAACCGAGGATGAAGTCGATCCGCATACCCTCGTTGCGCGGGAAACGCAGCTGCTGGTAATCCCAGTAGGTGTAACCCTCGATGTTGCGGGACCGCAGAGCGTCGATGAGGCCGGCCGTCTCGAAGGCGCGAAACGCATCCCGCTCGGGCACACTCACGTGGGTGCGGCCCTCGAAGGCCTTGATGTCCCAGACGTCGTGGTCGAACGGGGCGATGTTGAAATCGCCCATCAGGGCGAGTGGCTGCGAGGGGTTTTTTGCGAGCCAGCTGCGGGTTTCGGTGGCGAGGTTTTCCAGCCACTGCAATTTGTAGGCGTAGTGCGGGTCTTCGAGCTCGCGGCCGTTCGGAACGTAGAGGCTCCAGAGGCGTACGCCTTCGACGGTCACACCGATCGCGCGGGCTTCCTGCGGCGGGTTTGCGAGTTCCTCAGCCTTTTTACTGAAGCCGGGCGCGCTGTCGAAGCCGATCGACACGTCACTCATCGGCAGGCGGCTGGCGAAAGCCACACCATTCCACTGGCTGAGCCCGCTGAGCTCAACCTCGTAGCCCGCCTCGGTGAACGCGTCGAAGGGGAACTGGTTCGGCTTGCACTTGATTTCCTGCATCCCGAGCACGTCGACGTCCTCGCGGACGAGCCAGTCGACCACGCGTCCCACTCGGGTGCGGATCGAATTCACATTCCAGGTGGCTACGCGCATAACGTCCACGGTAGTTGCTGGAATAGGGTCGCGGCGCCATGATCGTTATTCTGGTCACTGTGAATACCACCAAGCAGCAGCTGATTGACCACATCTCCGCCACCGCGGTGTTCCACGGGGACTTCACCCTCACGAGCGGCAAGAAGGCGACGTACTACATCGACCTCCGCAAGGTGAGCCTCGATTACCAGGTCGCGCCGCTCATCGGCCAGGTCATGGTCGACCTGATCGCCGACATCAAGGACGTCTACGCCGTCGGTGGGCTCACCATGGGCGCGGACCCGATCGCCGCAGCGGTGCTGCACCAGGGCGTCGCCCTCGGCAAGGGCTACCACGCGTTTGTCGTGCGCAAGGAGCCGAAGGACCACGGCCGCGGTCGCCAGGTCGAGGGCCCCGAACTCGACGGCAAGCGCGTCATTGTGCTCGAAGACACCTCCACAACCGGTGGTTCGCCACTGGCCGCAATCGAGGCCCTGAAGAAGGTTGGTGCCGAGGTTGTCGCCGTCGCCGTGGTTGTCGACCGCAACACCGGAGCCAAAGAGATCATCGAAGCTGCCGGCTACCCCTACTACTACGCCATCGGGTTGGACGATCTCGGATTGCCCCAGGGTGAGTGACAACAAGGGTGCCGACGACGCCAGCGGCTGGTTGAACAACCAGTTCGCGGCAGAATCCGACACCCCCGTCGCGGATACTCCCGCGACTGATCACGCGGCAGGACCGCTGGCGCCGGACGATTCGGATGCTCCAACGCAGGCGATGTCCCTCGAGGAGATCGCCGCAGTTCAGGCCGACGAAGTGCAGGCCGACGAGCTCTCCACGCAGGCCATGTCGGTTGAGGAGATTGCCGCCGTCCACTCCGACGAACCGGACGAGCTCTCCACCCAGGCCATGTCCATCGAAGAAGTTGCCGCCGTGCAGGCCGATGAACCGGCGGAGCTCTCGACCCAGGCGATGACGCAGCAGGAGATCGCCCACGCCGAGCAGCCCTCCGCGCGCGCCAGCGAAGCTATCGCCGCGATCGCCCGCGCCACCGCGCTGCGGAACGCGGGGCTTCCCGCCGAGGTCAACCGCAACCGTTTTGGGGCGCCGACCTCCCCGCTCGACGCCCTTTTCCACGACGACCAGTTCCGCGAACACCAGCCCGCCGTCGCGGCGCCGCTGTTCCCGCCTCCAGTCCGGGTAGTCAACCGCGCCCCGTTCTCCTCCACCCACAAAACGCTGCTCTGGGTCGCCGGCTCCCTCGTCGCGGTGCTGTTGCTGATCGCTTTTTTTGTGGTCGGAACCCTGATGGGAACCCAATCCGCCGAGAACACCCTCGCCGAAGTCCCGACGCCGACCGCGTCAGCGCCCGCCCCCGTGGGGACCGGTCCGCAGGAGCCGGGCCGTTACGACTGGGATGAGCTTCGCGGCGGCGAATGCCTCGGCGAATTCGAGTCCGCTTTCGCCGATACCTTCACCGTCGTCGACTGCGCAGATGCCCCGGTCGCGCAGCTGGTGGCGATCGGTGATCTCACCGAGGGGCCGACCGTGATGTTCCCGGGCGATGCAAGCCTGCAGGCTGATACAACCACGATCTGCACCGCCCCAACCGTGCTCAATTACGACGTCGCCGGCACCGTTCCCGACCTCGTGATGAACGTCAGTTATCCCTCCAGTGCCACCGAATGGGATGCCGGCAGCCGCGAGTACCTCTGCTTCGCCTCTCGCAGTTCCGGCGAGCCCCTTCCCGGCGACATCGCGGCACCCCTCTCCGCCGAGTAGCGTCGATCACGATGCCACTCGTGTTGGTATCGCAGGATTTGTTCTATCCCCTCACCGTGTGGCCCGCCGTTCCCGCGGCGGTGCCACATGCTGGATTGTGTCGGGATCGGCGACGAAGAGGAGGAGCGTTTTATGAACGTTGCAGAACTGGTTGGTCGTACACTCGCTGAGCTGGGCATCGGCCAGGTGTTCGCTGTAGTGGGCAGCGGCAATTTCGAGGTCACCAACGCCCTCATCGCCGCCGGGGTGCCCACGGTCACGGCCCGCCACGAAGGCGGCGCCGCCACAATGGCGGATGCCTATTCGCGAATGAGTGACCTGCCCGCCATCGTCACCACCCACCAGGGCTGCGGGCTGACCAATGCAATCACCGGAATCGGCGAGGCGGCCAAAAGCCGTACCCCGATGATCGTGTTGACCGCCGATGTTGCCGGCGCCTCGGTCCGCTCCAACTTCCGTATCGACCAGGATGCCCTCGCCCGCAGCGTCGGCGCCGTCCCCGAGCGCGTCTACTCCGCGGCGACCGCCGTGGAAGACACCGTGCGTGCCTACCGCACCGCGGTCAACGACCGTCGCACCGTGGTGGTCAGCCTGCCGCTCGACGTACAGGCGCAGGTCATCACGAATCCGCCCGCGCCGCTGGCGCCGCACACCCCCGCCCCAAAACTCCGCCCGTCGAGCGACTCCGTTGACACCCTCGTGGCCGCGATCCGCGCCGCAAGGCGGCCCGTCTTCATAGCCGGTCGCGGTGGTCGCGCTGCCGGAGCGGAACTGCGTGCCCTTGCCGAGGCTGCCGGCGCACTGGTGGCAACCTCCGCCGTGGCGAACGGCCTCTTTGTTGAGGATGAATTCAACCTCGGCATCTCGGGCGGCTTCTCGTCGCCCCTGGCCGCGCGGCTGATCCAGGACGCCGACCTCATCGTTGGGTGGGGCTGCGCGCTGAACATGTGGACCATGCGCCACGGCAACCTCATCGGGGACGAGGCCACCGTGGTGCAGGTCGACCTCGAGGACTCCTCGCTCGGCGCCAACCGTCCCATCAGCTTCGGCGTCCTCGGCGACAGTGCGCTGACCGCCAATGACACACTCGCGGCACTGGCGGCATCCCCCCGGAGCGATGAGGGGTACCGCACCGCCGGCGTGCGTGCGGAGATCGCCACCTCGATCCGCTGGAACAGCGAGCCTTTCGAGGACCTCACCACAAACACCACGATCGACCCGCGCGTGCTCAGCCGGGAGCTCGACAACATCCTGCCGAAAAACCGGGTCCTGTCGATCGACTCCGGCAACTTTATGGGTTACCCCAGCACCTACCTCTCGGTGCCGGACGAGCGCGGATTCTGCTTCACCCAGGCATTCCAGTCGATCGGCCTCGGCCTGTCCACGGGCATCGGGGCGGCTCTCGCCCAGCCCGACCGGCTGCCGGTGGTGGGCGCGGGGGACGGCGGGTTCCTGATGAGCATCTCCGAACTGGAGACCGCCGTGCGACTGCGACTGCCGCTGGTTGTCATCGTGTACAACGACAACGGGTACGGCGCCGAGGTGCACCACTTCGGCGAGACCGCCAACCTCGAGACCGTGGTGTTCCCCGAGACGGACATCGCCTCGATCGCCCGCGGGTACGGCGCAACCGCCGTCACCGTGCGGAGCATCGCGGACCTCGAGGCCGTTGCGGCCTGGGTCGCCTCATCTCCGACTGCGCCGCTGGTCATCGACGCGAAGGTGAGCTCCGACGGCGGCTCGTGGTGGCTGCACGAAGCGTTTAAAGGTCACTGAGAATCGGGTAAAGCGCAGCGGAACACGGGGAGTCGGAAAGGGGGGAGGATAAGTATTGTGAAGATCCTCTCAATCCAGTCGGCCGTCGCCTACGGGCACGTCGGCAACTCCGCCGCCGTTTTCCCCCTCCAGCGCATCGGGGCTGAGGTGCTGCCCGTCAACACGGTCAACTTCTCGAACCACACGGGTTATGGCGCGTGGCGCGGATCCCTCATCGCACCCGAAGAAGTACGCGACGTTATCCTCGGCATCGAGGAGCGGGGGATGCTTTCCCAGATCGACGTTGTCCTCTCCGGCTACCAGGGCGGTGTGGGCATCGGTGACGTGATCGTCGACGCGGTGAAGCGGGTCAAGGCGGCAAACCCGTCAGCGATCTACGCCTGCGACCCCGTGATGGGCAACGCGAAGTCGGGCTGTTTCGTGGCCCCGGAGATCCCTGACCTGCTGCGCGACCGCGTTGTGCCCGTCGCCGACATCATCACCCCCAACCAGTTCGAGCTGGGTTACCTGACCGGCACAGAGCCGCTGTCGCTCGACTCCACCCTCGAGTCCGTCGACCTGGCCCGCGCGATGGGCCCATCGACCGTGCTTGTGACCAGCGTGGAACGCCCCGACCGGGAGCTCGGCACGATTGACATGCTCGCCGTCGACGGCAAAGGCGCATGGATCGTGACTACACCCCACCTGCCTTTCAAGGCGAACGGGTCGGGGGATGTGACCGCGGCGCTGTTCTCTGCGCACTACCGTTCGACCGGCGACGCCGCCGTGGCGCTGGAGCGCACCGCGTCGAGCGTGTTCGACCTGATCGAACTCACCTACAAATCGGGCGACCGCGAACTCCAGCTGATCCAGGCCCAGGAGACTTACGCGAACCCGAGACTGCAGTTCACCGCCACGCGCGTGCGTTGAGGTTTTGAAGGGCGGGATGCTGTCGCTGCAGCATCCCGCACCGTCCGTTGACGCTGTTGTTAGGACTCGATCAGCGCGAAGACGCGGGCCGGGCTGCCGGTGCCACCAACGATGGGCAGCGGGCTGACCACAAGCACGGCGCCGACCGGCGGCAGCTTGCCGAGGTTCTTCAACGACGTGAGGCCGTACTTGTCAGCGCCGAGCAGGAAGAAGTGGGCGGGGAAAGCGGGGTCCATACCGCCGGCGGAGCCCGCGTCGATGCCCACCGTCTCGACACCGAAGCCGGCGATCTTGGTCTCTTCTGCGAGCCACTTGGCGCACTCGGCCGAGATGCCGGGGGTGTGCGGGCCGTTTTCGTCCGCGTTGAGGAAGAGGGCCTCGTTGTGGCCGTACTGCTCCCAGCCGGTGCGCAGCAGCAGCCAGGTGCCGTCGGCCAAGGTGCCGTACTCGGCCTCCCACGCCTTGACGTGCTCGATCTCGAGCAGGAAGTCGGCGTTCGCGGCAGCCTCGGCGCTGACGTCAATGACGGATGCCGGGCCGACAAGGCGCTTCACCGGGATCTGGGAGACGTCGTCGCCGTCGCGCCCGGAGATCCAGTGCACGGGAGCGTCGAGGTGGGTTCCAATGTGCTCACCAGTGTGGATGTTGTTGTGCTTCCAGTACGGTCCAGGCGTGTTGTACTCGCTGACATTCTCGAGGCTGAAGTCGATGAGGTTGTCGAACGGGGCCGGAAGGCGCAGGGCGGGTGTGCTGCTGCTCAGGGGCGTTGTGAGGTCAACAACCTCGACCTGTCCGCCGGTGAGTGCGTCCGTCAGAGTGCTCAGAATGGTCACGTGGTTGTCCTCTTTGTGGGTGTCGCGGATGGGCGGCGTTGACCGGCGCAGCGTTGCGCCGGTTGACCCCACGCTAGGCCAGCAGGGTTTCGCGCACATCACAGGAGTTCCTGCGCCACAACACTGTGGGGTCAGTCACGCAAGGTGCTGGCGGGCCGAGCTTATTATCCGGCCGGTGCAGGCGTCTAGCCAGTCGCGGGAACGCGAACTTCTGGGATAGTGCCGTAGCTGCGTCGCGGGTCGCCGAGACGTTCGTCAATTCCAAACGAAGGTAACTACGGGCGTACCCTCGTCTCGTGGGGTTAGTCGAATCGGCCCCGCCGACGCCCCGATGACAGTGGCAACCAACTCGGGAGGGCAGGAGCCATGGTCGACACGGACCACACACGCGAACAGGCCGCGCCCGCCAGCCTGTCGCCGCTGCGGCGGAACGTCTCCATGGTCGCGGTTCTGGTCTCCATGTTGATGGCGAACATCGACACCTCCATCGTCAACGTCGCGCTTCCGCAGCTCGCCACCGACCTTGACGCGACGGCGGCAGACACCATCTGGGTCGCGACGGCCTACCTGATGGCCGTCGCCTGCGCGTTGCCAATCATGATCGGTGTCGCGGACCAACTCGGACGCAAACGTATGTTTGTGCTTGGCACCGCCCTGTTCACGATTGCCTCCCTCGCCTGCGCACTCGCCCCGGACCTGCAGTTTCTGATCGTCAGCCGGGTCGTACAGGGCATCTCCGCCTCGCTCGTCTTTGCCGTTGCGATCCCGATCTACCGCCAGCTCTTTCCGCCGGCAAAGCTCGGCACCGTTCTTGGCCTGAACGCGATGACCGTCGCCGTCGGAACCTGCGCCGGGCCGACCCTGGGTGGACTGATCCTCGCCAACCTCAGCTGGCCGTGGCTCTTTCTGATCAACATCCCCCTCGGCGCAATCGCCGTGATCCTTGCGCAGGTCGCCATGCCGTACCGGTCGCCGGTGCGTGGTCGCTTCGACGTCGCCGGTTCGGTGCTCGCTGCCGCCGCGATCGCTACCTTCCTGCTCGGGGTGCACCAGCTGGCCGACGTCTCGACGCTCTGGATTGCGGGGATCCTCCTCGCCTCCTGTGCGATCCTCGTGGTTGTTTTTATCAGGACCGAACGGCGGTCACCGGCTCCCGTGATTCCGATGGGGATGTTCAACGGGATGTTCTCCCTCTCGATCCTGACCGCGTTCTGGTCATTCTTCGGCCAGGGGGTCGCCTTCGTTGCGCTGCCCTTCCTGTTCCAGATCGCCTACGGGGCGACACCACTGGAATCCGCCCTGCTGTTCACCCCCTGGCCGTTGATAATCGTGATCGTCGCGCCCCTCGCCGGTCGCCTTGCCGATCGTTACGACAGCGCAAAATTGGCCATTACCGGCCTGACGATCTTCACCGGTGGGCTGCTGTCGCTTGCGTTGCTCGGCGGCTCCCCACCACAATGGCGGGTTCTGCTCTGCACCGGGATCACCGGCCTAGGGTTCGCGATCTTCCAGTCGCCGAACAACCGCGACATGATGTCCGCCGCACCCCTGGCGCTCGCGGGGCCGGCCGCCGGGATGCTCAACATCAACCGCACGCTGTCCCAATCCGCCGGGGCAGGGGCAGTGAGTATGGCACTTGTGCTGTCGGGGGCCTCGGTGGGTTCACTGGCCGCGCAGGCCTCAGCCGCTAACAGCGTGCTGTTCGTGGCGGTCGCCGGTGCCGCGGTATCCGTCGTGGTGAGTGCGCTCAAACTGCGAGGCCGCCAGCGCACCCTCTGAAGACCAGGTGCACTGGCGTACACGTCAGGCGGTACCGAGGATCGCGTATTCGACCACCCGCGGACGTTCCGCCGTTGTGGTGAGTGTGACGGTTTCACCACGGTCGGCGGCAATGCTGATCGACTCCATAATGTCGAGAACGTGCAGGGCGAGCTCCCCGGGGCGCGGTGCGACCGTTTTTCCTCGATCGCGAGGGCCATCTCGGCCAGGCCGTAGCCGCGCCCCGCCCCCGCAAACCCGGCGGAATCCGGCACGCTCCGCCACGTGCGGTCGCTACTGTCGAGAACCTCCACGGACGCCCCCGGGCCGGTACTGTCAAGGACCGGGAGCGGGGCGAAGAGGCCAGCGACCTCGTCGGCAGGTGCCTAGAGTTCGCTTTCGATGGGCTCTTTTTCGAGCAGGTCGGCGACGCTGTTGAGGATCTCGTTCGGACGGAACGGATACCGGTCGATCTCGGCCTGGTCACTGATTCCGGTGAGCACCAGCACGGTGTGCAGGCCCGCCTCGATCCCGGCGACGATGTCGGTATCCATACGGTCGCCGATCATTCCGGTGTTCTCCGAGTGCGCACCGATCTTGTTCATCGCCGAGCGGAACATCATCGGGTTCGGCTTGCCAACCACGTACGGGTCCTTGCCGGTGGCCTTGGTGATCAGCGCGGCGATCGCCCCGGTGGCCGGCAGGGGGCCGTCGGCGCTGGGGCCCGTAGCATCCGGGTTGGTGGCGATAAAGCGGGAGCCGGCGTTGATCAGGCGGATGGCCTTGGTGATCGCGTCGAACGAGTAGTTGCGGGTCTCGCCCACCACCACGTAGTCGGGGGCGGTCTCGGTCATGATGAAGCCGGCCTCGTGCATTGCGGTGGTCAGGCCGACCTCGCCGATCACAAAGGCGCTGCCGCCGGGGATCTGCGAGGCGCAGAAATCCGCGGTGGCCAGGGCGGAGGTCCAGATGGCTTCCTCGGGCACGATGAGGCCGGAGGCTTTGAGCCGCGCGCTCAGGTCGCGGGGGGTGAAGATGGAGTTGTTGGTCAGTACGAGGTAGGGCTGGCCCTTGTCCCGCCACTGCTGGAGGAGCTCGGAGGCGCCGGGTACCGGGTGGTTCTCGTGCACAAGCACGCCATCCATGTCGGTAAGCCAGCACTCGATTTCGCCACGACGTTCACTCATTCGGCAATAGTACCGAGCGGATGCTTGTGCCCAACCGTTTCGTCATGATTGTGATGGCATCCGGATTTTGGTCGACAACAACGAATTTACGGTCTAGTTTGGCCGCGACCGCCCCGGTGGTGCCGCTGCCGGCGAAGAAGTCGAGCACCCAGTCACCCTTGGCGCTGGACGCCTGCACGATGCGACGCAGGATTCCCTCGGGTTTCTGGGTGGCGTAGCCGGTTTTCTCCTTGCCGGTGGGCGAGACGATGGTGTGCCACCAGACGTCGGTGGGGAGTTTGCCGAGCGCCACTTTCTCGGGCGTTACGAGGCCCGGCGCCATGTAGGGCTCGCGGTCGACTTCCTCATTGTTGAAGTAGTAGGTTTTTGGATTTTTGACGTACACGAGGATGGTGTCGTGTTTGCTCGGCCAGCGGCTTTTGGAGCGGGCGCCGTAGTCGTAGGCCCAGATGATTTCGTTGAGAAAGT